>Ga0129317_1002086_pt1 | contig 12356 bp, 10 predicted proteins | sample Cm1ome_FD_94430 | JGI IMG/M metagenome (GOLD analysis project Ga0129317, IMG submission 94430) | Eastern black-and-white colobus group fecal microbial communities from Wisconsin, USA - Cm1105 metagenome | ecosystem: Host-associated > Mammals > Digestive system > Large intestine > Fecal | place...
AAAGCTTATTGCCGCCTGGATTCAGGCGGCAGCCCTGTGGGGCTGGCTGATGACAGAAAACCAGTCAATCTGATGACAGTTCATGTGAGCAAATCCGTGACAGTTCATGAGGTCAGTAACACTTTATGACGGATGCGGTCGGCCTCCTTATAGAAAGCATCACGTTGTTCCTTTGTGACAGAGATATTCTCTCCTGTAGAGCGAAGATAGATGAATGGTGTACTAAGATTTTCATGATTTGCCATAAATTTTCCTCCTGTGATTGGCTTTGTTGAGCAATCGTAGGGGCATTTGGCTATCACGAAATTCTCATCTTCCTATCATCACAAAACGTTGCGTGCAATTGAAAAGAAGTGTGGATTGTGATATACTTTATTAAGGTTTATTGGGGTTTGGTCTGATTTGTATACCAGAGAAAATTCTGCATCAAAATAAAAAAGTCCCTGTGATTTGCTCACAAGGACATCCAATAGTTGCTTGAGTTAACGTGTCATAGTTGGCAGAGTTAGTAGAGTTGGGATTTTGAAAAAGAGGCACAATCAATGACAAATAGTGAGAATATAAGACTCTGTGGCGGCACGTTTTTCACCTTACTGCTTGAGGATAGAAAGCCACGGGCTAGAGTAAGAGAACATTACGCGGGAGAAAAGGATGGGCTGTCTGAACCAGAAGTATTGATAGGATTATCTAAGGTCTTGGTGCCTGATTTTCAGGAGCCGCTAGAAAGTATGATGACAACCATTAAAGGGAATACGTCGGAATACAAGAGCTGCAAAAACAAAGGAGGCACTTAGTTCCCTTTTGGCAATAGCCACTGAAAACCATAGTTATGGGAAAACCGATGAAGCGCATTATGCTCACTATGGAATTATCACCGATATAAAAGTTCAAGATAACAGAATAAAGATATACTATCAGTTTTTGAATTCGATTCCACAGCAGAAACTAAATAAGCTTTTATTTGAATTAGGCCTGCGGGGGAATTCAAGTTTTCTCTATGTAATACAGCTCGCAGACAGCAATGAATGGAGGTAGAAAATGAGCAAGGAATACGAAGAAATGAACGTAGAAAAATGGGTAAACCTTGAGGATGTAGCAGTACATCTGAGTCTCAGCCAGGATACCGTCAGGACATGGATAAAAGAAGGAAAGCTGCCTTTTTACAAAGCAGGTAAGAGATATAAGTTTAAAATTTCCGAAGTTGATGAGTGGGTTAGAACAGGGAAAATTACGGAATAAAGGAAAAGAGGTGCGGGAAAATCCACAATAGCTAGATCTCTTCGTGATAATACAGGAATAGAATGGAAAAATGGCAAGTCAGCATCAGACTATGATGTGCTTACATACAATACAGAATTTATTGATGCCAATTTCGCCAACTATGGCAATCTGGCCGGTGTATTTACCGTTTGCGAAACAAACATAGAAGTGCCAAAAAAGATAGAGGCCCTTCAAGCTGATAAGAGTGCGGTTGCGGAAGAGTATAAAAAGAAGTCCGTAGCAGCTGAATTAAAGAGAAAGGAAAAAGAAGGTGCCTTAGGAGTATTTCAGGAAGCCTGTTGGAATCAAAGCAAAACACTTAGACCAGCATTTGATGCAGCTATAAAGGATTTGATGCAGAGCAGATAAAAGAAGTGTTCAAGATGATTTTTGAGGCAATGCAGCAGGAACAGCATTACAAAATGATGATGAATACGGAGTCCTGATTATGGGACATGATAAGAATTAAAATGAATTTAGTCAGGGATATCAGATCCCGATGAATGGAGGATACAGTAATGGCTGAAAAGCAGACAATTGACGCAATGTGGGACGACTCCCCTGTTGACGTTTCTACAGAGGTGAATTTTATCTGGTCTATCGCAAACAAGCTGCGCGGTACTTACCAGAGCGATAAATACAAGGATGTCATCATTCCGATGGTTATCATCCGTAGATTTGAGTGTGCATTGGCACCAACAAAGCAGAAAGTATTAGACCAGTTCAGGGCGAATCCGGCATATCCGGCAAAGGCGATGTATCGTGTATCCGGATATCAGTTCTACAACACTAGTGAGTTTGATCTTGCAGAGTTGGTAAATGATGCGGATTATCTGGCTGCAAACTTTAAGTCTTACATTCAAGGTTTTTCTGCAAATATTCAGGACATTATTAAGAGCCTGGATTTTGATAAGCAGATTGACAAGATGGATAAGAACAATCGTCTGCTCAGTGTGGTGAAGGCTTTCTCGGAATTGGATTTAAATCCGGTGACAATCGATAACGTAAAGATGGGATACATCTTTGAAGATTTGATCAGAAGATTTTCAGAAAATGCTGAGGCTGGTGATCACTATACCGGAAGAGACATCATCAAGCTGATGGTCAATATTCTGCTGGCAGAAGGCTGTGATGATATCTTTGACGATGGAAAGGTCATCACCGTATTGGATCAGGCGTGTGGAACCGGTGGTATGCTTTCCACCAGCTACAACTTTATCAAGCGCTACAATCCATCTGCGGATGTGCGCCTGTTTGGTCAGGAAATCAATCCAGAATCATATGCGATCTGCTTGGCTGAGATGATGATTAAAGGCCAGAATGCAGAGAATATTTGCTATCAGGACACGATGAAAGCTGACCGATTCAAGGGAACAAAGATGCGTTTCGTCATTGAAAATCCGCCATTCGGTACACCTTGGGGCGGTAAAGATGCAGCAGAAGGTGTGGAGCAGGCTGTTAATGATGAATATGCAAAAGGCTTCGACGGTCGCTGGGGTGCGGGCCTCCCTGGCTCTGGCGATATGCAGATGTTGTTCTTACAGTCTGCAATAGATAAGATGGACGACAATTTTGGCCGTGCTGCGATTATTGAAAATGGTAGTCCACTGTTCTCTGGTGGAACTGCTTCCGGTGAAAGCCAGGTCCGTCGTTGGATGTTGGAAAACGATCTGATTGAGGCAATTATTGCACTACCTACGGATCTTTTCTACAACACAGGTATCGCTACATACATCTGGGTACTTTCTAAGAATAAGAGACGTGAAAGAAAAGGTAAGATTCAGCTGATCGATGCGTCTGGTTTTTATGGAAAATTGAGAAAGGCACTGGGCAATAAGAAAAACGAGATTTCATCGGGAAATCGTACGCAGATCACGAAACTATATGCAGATTTCGCTGAAAATGAGTATTGCAAGATCTATAAAAATGAGGAATTTATCTACCGCGAGTACACGGTGATGCAGCCTCTTCAGAGAAGCTATGCCATTACAGAAGATAGAATTGAAGCAATGCTGTCAAAAGGCTCTCTTTCTTCCCTTTACGACCAGGCAAAGGTGGATGAACTGGAGAATATGGAAGAGCTGTCCGGTAAGGATTTAAAGAAGTTGGAGGCTTATCAGAATAACCAGCCACTCTACGAAGCAATCATTGCGGCGATGCAGGCGGCAATATCAGAGCAGGTTTATGATTCACCGAAAGCATTTATGCCGGTTCTGACAAAGGTCCTTGCCAATGCAACAGCAGATAAGAAGTTGCTTGATAAGGTTGCGGATGGTTTGTCTGTCATGGATAAGGATGCTGAAATTCAGAAAGACAAAAAAGGCAATATTCTCTATGATAAGGAAACCAAAGATACAGAGCTGGTGAAATGGGAAGAAAGCATCGACGATTATATGACGAGAGAAGTACTGCCGCATGTCCCGGATGCTAAGGCATTCTTTGAAGAGGATCTGGGCAAAAAGAAACCAGTCATAAAGACCGGTGCAGAGATTCCGTTTACACGCTATTTCTACAAATATCAGCAGCCAACACCTAGTGAAGAACTGGAAGTGAAGTTTATGGATCTAGAGCTTTCAGTTTCTGAACGTGTGTCAAAGTTGTTCGAGTAAGGCGGTGAAGATATGCGAGAGATGAAAGACAGCGGTATTGAGTGGGTAGGACAAATTCCAGTTACATGGGACATACATCCTGTTTATAGTTATTTCGGAGAGAGAAAAAATAAAAACAGCTTTGGAAATGAGAATAATCTTCTGTCCCTAAGCTATGGTCGTGTTATAAGAAAAGATATAAATGCAAACGGCGGATTGTTACCAGAAAGCTTTAATACATACAACATAGTGGAAGCAGACGATATAATCATTCGTCCTACAGATTTACAGAATGACAAACGAAGTCTGAGAACAGGGTTGGTAAAAGAACATGGAATTATCACTTCTGCCTATATAGATCTATGCCCTATTAAACATGTTGATTCGAGATATTTTCATTATTTACTTCATGCTTATGACGTGACGAAAGTGTTTTACAACATGGGAAATGGTGTACGCCAAGGATTGAACTATTCTGAATTTTCAAAGCTTATGGTATTCGAACCGAGTTATGCAGAGCAGGTATCAATAGCAGATTTCATTGATGCCAAGTGTTCCGAGATTGACGCTCTCTCAGCGGATATTCAGACTCAGATTGACACTTTGGAGCAATATAAGCGTTCTGTCATTACTGAAGCGGTAACCAAGGGGCTAAATCCAGACGCGGAGATGAAGGACAGTGGTGTATTCTATATGGCTCCTATGAATGCTCAATGGAGGCTGACAAAGATTGGATATATTTGCACGAAGCTGTCCCGTTTATTTACACCAGAAGATACGGCCTTAATATGCTCTAATAGTGGCAAGGTACTAGTTCGTCCGGATGATGTCACTGGAAAAATGGTTAGTGATGATAATGCAATGCAGGGAATTCATGCAGGTGATATTGCTATTCATGGGATGGATACGTGGCATGGGGCAATAGCATTATCCGATTCTGACGGTAAAATCACCCGCGTAGTGCATGTGTGTGACAGCACGGAAGACAAAAGATTTATTGTTTACTATTTACAGCATTTGGCATTTCAAGGCGTTTATAAGTTGATATCCAATGGCGTTCGTGGAAACACAAGTGATTTTCGGAGTTGGGATAAAGTAAGTGATATTTGGATAGCTATTCCAAAAACCAAGGAAGAGCAAAAGAATATTTGCGATTATCTTGATAGGCAATGTAAATCAATTGAAAAAGTTATTGCCGAAAAAAAAGAGCAGCTAGAAGTCCTAGATGAATATAAAAAATCCCTGATCTATGAATACGTTACGGGAAAGAAGGAGGTACCAGCTATATGATCAGACAAGGTGGATGGTACTGGTTTCTTTCCGGTGAAGGGGCAAAGCTCGAAAGGCATAAATGTGGTAAATGGATGTATTTTTTTGAAGATCAGTCCTTTGCACAGCAGATATGCGAGAAGGCCATTGCGGAGCAAGTATGCTATGAGTGCAAGTGTACCGACATGGAAGTGCAGCTTGCTCCGACGGGAGTGATTTGTTTTTACTTGAATGGTGATGACATTGAGAATCATAAGCGTGTGATTCAGTTTATGATGGACAATGATCTGATTCGGAAAACTAAGACCGGTAGGTACTATAACAACAGCTTCAAGTTCGATGACCAGACTCGTGCCGGTGAATATGGGGCGGATTTTGAAGGAAAAATCAAGTTGGATGAGTTTATCGATTTGAAAACCGGCAGATGGATCAGAGAGGAGGATTAAAGCGAATGGATGATAAAAATATACTTGAGCTTCATGTGGAACAGCAGGATACCGACGGTACTGCAAAAAGAGCCGCAGAATACCATAAGCGCCTGATTCATCAGGCATCCATCCTCTCTGAGAAGGAATACCAGAAGTTCTTGTTAGAGCGACTGGAAAAGGACAATGGTTTTGTAGTCCGTAAGGCTACGAATTTTGACCGCTATTATGCCGTGGATCGTGAGATGCTCTTTAAGTTCCTGAATGATACTCAATCGGATACCATGGAGTATCTGCGCAAGATTTACAAAGACGATCTGGAAGAGACGATTGTCAGCTTCATCAATGCGGAGACTACGAAGACACGTGGCAGCCTGATTGAGGTGCTGAAGCATGGCATTGAGCTTTCGAATCAGAAGATTGAGCTCATGTATACGAAGCCCGCGACTACCTTTAATCCGGAATTGACGAAGAAATACAGCCAGAATATTTTCTCTGTGATGGAGGAGGTCTGGGCCAGCGACAAGGAAAGAATCGATGTAGTTATTTTCCTGAATGGTCTGGCGATCATGGCTTTTGAGCTGAAATGTAATGCAGCAGGTCAGTCTTATCAGGATGCCATTTATCAGTTCCGTACTGACCGAAATCCGAAGACGAGACTCTTCCGCTTCAAAGCCGGAACACTTGTAAACTTCGCTATGGATTTAGAAGAAGTGTATATGACCACTAAACTTGATGGTCAGGCCACATTCTTTTTGCCTTTTAACATGGGTAATGGTCATGGTGTTACCGCAGGAGCTGGAAATCCGGCATTTAAAGATAAATACAGTGTGTCCTATATGTGGGAAGATATTCTTACGAAGGATACGATTCTTGATCTGATTAGCAAGTTTATCTTTGTGGAAGTAAAAGAAAAGGTTGATGAAGAAACCGGAAAAGTGAAGCGTTCGGAAAATCTGATTTTTCCACGTTATCATCAGCTGGATGTTATACGTAAGATACTGGCAGATGTGCGTGAGAACGGTACAGCACAGAATTATCTGATTCAGCATAGCGCTGGATCCGGAAAGACTAACTCTATTGCGTGGCTGGCACACCGGTTAACTTCACTGCATGATGCCCACAACAAGATTATCTTTGATAATGTTGTTATTGTTACAGACCGAGTTGTTGTAGATAGGCAGCTACAGAAAGCTATCATGGGTATGGAACACAAGGCTGGACTCATCCGTGTGATGGATGATAAGTGTGTGTCCGCGGACCTGGCGATTGCGCTGAATGGCAATACAAAGATTATTGCGACAACGATTCAGAAATTCCCATATATCGTTGATAGTGTAGCTAATTTGAAGAACAAGCGGTTTGCAGTCATCATTGACGAGGCGCATTCTTCGACAGCCGGTAAAGATATGGCTGCTATCACGATGACGCTTGGATCCGGAGAAGATACGGAAGCGGATGTGGAAGATATGATTTCCAGTGAAATCAAGCGAAATGGTAAGCAGGCCAATGTATCAATGTTTGCTTTTACAGCAACACCGAAGCCTACCACGATTCAGCTTTTTGGGCATCAGAACACAAAGGGACAGAAGGAAGCATTTCATGTATATTCCATGAAGCAGGCGATTGAAGAGGGATTTATCCTTGATGTACTGCAGAACTATACGGAGTATTCTACTTTCTATCAGATTAACAAAGAAATTGAGGATGATCCGCGCTGTAAAACAAATGATGCGAAACGCCAGATTGCACGTTTCATAGAATTGCATGATACCAATATTGCGCAGCGTGTAGAAGTGATTGTAGAACATTTTCGCACCACGGTCATGCAGGAATTAGGCGGTCAGGCTAAGGCAATGGTGATTACCGCTTCTCGTCAGAGTGCAGTAAAGTATCGTCAGGCATTTGAAGATTACATTGCGAAGAAAGGATACGAGGGCATTCATGCATTGGTGGCTTTCTCTGGAAAAGTAAAGCTTCCGGATGATGAGCTGGAGTATACGGAAAGCTCTTTGAATGGATTTCCAGAGGATCGTCTTACAAAGGAATTTGATACGGATAAATATCAGGTTCTCCTGGTAGCAAATAAATATCAGACCGGATTTGACCAGCCGAAACTCTGTGCCATGTATGTTCTGAAAAAGCTGAAAGGTGTCAATGCGGTACAGACGTTGTCCCGGTTAAACCGTATCTGTGCACCTTATGATAAAAAGACGTTCGTGCTGGATTTTGTAAATAGCTATGAAGATATCAAATCTGCTTTCGCACCATATTATACAACGACATTACTGGCTAATTCTGTAACACCGAGTGCTGTATATGATCTGGAAGCTAAGATTGATGCTTATGGCATATTAGATCCGGCTGATATCGAAGCGGCTAATGATATCTTGTATGCCGACAAAGTGAATGGTAAGCAGAAACAGAGATTAACCTTTTTCCTTCAGAAGAGCAAGAAGCTGATGGAACATTATGAATACAATACGCAGCGCCAGTGCGTAGCTGATATGAGAAGCTTTGTCCGCTTCTATGAATTTCTGCTGCAGGTGTCCAGCTTTGAAGATACAGATTTACATAAGAAATATAACTTTGTGTCTTATCTGCTGGCTTATATCAATATCAAACATCCAGGCGGTGGTTTTAATCTGAATGGAAAGATTAAGGCTACTAATTTCGTACAGAAGAAGGGCGAAGAGCATAAGTCGGCTGATCTTGTTGCCAATCCGGTTATGAAGCTCCCGACAGCAGAGCATTTTGGGTTGACAGAAGACAAGGAAAAGAGACTATCTGAGATCATAGATGAAATTAATAGCCGCACCGGTAAGAATTATGACAATGATTTAGTGGTTAGAGCGATGCTGCAAATTCGTGATATCTTGATGAAGTCAGAAAAGTTGAAGACAAGTGCACGCAACAATACGCAGCAGGATTTTGAGTTTTCCTATTTTGATGATATTGATGACGCTTTGATTGAGGGATTGTCACAGAATCAGGACTTCTTCTCCATGCTTCTCTCCAATGATGAGATGAAGCGGCAGGTTCTTGGTATTTTCTCAGATGAGATATACAAGAGTCTTCGTAATGCAAAATGATAAGGTGGTGATTTGTAATGTTCAATAAAATGCGACTAAAGTCAGCGCTTGTTGAATACAAGAAACGATTTGTACAGACACAGTGGCCGGACGAAAAATATAAGTGGGAAGCTGTAAAATGCTTTCAGGTGAACTGGGATGTTAATGCGGATGATTTTGCGGCAATGCTTACAAAGGCATTGTCGCAGACGGGCAATCTGCTGGCTTCAGTAAATAACTTTCCTGCCAAAATGATTATCAAGTTTGCGGAGATAGCACAGGAAGAAGTCAGAGCAATGTTCATCGAGCTCTTTGATGAAGGCAAAGATGTGTATGAACGTATTGACTCTTTCAAGCAGAAATCGAATAGCCTTCTCGAAAGATATGGCAATGGTGCGGCACAGCATTATCAGTATGAAAATGCGATATGCACCTATTTGTGGCTGCGTTATCCGGATAAATATTACATTTATAAACTTACAGAGATCAAAGCAGTTTCCAATGAGCTGGAAAGTGATTATACGTTCAAAAAGGGCGCGTATGCAGATAACATTCGTAATTTTTTTGCTTTCTATAATGAAATCTGTGACGAGTTGAAGCAAGATGAAGAACTCAAAAATATGCTTGCATCACAAATAATGGGAACGTGCTATCCGGATCCGGAATTAAAAACACTGACAATTGATGTAGGATTCTTTATAAGTAGATACCTAAATAAAGATGAATCAGCACTGACATCAGATGAATGGTGGCCAACAGATTATACTCCGGCATTATCAGTCGATGATTGGGAAGTATTGCTTAATGATGCGGATATTTTTACAGACAGTAGCCTTGAAATAATGAAGCGCATTCTTGATTATGGAGGGAAGGCTACCTGCACTCAGCTTGCGATAAAATACGGTGAAAGTAAGAATTTCTATAATTCAGGATCATCAGCGCTGGCCAGAAGGATTGTAAATAAAACAAACTGTCCAATCATGTCGCGGGACAACGATGAAAGTAAATGGTGGACAGTTCTTTATGTTGGCAAGATTGCCAAGAAGGATGAAGAAGGATCTTATGTTTGGAAGCTTAGAGATGAGCTCGCAGAGGCTCTTGGACGAGTTGATTTGTCTAAGGTGAATTTGTATGCAAATTTGGAGCCTAATTTCTGGAAGATAAGCCATGGTAATGACTGTATTTCGGATGTAGAGGCAGCAACATTTGAAACAAGACAAGTAATTGTGGTGCATAAGGATACAGCTGCAAAGGGTAAATCAAAAGTATCTCAGGGCGAAGATTTTATGGCTACAATGAAGAAAGGTGATTTCTTCTATTTGTGCCGTGGAAACAGCATACGACTTTTGGGACGTATTGATTCGGATGAAGTAAATGAAAATCCAGAAAAGCAGGATGGCTGGTATGAGAGAAGTTATACGGTTATTACGGAGTCTCGTGATACAAGTGCCTATTCTGGAAATAAAAAGTGGTGGACGCCAAACGAGAACTCGACTTGCATTGTTGTTCCCAAAAGTGAAACACAGCTCTTTGAAGACTATATCTTAAAGCCTTATTTTGACATTACAAAAGAAGAACTTCTGAAGAATGATACATCAGGTTTGCGCTACTGGTTTTTAAATGCAAATCCTAAAATATGGAGTATGTCCAGTATGCCGATTGGTGAGGTTCAGGACTATACCCTTTATAACGACAATGGAAATAAACGCAGGATTTTTCAGAACTTCTTAGATGCTAAGGCTGGTGATATGGTAATTGGTTATGAATCGACACCAGTAAAGCAGATCGTAGCAATTCTACGCGTTAGTGCGGAGCAAGATGGGCAAAAAATCTATTTTGAGAAAGTAGAAGGCCTTTCCTCTCCTATTGATTTTTCGACGTTGAAAGAATGCTCAGAGCTTGAGAAGATGGAATATTTCTCTATGACACAGGGCAGCTTGTTTAAGCTTACACGCGGAGAATATGATTTTATCATAGACATGATCCGAGAGGAAAATCCGGCTCCGTCAGGGAAAGGCAATACCGAATATACGAAAACAGATTTTTTAAGAGAAGTCTATATGACAGAAGCCAAATACGATAGGCTTGCAGCGGTTCTGAAAAAGAAAAAGAACATTATTCTGCAAGGAGCACCAGGAGTTGGAAAGACATTTGCAGCTAAAAGATTAGCCTACTCTGTGATGGGTGAAAAAGATGATGACCGTATCGAATTTGTTCAGTTCCATCAGAATTATTCTTATGAAGATTTCATGATGGGTTATAAGCCTGTGGAAAATGGATTTGAACTAAAATATGGTATTTTCTATCGTTTTTGCAAAAAGGCTGCAAACCATCCAGATAAAGACTATTTCTTCATCATAGATGAAATCAACCGTGGAAACATGAGCAAGATTTTCGGAGAACTGCTGATGCTGATAGAGGCAGATTATCGAGATAAAAAAGCAACGCTTGCATATAATGGCCTGAGCTTTTCGGTTCCTAAGAGATTACATATTATCGGAATGATGAATACCGCAGACAGAAGTCTGGCAATGATTGATTATGCATTAAGACGTAGATTCAGCTTTTTCGATATGGAACCAGGCTTTGATTTGGAAGGATTTATCAATTATCAGAATAGTTTTGCAAATGAAACATTCAACACTCTCATTGAGCGTATTAAGGAACTCAACAAGGAAATAGCTCAGGATAAGTCGCTGGGTAAAGGCTTCTGCATAGGGCATAGCTATTTCTGTAATGCGGATGACTGCACAGAAGAATGGATGAAGGACGTGGTTGATTTTGAGATTTTACCGATGCTCAGTGAATACTGGTTTGATGAAAGTTCAAAGTTACAGCGGTGGGAGAACATCTTGCACGGTGTGTTTCAATGACAAGAGATAAGAGCATACTAATCAAAAACATATATTATATGCTATCATACGCTTTTCAAACATTGAATCAGGAAAACTATGAAGATGTAGCAGTTGAATCGTTTGATGAGATGTATGATCTATTGGCTGCGATTCTTGCAAGAGGGATTGGAATTCAGCTGAAACAAGGTCTCTACCGGGAGTATATAAACCGTCAGGAGGAACTCCCGGTAATGCGCGGGAAGATTAACATGCCGGAAACGATTAAGAATCGACTGGTACGTAAGCAGTTACTGACATGTGATTATGACGAGTTGTCTGAGAATAATCTTTTTAATCAAATAATCAAGACGACGGTTATGATGTTACTGCGAAACGCCAAGGTTAAGGCGGAGTACAAGGATGATTTGAAAAAGAAGATGTTATTCTTTTCCGACGTTGATACGCTTGAGCCAACCTCCATACGGTGGTTATCAATTAGATTTCAGCGAAATAATCAGACCTATCGGATGCTTATAAGTATTTGTCAGCTGATAATTGAGGGTATGCTTATCACAACAGATGCTGGAGAGTATAGGCTTGCATCCTTTGCGGATGAGCAACGTATGTGTAGGCTGTATGAGAAATTTATTCTTGAGTATTACAGTAAGCATTTTCCTGAGCTGTCAGTCAGTGCCTCTCAGATACCTTGGTCTGTGGACGACGGAAGCAGAACGATGCTGCCGGTAATGCAGAGTGATATTCATCTGCAAAAAGGTAATACCGTACTGATTATTGATGCGAAATATTATAGTCACACAACTCAAACGCAGTATGACAAACATACGCTCCATTCGAACAATATGTACCAAATATTCACGTATGTGAAGAATCGCGATTATGAATTTGGAG
>Ga0129317_1002090_pt1 | contig 12316 bp, 8 predicted proteins | sample Cm1ome_FD_94430 | JGI IMG/M metagenome (GOLD analysis project Ga0129317, IMG submission 94430) | Eastern black-and-white colobus group fecal microbial communities from Wisconsin, USA - Cm1105 metagenome | ecosystem: Host-associated > Mammals > Digestive system > Large intestine > Fecal | place...
GAAGTGAGAGGTCAGCCGATCCCAAATTATCAAAGGCGCTGGATGCAGGATTATCCAGATACTTATGCACCTCGTTCTTTATGAAAGTGCATAGTTGCGCCACGTCCATTATACCATCGTTATGGAACCCGGCCAATCCCGGCGTTCCGTCATCTTCCTTATTATCCTCCGCCGAACGCCACACTGACGACGCCACCATAGTTCTCGGAGTGTACTTTCTACGCTTGTCCGTGTAGTATTTACCGGCTGCATCCTGCTTGTTAAGCCTGAAATGTACCCACTGATAGTCAAGACCGGAAGTAATGTCCACACCGCCCTCCGTTCTAGGCTCGCCTTCTCCGAAAGGAGTCTTAACGGCCCAAGTAAGTTCATCTACGATGCAATTATCCTTCGAGATGTCGGAATTGTTAAAGAAATTAGTCAAGTGAAAACTTATGGTCTTAGACACATAGTGGCAGTCGCAAAGCGCTATCTCCTCCTTCGCTATGGAAATCTGTCCGCTTGCTCCGGGCTGATTCTCCTTCACATCGGAAACTGCGCCCTTACTCGTCTCCACCTCCACGCGTATGTTATTTACCGAATTGACAGTCACGGTGTAAGTATATGAAGTATTTCTCTCCGTGTTGAAATCGGCTATATTCTTTCCCCAATCTCCCAGATGGATGATATACTGCACATCTCCACCCAGCACTTTTCCCGCCTTGTCGTCGACCAATTCTATCTCCACATATCCCATCACCACCACATAGGTAGAAAAATCGTTAGCATACTCGAACATTCGCATATCCCTGCTGATTTCCTGACCATCCAGCGAATACGTGACAGTGCATTTCTCGTTAAGCCCCGAAGCAAGCTTCTTCGAGCGACTTCGGTCCTGGTAACCGGCCAATGCCTTTTTCGGCGTCTGGCGATTCTCCATCATATAGAATGAAAAACCGGATGTGCCGGACTTCGGGAAGTCCTCGAAATTTACAAACTCCGTATCGAAAAAGCCTGCGGCATATTTAGAATAATCCTCCTTCGCAGTAGTAGGAGCGACATTTACGCAATCCTCATTACGAGGCAGAATATATCCCGTACGCGGCACGTTTACCACCTTCCACTGCCTGGGCTCGAACGACTTGATGGTCTGTCCCTGAGCATCAGGGGTATTTCCCGTCTTGAATACGAAACGCACCTTCGCATCGATTCGCGTTAGCATAACCTTTCCGGTAATGTTAGTTCTTCCGGATACCGCATTGTTACTATCTCTAATGGTAATGTCCGAAATCTTTCCGCTCATAGGAAAATATCCGTTTCGCGTTACGATTTTCTGGTTTAGATAGGCCGTAAAATTCTTAAGGTCGTCTTCGGTTTTCACAGTAGCGGCAAGCACGTCGGAAGAAATGCGCACCATATCCGAATCCAGGTTAGAGAGCACATAAAGGGTAAATCCCTCACCTGCAGAGCAGTTAAAGAGAACGGAACCCGTAGTGGTCGTGGAATTGCTTACATACCAGCAATTATCCGTAGCATTCCTGACTTCCTCGGCAGAGGCTTTCAGATTCTTCGAATCGAAATACTCCCCTGCGACTTTATCTCCGTTACTATTGAATACGAACACATAGAGATTAAACACGCGGCTTTCGGCCTTAGCATCCAGAGTGGATTTGGTCTGAATGGCGATATCGTCCTTGACTCCGAAATCGAGCAAGAACCTGGCCTCCCCTACGCCACTCTGTGGCGGTGTAAAGTTTTCCTTTACACAGGAAATGCACGCCAGAGCCGCAGCCCATAAAACTATAGTATGTAGTATTCTCTTTTTCATATCGTCTAATTCTGAATAATAATCGAAAGTAGTCTCAATACCGTCAATTATTTTCCATCCTTCCTCCTCAAAATCGAACTGACCCCATTCTCTATTATAGAAGACATTTATGGACACCTCCACGTGTTCGTTACGACTTATACCCTTAAGAATCTGGATATTGCCGTGTTTGTCCAGATAGTTTATCGTTCGCTTTACCTGCGGCATCTCTAAGTCAGCACCCACAAAATACTGAACCTTCTCTGCTTCTAAAGTGGCTTTTCTTACAAGCCAGCCGGTTCTTCCATCATCATGAAGTTCTGTCGTTCCTATAAGATTCTTAAAATCCGCAGCGAGCGTGAGGCTATAACCATAATCATAATAATACCCTACGCTCCAACTCCATTTTCTTTCTTTTTTCGTACTGAATAGTAATCCACTATTCCCTGTATCATTCGAAAAATAAAAACTGGTACCCGATGTTTCGCTAAGGCCTGGAGTCGTATCTTTTAGCGTAATATACCTTCCGGTCTTTACATTCTTAAAAGTTCCTTGCGAAGAACTCCCCGACACAGTCCATAAAAAATTCTCGATTTTCGGAGAATTAGTAAGTTTCTCATCGGCAGTAAACTCTTTGACACCTATTCCATTCGCTTCCAAATCGCCGATATAGTAAGTACTCGACGACGCAGAACGGATCAAGTAAGGTCCTCCCGCACTTATCGAACTGCCATTGCTTCCGAACGAATAAGAATCTCGACTGCTAATAGATATATTCTCATCCGGCGTCTGATCTTCGTATACCGCTCCGAATAGCGTAAAGGTGATGCCATTTGCCGAAATCGCCTCTCCGGTATCGTAAAGATACACGTCGTAGACATCCTTATTCTCGTTAGTCGCAAGCACGACGTGCTGCGCGAGTTCAGGGAAAGCCACATCGGTAGCCGAAGGCGGGATGCTTCCGTCCGCAGATGGGAAGAGATAGCCTGTCGTAGGGTTATTGTCCGAAAGACCTATCCCTCCTATGGCGAGCTTGTGGCTCGATATGTTATTTCTTACGTTTATGGAAAGCCTTCCCACACAGCGTTGTAAATGTGCGCTTATGTGGTTTTCACCTGCCGCGATATGCACCTGCTGAACACAAGAACAAGGCATTCCGACTTCTTCATTAAATTCAGGAGACTGTCCGGAAGTGATGGTACTCAAGAGTCTTTTCGTAAACCCTTCATCAATATCCTTTCCTACCGTGTAATTATTCAAACCGGTATAATTGGCCACGAGGTAAAGAGTGTAGTCTCCGCGCTGAATGTTATTAATCGTCTTTTCAAAGGAAGTCGCATTCGGTGTGTCAGTATCGAATACTATCACCTTTCCCGAGTCGTCTACCAGCCATAAACTGCCGGTCTTCATCATGTCGCCGTCTTTCGCTCCGGCCTTAGTCGAAGCGCCCATATCGAAGGATATGTGCAGAGTCCCCGTCCCGAAAGTGTCCGGTGACGGTGTGACTTCCTTCTCGCAAGAGAAAAAAGCCAGAAGAGCAATCAGTGATATGTAGAGTCTATTTCGCATCGGGTTATAGTTTTATATCGATATTTGACTGGATTTCATCCCAATCCTGAATATCCACATTGATCTTTATCTGGGTTCCGTGTATTATCAGGGTATAAGTGTAGATTTTCCCGGCTTCGAGCGTCTGCTTAGGAAGGGCGACTCTATGAAGTGCCGTGCCGCCAAGCGAAGTGTAAAAATTGACATAGGTGGTACCTACTTTCGAAGATATGGTCTGAGGTATTACGAGCGCAGCACCGTCGGTAATCACTGCGCCCGTAGTCCCGGCAGGGCTCTCGGTAAAGTAGATATTGGCCGTTTTCTTATCGCTGCCTCCGAATGGGATGTTTCCCGTCCACGGGAATTGCTTGTCCGTAGAGTTGAAGACATTGTCGGAGAGGAACCATCTTATGGCGTTTACGTCCGACACCGTACCGCTGGCTCCGTAAAGCAATTGGCCGTGAGGATAGATGCCCGTAATGTAGAATTCCGTCACCGCATCGTCAGTATGCCCTATGGTGGTATCGCTGAATTTTATCTTGAACCGCAGTCCGGCCAGCGCGTGCTTGAACTCAAGTCTCACCCTATCCACGCCCTCGCTCAGCGGGTATCTGGTGGCATAGGCGACCATCAGATCGTGGTCCTCGGCGAAGCTGGAATACTCGACCGAGAGCAGATTGGCCGAAGAATTCGTTTTGATTCTGTCGGGCTTGTACGGCCAAACGGCACGGAAGCGGTAGTGCATCGAGCGCTCCCACTTCTGCTTGGGTGAGTAGGTCCAATTCCCGGACTCGTATTTCACCTCGAGCGCACCGGTAGTAGGAAAAACGGAGACGAAGCCGTTCTGGTCGTTCGTGGACTTGTAGCCGAAAAGACCGAACGAAGCGCTCTGAAGGAGAGCATCGGTAGTTACCAGATTAGGCGTAGTGCCATCGCCGGACTTGAGCTGGAACGTCTTCCCCGACGTTCCGCTAAAGGATATATACTCACCATCCGACTCTATCGGGCTATACGGAGCATCACTTCTTCCGCAGGAAACCATTCCCGCTATCACGAAAAACACTATGTATCTGATATACTTCATATTACTTTTCTTCAGCTGTAACTATGTCCGATGTCAATCCCAAATTTTGGGACACCTTGAAGGTGTAGACTCTTTTCTTCCCCACTCTCCATTTGAAGTCCCTGTTTATCTCTACGTCTATGTCCTTTATCACGCCTCCCATCCCTGAATCGAAGTTATAGCGCAGGGTTATGCGAGGCTTGAGATTCTGCGGAATGACGCTCATCACTTCGCCCAGCGACTGAGCATCTTCGGTAAGGAGCACGTTCCCTTCGAACACGACGAGCTCGGTTTTCTTCGCTCCAAGCGTCCATTCAGGCGAAGGCATGGTGAAGAAATCGCCGGTAGTCACCACGTCGCTCAGAGTCACCTTCGTTATGGTGATGCTTATGTCGTCGCTTGCGACGGACTTGGCCCGGAACTCCACATCGCAGAGCGCGCTCTGAAAGACGATCGAGGTAGGCAGGTCGGCCTGAGGCCTGCGAACACCCGTCAGAGTCGCGAATTTCAGGTCAGGGGCCGAGGCCGATATGTCGAACCCATTCACGCACACGCCCTTGTCTCTCGAGAAGGTAGCGGGCACGTCCGAAGGGGATATGGCGAAAAAGCTCATCATCGAGTCGTCCGGACCCCAAAGATGCTCCCTCTCACTTCGCCAGATGCCTTCGACCGGCAAGAACGACTCTGCCTCGAGCACCATTTCGGCAGTCGGGCCGATTTCCAAGCCCCAGACCTTGAACGGGCTCTTGAGGGCGCCGGATTTCGTGGGATTCGAAAAGAATGCGTCAAATGTAATCACTCTGTCTTGTTCGAAACGCTCTACCCTTTCTTGTACACAAGAACTATGTGCAAGAAGGAGAGCAACAAAACTTAGACTATTTGACAAAAACTTTTTCATTCTATCTAATTCCCACATTTATATCGCCGTCGGCGCCGTGTCCCCAGTCTCCTGCGGAGGCGCCGAATTCGATAAACTTATCTTCTTCACCAAGTGTGATTTGGTATGTAATTTTCTTTCCATGTGTCCAAGCGGACAGCGAAGTGGAGATTTTATCGTTATGAAGATAAGCCGAAAGTATCTTTGACTCCCCATTGCCGTTAGTACACACTATGGTAATCTTCGGCTTTTCGACTCTTGCGTCCTTCGTAAGATACTGAGGCATCATCATCGTAAGCGGGAACACCTGCGACTTGGCGCCGTAATCCACCTCCACGCCACCTGTAGTGGTGTACATGTACGACTTGTCCTCCGAGTGCGAAGTCCATTTGTTCGTAACGAACGAGCCCTTCGTGTAGATGTTATCGAGAGTGACCTTCGTGACCTTCCACTTCGACTCCCCTGTCTTTAGCGGAACTGCCAATGTGGCCAATACCTCCACCTGACAGAGTTTGTGCTCGAAACGGACAGGCACGCTGCCGTTCGAAGTGGCCTTCGTGCAGTCCGTAGTCTGCGCAAGCAGGATGTCGACGCACGCATCAGCTCCCGAGCCATAACCGGCCCTGTTTTCCATAGGCCAATTCGCTATCTCTATGCCTTTCTCCTTCGAAACTGTCAGCAGCTTGCGGGAATCCGGACAGTGACCGTCGCCGGCCGAGCCTTTTAGCATACCGAAAGGCGACCAGCTGTAGAATGTCAGCGAACCCGTTTCAGGCCAATAATATGACTTTTCAGGCTTTTCGGCCGTACCATTTCCCCACACTTTCCAGTAACGCCCCTTGTAGGAAATCTCCACCGGACTGACATAACCTATGCCATCCTTAGCATCGGTAGCCCAGGACTCCCCCTTAGGAAGATACCAAGCACAAGAACCGAAAGTGTTCGTCTCCGAGAATTTACCGCTGTTATCCGCCTTAGTCCCGTGCGCCCTTACGGGAGCCGGACTAAAGTGAATCTGGTTATCATTATACAGCGGCACCACGCCGACCTCGTTTTTCACACACGAGACAGCGCACAGAAGAGCCACTGATAATACCACTTTCGCGTTCATACTATATTTCTTTATTTTTAGGACCGGAAGGAAGTTTCACCCTCCTCCCGGCAAAGTTTATTTAAGTACTAATTACTTAACATCGACAGTGGTGCCTGACGTAACATCTTCCCAAGGCTCAACTGCAGGAGCCCAAGTAATCTCGTCAAGCGAGAATGTAAGGTTGAAGATATACCTCTTACCCATTGCCCATTCATCAAACTGATTCTTGATAGGGTACTCTCTTTCAACAGTCTGCACTACAGGAGTGGTGCTTCCCTCAACTGTGGTCGTGATGGTGTATGTAACCTTAATCTTAGCAGTCTCATCAGCGAATGTCTGAGGGATATAGATTACTACGTCTTCGGTAGTTACAGGAGTGAGAGTCGTAGTAATTTTCTGAGTCGCAGATGTATAAACCTGATCCTTAGTTCCGCTTGGAGTAATTTTCTCAGTAGGAAGCTGACCATATGAGCCGTAGTGACTTACATTAAGGAACTCAATTGTTTTAAGTTCGAACGTCTCGTTCTGGTAATCTTTATCTGTCCTAACAGTACAAGCTACCTTAGAAAGCTTGTGCTTGAAAAGGGTAGGGACTCCGTTAATTGAATTTAAAGACTCATTAGCTGTCTTATCCTTAGCGATCTCTGCTACCATAAAGTCGGTATTCTTGTTAGCTGCAAGGTCGATATCTCCATTGATACCGCTATCATGAGCACATCCAAAGCCTGAACCAGATGCGAGGTCAAGATTTCCTTTGTTAAGCGAATACGCGAAGAAAGTAAGGCTACCGCCATCCTTTGGCCAGTAATAAGTCTTTCCTGTCTCTTTCCAAGTGCCATCTGTTTGATAAGAGATGGTTCTTTTTACGATGTACTCCTGTGGAGTCACGCCAGTAGCCCGAGCGTCCCAAGTAGAACCCTTCGGAAGATAGTATGCCCAAGAAGCGAATACGTTATGTGTATCGAATGCCTCTGGAGCAGCTTTCGTTCTCGGAGCGACGTTGAACGAAATCTCGTTGTTAATTGAAGAAGAAGGAAGGACCTCGTTCTTCGAGCAAGCTGCGAGTGCTACGACAGCAGCTGCGATTAAAAATACTCTTTTCATAATACTAAAACGTTTTAATAAATTAATTGTTTATAATTCTATTTCTGTTTCTACGTTATCCCAGTCATCCACTTTCGGGTCGAACGCTCCACCTCCCGTCGAGGTAGGCGGGTCTATCTTAATCGTCTCGTTTATCAGCAACCAGTGATGAAGCACGGCATCTTCCGAAAGGAACAAATCTGATATATCGTAGGTCTTTTGGACTATCTTTCCATCTACTGTCTTGATATCGAAAGTGATATCAAGCTTGTTCGTGGCATCCGGCACACGACCGAAGGTATTGAACACCGTACAGATGACAGGCACTCCCTTATCGTCGCTCTTCTGCAAGTCGAACCACACGCTCACCTGCGGCTCGTTCTGTCTGGAGTCGGTAGCGATATGGTTCGAGCCCACCATTCCCGAAAGCACGGCCTGCGCACCGGAGATGTACTCTGCACCATCCACCTTAATCTGCACATACCAGCTTTCGACGACCGACTTGGCCTCGGTAAATATCGTGTACACATCTTTATGCCACGGAATGTTCTCCTCTTCGCTGCTCGCCACCACCAGATGGTCCGGCTGATTCACTATCGCGCCCGATTCTCCGGCCTTACCCTGGAAATGGCTTCTTATCGAAGACTCCACAGGGTCGGTATAAGCCTCTGCCGAATAGAAATTCGAGTAGTTTCGCACTATGGTGCTCTCCGTACCGAAGTCGTAGACGAGCATCTTATAGTCACCCGGAAGTATCGCGATGTCTCCGCTAAGCGATCTGCTGCCATCGTCTTCGCTCGAAACGTTGGTAATATAGGACTCCGCAGCCACGGAATTATCGTTAATGTCATAGAAGAGCACGTGCATGGCAGTAGGCTCTATCTTCTGAACCGGCAATTTATCATTATATACGTCGCAGGTGACATTCGAAATCGCCTTCACGTTCACCTTAATCTTCACCTTCGTAAAGAAATCGGGGTCTTCCAGAGGACGACGCACGCACGATGGGAAGAATCCGAAGGCCATCCCAAGCATCACAAACGCATAAGCGAAATATGTCATCCATCTTCTTTTCATCTGCCTCTCTTATTATATAGGTACGATAAGAGTCACGCTGGCCTTAGTCGGGCCGAAATAAGTGAACTTACCCACCTTATAAGGGTCTCTGTAGAGGTGCTCGTAATCCGGACTTGGCTGATAGTGACGATAGTCGGAGTAGAGGTACCCCACATTAAGTCCCACTTCCAGTCTCAATCCGCGGCTTACCGGGAACACATAACCTGCCGAAAGCCCCGCTGTCCAATACTCTCCCTGGTAGCACAGTTTCGTATCCCACTGCAAGTCATACTGGGCACCGCTACAGTAAAGGCCACCATACCAGCCGGTCAGCCTCTGCCCGTCCAGCGGGCTTACATAATAACGGCTCTCCAGTCCTAATTCCTGAATCTGGAAAGCATACTTTCTGTCGTTCGGACCCCACGCCCACCACGGATTGAGATAGCCCACACCCACGCTGAAATGCGCTCCCAGCGGCACCTCCACACCTATGTTCAGTGCGGTCACGGCATCGTACAAGACATTGGTCTTGAGCTCGAAAAGCACTTCCGGTCCCTTCGGAAGAGGCTTGTACACGCTTCTGGCCAATTCGGGCACCCCCTGCTTAAGAGTATCTCGGAGCGGCTCCTGCGGAGCTACTATGAACGCATCGGTCCACACGCATACCCAAGTGGCAGCGCGAAGACGTCTCATATAGTTACGCGTAAGATAATTCCAAGTTAGTTCGTTATCGAGCTGCTTTATGCGCCATTTGCGGGTCTCCTCACCTATACCCTCGGCATAGAGAATCTTAAGGAGAGCCTCGCGATTAGGGAAGAAGTACTGCTCCTCGACCATACGGGTAAGCCCCTCCCAGTTCTCGGCCAGTGGGCTTATCTTAATCTTTCCCTCGTCGAGCTTACCGTTTTGGCTAAGGCTCAGGAGAAGTTCCTTCGCCGCTACGCCACGTTTTTCCGAAAGCCATTTGTTATGAGGATAACCTCCCTCGGGCGAAGCCCAAGAATAAACTGTAATGCTATCCACGTGAGTGGCATTGTTAAGACAATACCTGATTCTCGCTATGGCTTCCTTATTATCCAGGTAATCCGTGTCGACGTCGATTTTATCGAATCTGTAGTGTATGGCGAACTCCTCTCTGTGGGAGAGATGCTCATTGACAACTCCCGCAGATGCGTGAAGACTCACGCCCAAAGACAAGAAGAGGCAGGCCAGGCCCGCGCATTTTACAACACTACGAAACATATAACATTCTCTAACCAAAGAGAATGCAAAGTTAGTAAAAGTCCCCCCCCCCATCAAGTATTTTAGAAGACCGAATTAATTAAAAAATTAAATAACACCAATTTTGGACGAAATTGAACATTTGTAGAGAAAAATCACCAGAAAAATATACAGATTTACGTAATTTGTATACCTTCTGAAACTAATTTTAGGCGGTCGTTAATCCCTAAAAAAGAAAATCACCGCCTAAAAACACTCTAAATATCTACAAAATAAAAGGAGAACTCTACACACCGAGTCATACTCACCTCTCGAGCCACTTCATAAAATCTTCTACTCTCGTCCTACTTACGGTCATATCAATTTCACTTGATATGGCAGGTACTATCTTAAGACGTCCACCTATCTGTTTTATAATGCTTTTGATACATTTTAAGGACACGATTACGCCCCTCGAAATGCGGAAAAAATCTACTGGATTAAGTTCATCGCATATCACATCGAGAGTACAATCCAGAACATATCTTACTCCCTGAAAAGTAACCATATAGTTATTCTTTTCCTCAGAATAAATGTAGGCGATGTCACTCACTTCCACGGGAACTATGCGGTCGTTGAAGCGAACTATGTACCTTTCCTTATACTTTTTCTCCCGCGCTCCGGCCTGTCCTGCCGACATAAACTTGGACACCAAATAATTCACGTCCACCACTCCACCGCTCATCTTACAGCGCCCCACAGCGCGCCTAAGCGCATCGGGGTCTATAGGTTTAAGAAGATAATCCACGCTCCCGGCTTCAAATGCCTTTATGGCGTATGTGTCATAGGCCGTGGTCATCACCACCTTAGCCTTCACGTCAGTACGTTTGAATATCTCGAAGCACACTCCATCCGAAAGCTCCACATCCATAAAGATTACATCCACCCTATGCTCCGGATCCTCCAGAAACCGCACAGTATCCTCGACGCTGCGGCACATCCCCACTACTTCCACCTCCGGAAAGAGTCTATTCAACATCCTGAGCAGGCTCTGCTGAGCCATCACTTCGTCTTCTACAATCAGAACTTTCATAATAATGGTAATTTTACGCAGTAATAACCGCCCTCCGAAAAGATCTCCACGTCCTTTCCGCTAAGGTCGAGATACTGCTGTCTTATATACTTATGCCCCAGTCCGGTAGACTCCGCGAGACTCACTTTCGGGACTATATTGTTCCTAACCACCAGATAATCACCCTCTACGGATATCGAAATCCGCAGCGGGTTCGACGGCATCACGGCATTATGCTTGGTCGCATTCTCTATGAGCAACTGCACGGAGCACGGAAGCACCATCCGCGACGCATACTTCTCATCCACCTCGGTTTCCACCGAGAACCCCTCCGGGAACCGGACCTTCAGCAGCTCCACATAAGAGTCCACGAATGCCAATTCCTCCTCCAGCATCACCAGCTCCTTTTCCTCGCTCTTTATCAGATATCTATATACACTGGCCAATTTGTGCGTGTACAGGCTGGCCTGCGCGTTCTTCTCCTCGCAAATCAGGCAGTCGAGAAGGTTAAGCGTATTGAACAGGAAGTGCGGATTCAACTGCCGCTTGAGCTTGAGGTAGCGGTACTGGGCCTGATTGGCCTTCTCCCTCGCCGCGAGCATCTCCGACTTCGAAGCCTGCGCATAATAGAGCAGGTATATGATGCAGAATACGGAAATGTGCAGCATCAGCGCCACCACAAAGAAGATGTAGAACTGCGCCCGCGTGCCTATAAGCAGGGTTTCCGCCGCCGAACAAGCCGCGAGGAATGCCATCAGCAGCAGTGCCTTCAGTATTCCCGGCCAATTCCTGTACCATTTCTGCACATACATTATATATAGTATGTCCAGACAGGCGAGCACCACTATCGCCACTATGTTATTGAACACCGCTTGGATGGCTCCCAGAAGCTCCACCGAAGAGACATATCGATTAGCGAAGACACTGACGATCACTACTCTTATGAAAAGGATGAAAATCGCCGCCAGAAGAATGTAGCGCACGTAGTTCGAGGTATTCTTTCCGTCCTTTTTCGTGAAGAACCGGGACATCCAGGACACGCCCCATCCCAGCACCTCGGTAGTTATGAACGTGGACACCGAGTGTACGGCCATCTCGGAAGACATCAGGCGCGAGAGCAATTCCGCTCCCATCATACCGAGAAGATAGCCCATCACGTTCACCACGATGATGCTTACCGCGAAAAACTCTATTACGGCGTCTTTCTTAAGGCAAAGCACCACGACCATAGTCATAGTAAGGAGCGTAAGGACCATCTCGTCACTATAGCCAAACGCCCTACAGCCGAGTGCGAGCACGGCGTGTAAGATGGCGAAGATGTGGATTATCCAGCAAGTTCCTATGTTTTTAAATAATTTCATATAACTGTGGTTCACGAAGATAAGTATTTTTTAGGCAATAAACAAAGCTCTAAACAATACTTCGTTAAAAATTTAATAATTATATAATTTTCAATTACTTGCGCATACAATGGCTCGTTTATGGGTTGTTTTATAGCACCCCGTAGACGGCATAGAATAAAGCTGAAAAAGTGTTAA
>Ga0129317_1002091_pt1 | contig 12312 bp, 10 predicted proteins | sample Cm1ome_FD_94430 | JGI IMG/M metagenome (GOLD analysis project Ga0129317, IMG submission 94430) | Eastern black-and-white colobus group fecal microbial communities from Wisconsin, USA - Cm1105 metagenome | ecosystem: Host-associated > Mammals > Digestive system > Large intestine > Fecal | place...
GGCAAGCCAGATCATCTCGCAGTTGGGTGTACGAACCATTCCAAGGACAGTTGTAGTAGGCGATGGGAACAAGGAGATCAGGAACATCGGCATAGTATCCGGTGACGGTGCCTTTGACATGTACGAGGCCATGGGCGAGGGCCTTGACGCCCTCATTACGGGGGAGGCCCGGTATTCCACCTACAACGATTGCGTGGAGGCGGGGTTCACGATGCTGTGCCTTGGCCATTACGAGACGGAGACCTTTGGGGTCAAGGCCGTCAAGGAAGTCGTTGCAGGCATGGGACTTGAGACGTGCTTCATAGACACGCAGGTGGAGATCTAGAGGCATAGCATGGAAGGAAGAAAGAGATTCATGCCGTTCGTGCTCACAACCTGTATACTCGTGGTTGACCAGGTGACCAAGCTCTTGGTTGTGAAGAACATTCCGCAGGGGACGATTGCAAAGAAGTTCTTTGGCGATTTCTTGTGGATATGCCATGTACGCAATACAGGTGCAGCCTTTAGCATGGGTGCAGGGAGCAGCGATTTTGTCAGAATCGTCATGCTAATCGTTCTGCCTCTTGTCCTTATGGGTGCCATTGCATGGGCGGTTGCTTCAAAGAAGGATTTGTTTACGAATACGCAAAGATGGTTTGCAGCGGGGATCCTTGGCGGCGGACTTGGAACCATAGCAGACAGGATTTTCAGGTTCGACGAAGGAGTTGTGGATTTCATCAGCGTGAAGTTCTATGGCCTGTTTGGTCTTGAGAGATGGCCCACCTTCAATGTTAGCGACAGCTGCGTTGTCGTCTTCGTTATACTGTTTGCGCTGTCAGTGCTGTTCTCCGGCAGCGGAAAGGAGTCCAGGAAAGGGGGTTTGAAATGAACAACGATGCCCGTAAGAAAAGAAACACCGCGGTTTTCATCACATTGGCTACGATTGGGAACGTCGTTTTGATGATAATCTTCTTCATCCTTGGATTCACGCTTCTTGGAATGTTCGGCAATCCTGATGATGAGAGCGGCAACATGGTTTGGATAATGCTCATCTTCTTCGCATCCATTGGGCTTTCCTGGTTCATATACTCAAGGTTCGTGAAATGGTACACCAAGAAGGTTGATGCCGATGAAACCTTTGCGCCTATATTCTCCAGGAAGAAAGGTTCGTCCGGCGATTCTCCAAGCGGGCCAAAGATGAACATGAAGGAATGAATGGAAGGTCGTTGAATGCAGGATCTTGAAAAGTGCATCTGGTTTCCGTTCAGCGATGAACCTCTTGTCTCCGGTGGAAGGCTTACTCCAACGCTCTGCGACCCGCAGGTCCTTCTTCCAGAGCAGTCGTGCGATGGAAAGTGGCATCTTTTCTACCATACTTGGCTTGGTCTTCACCATTGTGTGTCTTCCAGCGGCATAGCATGGGAGGCCAGCCGTCTCATTGAGCCTCGAGGTCATTCGCCTTTCATTTTCATTGAGAACGAGAACTACTATCTTTTGTACGAGAAGCATGACGGCAGTATGCCGTTCATAAACAACCGCACGGGAGAGGGTAAGCACGATTCGTATTCATGCTTTGAGATGAAGACCTCTACGGATCTTGTGACTTGGAGCAAGCCTCGCCTCATCCTTGACAGCAGGACGATCCCCTTTGCAGGCGACTATCTCAAATACCCCAGGATTTCAAGGCCACAGCTTGTAAAGGCAGGTGATGAGTATACTTTGTTTTTTGGAGCCTCCCATCTTGTGCTTCCTGACACAAAACAGAAGGTCTCACGTTACTTTGCATGTGCCACTTCCCCGGCTGTGAGCGGCCCTTATTCCATGAAGAAGCCTGAGCGACCTCTACTTGAGCCAATTCCAGACGACCCTTGGTCCAACCTTGGCTGTGGAAGCATAAGGGTGGTCCCTTGCGGAGATGTGCTGTATGCCTTCCAGTGCCCGGTGTTCTGGAACCAGGAGAAGAAGCGCACGAGCTCTGTCATGGTGCTCCTTAGGTCAGAGGACGGATACAACTGGTCCCGCTGCGGCTCAAGGCCAATTCTCGTTCCTGCGGAAAAGGGTTGGTCCAGCTCCTACATCATGGGCTGCGACGTCCACTACAAGGCCGATGAAAAATGCTGGTACTGCTATTTCTCCGCAAGCGGCGAAAAGGAGCTCTTCTTCAAGAAGGAGTCCATTGGACTATTGCTTGGCAACGTGCCAAACGATGCCTTGAAGGGGTGATTTGAGGCATTGAGGCTTTGAGCGGCTTTGATGGGCGTTGTATGGCGGAGTATGGCGCTGAAGGGCGCTGTATGGCGGAGTATGGCGCTGAAGGGCGCTGTGGGACGCTGTAGAATTGATGGAGATGAATGAAGGAGGTTTGTTCATGACGATTGAAGAGATACTGTCAAAGGAAGAGAGTCAGACATTTGACCGTAAAAGTATCATGATAAAGCCAACAGACCTTTCCGATACAGTGTGTGCGTTTGCAAATGCGGATGGTGGTGTCATTGTCATAGGTGTTTCCGATAAGCATCGTCGGATTGAAGGAGTTGGCAAATACAAAGGACTTTTGAATGAGATCCTTAGGGTTCCTGTCGACTTTTGCAATCCTTCGGTTCCTTTGACAACTGAGCTTGTTCCTTGTACAAATTCTGAAGGAGCTTTTGACCATGTTTTGCTAATGCGTATAGAGGCCAGCTCTCTTCTTCATTCCAATCAGGCTGACGAGGTTTATGTAAGAGTCGGAGATAAAAGTAAGAAACTTGGTTTTCAAGATAGGCTTTCTCTTTTGTATGCAAAAGGCCTACGTTCCTACGAGGACGAACCCGTCTATAGCGCAACGATTGACGATATTGATTTGGGTTTTGTGAAAGAATATACTTCTAGAATAGGGTATAGAAAAACTCCTGAAGAATACATCAGACAGAACAACCGATTTGTTACCAAGAAAGGAAATCTCGAACAAGTCTCTGTCGCTGCAATTCTTCTTTTTGGAAAGAACCCACAAGAGTTTTTCCCTCGTGCAAGAATCAGATTTGTTCGATATGATGGAAACGAACCCAAAGTAGGAAACGATATGAACGTCATAAAAGACGTTTGTTTTGAAGGGCGCATTCTGGATCAAGTTCGTGATGCAGTGGATTACATAAAAACTCAAATGAAAGAAAGAACATATCTGGGCAATGATGGAGTTTTTACTTTCGAAGAAGAGTATGGAGAGTTCGTTCGCACAGAAGTTGTTGTAAACGCTGTAACGCACAGAGACTATGGTATAAAAGGTACTGACATTCAAATAAAGATGTTCAATGACAGATTGGAAGTAGACAGTCCGGGAACCTTTGCTGGTATGGTTAGGAAGGATAACATCAGGTATACGCACTTTTCCAGGAATCCTAAAATTGCAGCTTTCCTTAGAGATTATGGTTATGTGAAGGAATATGGCGAAGGTGTAGACCGTATGTGTCTGGAGTTGGAGGCCTTGGGATTGCCAGATCCTGTATTTCACAGCGACACATTCATACTCAAGACGATTATTGAAGGGTATTCTTCCGAAAAGTTGCCGATTGGAGACGAAAAAGTTGCCGATTCGCATGAAAAGTTGCCGATTGGAGACGAAAAAGTTGCCGATTCGCATGAAAAGTTGCCGATTGGAGACGAAAAAGTTGCCGATTCGCATGAAAAGTTGCCGATTGTTTTCTTTCTTCATCTTTGCGAGGGTGGAAGACTTGGGGATACAACAAAAGATAACTTGATTAAAGTCTATCATGAAGTTTCCTCTCGCCAAGTATTCGGAAGCTCGTATATTGAAAAAGTCCTTTCCTGTTCTACAAGGACGGCTAGGAATCTTATGTCAAAGCTTCGTGATATTGGTGCTGTGGTTCCTGTGCTTGGCAAAGGGAAAGGAATGTATAGGTTTAAGTTTGAGTCAGAGATTCCTGAATAGCCGAATGACTACTGGACGATGAGCTGGGGTCGGCGGGAGAGGCGGCGGCGTTCGCTGTCGCTCATTATCTCTACATCGTTGACGGCTCGGCCTCCCACGAAGGAGGCTATTGCAAGCATCACGTCCATCCAGCCGGGAGTGCTTGGGTAGAGAAGGAATCCGTGGAACATGCCCTTCATTTCGAGGAACTTGGAAGGGGTCTCCGCCTGCACGAGGGTTTGGCTGTATAGACGTGCATCGTCGTACAGTGGATCGTATTGGGCTGCGAACACAAGGGTCTGCGGCAGCCTTGAGTTGTCCTTTGCAAGAAGGGGTGAGAACAAGGGGTCCAGAATGTCCTTTGGTTCCCGTGAGTAGTTGCGGATGAAGAACTCCATCTCCTTGACGGAGAATGACGGGCAGTCCTTGTACTTCTCGTAGCTTTCCGTCCTCATGCGGCAGTCCGTTACAGGGGAGATGAGAATCTGCCCTGCGATCTTTGGGCCTTTGCGGTCGCGGGCAAGTCTGCTTACGGCTGCGGCAAGGTTGCCTCCGGTGCACGAACCCATGAGATAGATCTTGTCAGGGTCTACTCGCCAGTAGCGGGCGCCCTGACACGCCCAAAGGAATGCGCTGTAGCAGTCCTCGACGGGGATTGGGAACTTGAACTTTGGGGCAAGCCTGAAGTCCACGGCCAACACGCTTGCGCCTGTGACGTTGCAAAGGTTGCTGCAGAAGGCTCCACATTTGCTCATGTTGCCTAGCATCCATCCGCCTTCGTGGAACAGGATTATGAGCGAACTTTGGCCTGAAACGGAGCGGTCCTTGTATTTTTCAAAGAAATATCCTGTTATTGCGCCATCGTTAACTGGGATTATGAATGTCCTTTTGAGGATGTCCCTGGTGACTGGACGGTAAAGGGAGCAGAACGTCCTTTTGGATTTTATGTCGGAGCGATTGTATTCGTCTGTCTCCTGTTGGGAGGCTGTGGTGACATCCTCTATGTCAACGGCCTTCCTGAGCTTCAGGATTCTTCTGGTTTTGTGTGTCAAAACATAATCGCCCATGGAAAAATATGATATAATATTCGTAGTTTTGGTTCAATGTTTTTATTATTGTATATGGAGCAATGAATTATGAAGAGAGCTCTTGTAGTCGTAGACTATCAGAACGATTTTGTGACCGGTTCTTTGGGTTTTGAACGTGCAACGCTGCTTAGACCTGTCATCGTGGACAAGATAGAGAAGGCTTTGGCATGTGGGACCCACGTTATATTCACAATGGACACCCATGGAGAGGACTATCTTGAGACTGCAGAGGGCAGGGGCCTTCCAGTGAAGCACTGCATAAGGGGTTCCTGGGGATGGGAGCTGGATGAAAGCGTCCTTCCTTACAAGGACAGGGCGGAGAAGGTCATTGAAAAGCCAACTTTTGGCTCCGTTGAGCTTTGGCGGTATCTTGCATCCCAACGCTACGATGAGGTTGAATTATGCGGGCTCGTTTCAAGTATATGTGTGCTCAGCAATGCTGTCATAGCAAAGGCCAGCTTGCCTGAGTCCCGCATAGTCGTGGATTCCAAGGCTACGGACGATGCGAATGCGGACAACAAGAGCGCTGCGCTTGCATGCCTTAAGTCTATAATGGTGGATGTGCTGTAGGAAGATTGACACAGAGGAATCGGTCTAAAAACGAATGGGTTGATTGGGGTATATCAGGTATTAGGAGGGAAGAATGGTTCTCGTTACAGGTGGAGCTGGGTTCATTGGGTCGCATACGTGCGTCGAGCTGTTGGAGCATGGCTACGATGTCGTGGTGGTGGACAATCTTTGCAACAGCCACGAGGAGGCGTTGTCCAGGGTCGAGCGCATTACGGGCAGGAGGCCGCTGTTCTTCAATGTGGATGTGTGCGACAAAAAGGCGTTGGGTCGCGTGTTCGACCAGTGCCATATTGACGAGGTCATACATTTTGCGGGGCTCAAGGCCGTGGGCGAGAGCGTGCAGAAGCCTCTTGAGTATTTCAGGAACAATCTGGATGCCACACTTACCCTTGTGGAGGTCATGAGGGAGCATGGCACGAAGCGCCTTGTGTTCTCTTCAAGCGCCACGGTGTACTCTGGCGACAACGAGATGCCGTTGAAGGAGACTTCCAGAACTGGCGACTGCACTAATCCGTATGGTTGGACCAAGTATATGTCCGAGCAGTTCTTCAAGGCGTTCTGCGTGGCGGATCCTAGCCTAAGCATTGTCCTTCTTAGATATTTCAATCCGGTTGGAGCTCATGAAAGCGGTCTTTTGGGCGAGGACCCCCAGGGGATTCCAAACAACCTCATGCCTTATGTGACGCAGGTTGCCATTGGCAAGCGTGACCATCTCACAGTCTTTGGAGACGACTACGATACTCCTGATGGAACCGGGGTGAGGGACTACATCCATGTTGTGGATCTTGCTCGTGCACATCTTGCAGCGTTGGACTATGCTTCAAAGCACGAGGGCTGCGAGGTGTTCAACATTGGATCCGGCAAGGGTTCGAGCGTCCTTGACATAGTGAAGGCCTTTGAGAAGGCGAGCGGCAGGCGCATTCCATATACAATAGGGCCTAGGCGAGCAGGCGATCTCGCTACTGTCTATGCAGATCCAACAAAGGCAAAAAAGGTCCTTGGCTTTGAGACAAAGTATGGTCTTGAAAGGATGTGCGAGGACTCTTGGAGATGGCAAAAAGGCAATCCAAACGGTTTTAAAACAAACAATATTTAAAAAAATGTAATTTTATTCACAAAACGTTGCATTTTTATCAATTTTTGTGCCGTAGTGTATTGTTTTTTTTCAACTTTTCTGTTGTATTTCCTAACAAACGTCCTGTAGAATTTCTACATGACATTGAAATGAATTCTAATCCAGGAGGAAAAAGATGAAAAAACTGACAGTTCTCTTGCTGGTTCTTGCAGTTGCCCTCACCTCTGTGTTCGCACAGGGTTCGGCCGATGCTCCTGCAACATCAGCTCCAGTTGTCAAGGAAGAGGTAAAGGCTTCTGAGCCAGCAGCACCTGCAAAGTATGTGCGCGGCGATGACGAAGAGATCTACAACTCTGTCCTTGGAAAGTACGAGGAACTCTGTATGAAAGCCAAGGCTGCCGCAACAGATTCAGAAAGGTTTGTCCTCTATGCTCAGGCTGAGGCTTATCTTCTCGATTCCGCAGTCATGATTCCTAACACAACACAGAACGGTGCATACACCATTTCCAGAGTTGCTCCAAGAACGGTCCCTTACGTACAGTGGGGAAACGACGATGACAGATGGAAGGGCATCGTAGTATCCGGCGACGACTTCCTTACCCCAGCTGAAAGGGAAGAGCTTCTTTCAATTTGGGCACAGGCAGTCAAGGGTGAAGCAGTATACGATCCAGAAGCTTGGCTCATGGAGCATGGCCACTCAATCAACAAGAACTACAGAGTCACGTTCCAGACGGCTCCTGTAACCCTTGATACCCTCAATACCTCATCACAGTCCGATACCGAGATTCTCGTGAACTGCGTTGATGGTCTTGTACAGTACAACAACCTTGGACATATGATTCCTGCTCTTGCAGAGTCCTGGTCCCTCTCTGAGGACGGCCTTGTATATACCTTCAACATCAGAAAGGGTGCATACTGGTCCACATCCGAGGGAGTGAAGTACGCAGAGGTCACAGCAAAGGACTTCGAGGCCGGCTTCCATCACATGCTTGATGCTGCGGCAGGTCTTGAGTGGCTCGTCGAAGGTGTTGTCACAGGCGTTTCCGAATACCTTGCGGGCGGTTCCTGGGACGATGTTGGATACAAGGCTGTGGATACCTACACACTTCAGGTAACCCTTTGCCAGCCGACAAGCTACTTCCTCTCGATGCTCACGTACAGCTGCTTTGCTCCTATCTGCGAAAGCTTCTACCTCTCACGTGGCGGTGTCTTTGGAATCACGGAGTATGCTGATGCATACAGCGACCCAAACACATACACCTATGGAAAGGCAACAGATGTCTCTTCTCAGGTCTACAACGGTGCATTCCTTCTTCAGCAGTTGAACGACACCTCAATCATCAAGGTTGTCAGGAACCCCAACTACTACGATCCTGAAAGCGTACAGCTCGATTCCATCACATGGGTCTATGACAACGGCGAGAACATGCAGCAGTACTACAAGGATGTCTGCGATGGTGTCTACGCTGGAAGCGGACTTACAGAGGCCGCAGGAACCCTTGCTCTTGCAAAGGCTGACGGAAACTTTGACAAGTACCACTACATTTCAGAGACCACATCGACGACGTACTTCGGAGGACTTAACGTCAACAGAGGAACTTTCGCCCTGGCAAGCGGTGCATGTGCTTCTCCAAAGACGGAGCAGCAGAAGATAGACACCCATACGGCTCTCTTGAACAAGAACTTCAGAAAAGCAATGCAGTTCGCCTTCGACAAGGCGACCGTCAATGCAACAAGCCGCGGTGCTGACCTTGCAACGACCAACCTCAGAAACATGTACACACATCCAGAGTTCGTACAGCTTGATTCCGATGTCGTCGTGGACGGCAAGGAATGGAAGGCCGGTACCCTCTACGGTGAGCTTGTGCAGTACTACTGCGACCAGATTGGCGCAGGCGTTCAGGTAGCCGATGGTATTGATGGATGGTATCACCCAGAGCAGGCAAGGGCTTGCCTTGCTGAGGCCAAGAAGGAGCTTGGAACTTCCGTCACATGGCCAATCACAATCGATGTCGTCTACTACTCGCCAAGTGCAGCACAGACAGCTCAGGCACAGGCCTACAAGCAGGTAATCGAGGGAACTCTTGGAACTGAGAACGTTGTTGTAAACCTCATTGAGGCAACTGTTTCAGCAGACTTCTACGCCTGCGGATACAGAGCTTCCAACGGAGAGGCTGGAAACTTCGATATGTTCTACGGCTCAGGTTGGGGTCCAGACTTTGGTGATCCTTGTTCCTACCTCGACACCTTCCTTGGAAACGGTGCCGGCTACATGACAAAGGTCATAGGTCTCTTCTAATAAACGACCAAAACCACAGTCATAATTAGACGCAATTTCCATGGGAGGACTATACTGTCCTCCCATGGTTTTTTGGACAAGGCTTTGCTTTTCTTGCATAGTGCAAGGCATTGTCCAAAGGAGAGAAGGATCTAAACATTATGAAGAAATACCTTTTGCGACGTATTCTTTTTTCGCTCTTCTCACTGCTTGTCGTAATTTGGACCGTCATGCTGCTTGTTTTCTCACTTACGGACAGGAGCGTGATATTCCAGAACGACGATACGTGGAACAAAAGAAGCGCAAACGAGAGAATCGTTTACGAATACTCCCAGTACCAGCGGTACGGGTACCTTGAGTACGTCAACTATACAAGCTATGCTAGCAACAAACTTGGCAATGGCGATGCCTACACTGAGGAGAGCAATCTCATACAAAGACAGGAAGGCGATGCATATCTTGAAAGCGCAACCGTTCAGCAGTTCATTGAAGAATATACTGCAAAGGGCTACAAGATAGTCCGTCTGGACCCAATCAAGTTCTCCTCTGGAAGAACCAAGGGCCAGCTCAAGCCAGGAGGAAGAGGATTCCTGTTGGCTGTGCGCGAAAGGCCAATCATCTACAGACTCTTCGACTATCTTGGCAACCTCTTTACCGTTGAGACGACCAACGATGTGAAGGATCCAAGTCTCACAGACCGCTATGTACGCTTTGAAAAGGATCCCTACAGCGGACTCTTTGCAATAGTTGGAAGCGGAACGACCCATAAATACCTTTTGTACTTCGATTCGAGGTTCCCTTGGATACATCAGAACTGGATCCACCTCAACCTTGGCGTTTCCTATACCCGTTTCAGAGGGCAGGAGATTACAGGTGTCATAAACGACCCTTCAGGAGACCTCAAGAACGCAAGACAGCAGTTCCCGGCTCTTATAGGCACCGACCAATATGTTGAGACCTCCGCCAATTTCCACTCGGCAACGTACAACATGGGAGAGCTTACAGATGCGGAGAAGCAGCAGTTCAACGACAGGTACACAGTCATAACCTACAGGCGTTCAGGCCTTAGCATGATAGAGAACTCGTTTGTCATTGGACTTGTTGCCGTTGTCATTGCATACTGCCTTGGACTTCCTCTTGGGATCCTCATGGCAAGGAAAAAAGACAAGCTCGTGGACAAGCTTGGCATGGCCTACATAGTTTTCATAATGGCCGTTCCCTCTCTCGCATACATTTTCCTCTTTGCAGCTCTTGGTACCAAGTTGTTCAATCTGCCGTACAAGTTCGCGAACGCCCAAGTCAAATTCCTGGCCTACATACTGCCAACCATCTCGCTTGCACTTCCTCAGATTGGAAGCCTCATGAAGTGGATGAGGCGCTACATGATAGACCAGATGAACTCCGACTACGTCAAGTTCGCAAGGGCGGAGGGCCTTAGCGAGCAGGAGATCTTCTCCCAGCACATCTCAAGGAACGCAATCATTCCGCTGGTACATGGAATCCCAGCAAGCATACTTGGATGCCTTACCGGTGCAATCATAACAGAGCGCGTCTACTCCGTTCCTGGTGTTGGAAACCTTCTCACATTGGCCATAAACGGACACGACAATGGAATAATCGTGGCATGTACTGTGTTCTACACGACGCTCTCCATCATATCCCAGATTGCAGGAGACCTCCTTATGGTCAAGTACGATCCTAGGATCTCATTCGAAACAAAGGGAGGTAGATGATAATGGCAGCAAATAAAAAACAGACTGTTGTCAACGAAGATTCGTTGTTTACCTTCATTGACCACAACACAATAGAGAGCGAGAAGATAATCGCTCCAAGATACTCGTACTGGAAGTCCGTGTTCCGCGTGTTCTTCCGCAAGAAGACAAACTGGGGGCTTCTCATATTGTTCACGGTTCTTCTTCTGTGCTCGTTCATAATCCCAGTATTCTGCAAGTACGACCCAAACGAGAACGTCACCAACGCTCTCATGTTCCACCTAAGTCCAAGCCAGGCGATGGCTCAGACGGGAGGCTTCTCCTTCAAGTGGTGCCTTGGGACAGGAGCCCTTGGAAACTCCATCTTCTATGGAATATGGGCATCAGCTAGGACCAGCTTGTTGCTTGCTGTGATCTGCGCCGCCATAAACATGACCGTTGGCATCATCATGGGTGCCGTATGGGGATACTCCAAGCAATTCGACCACGTGATGCTTGTCATATACAACATCATAGCCAACGTTCCGTACATTCTAATGATATCGGTCTTGGTCTACATCATTGGCTCTGGATTCTGGAGCTTCGTGTTCTCCCTCACCGTGACGGGCTGGCTGAGCATTGCATACTTCTTCAGGACACAGGTCATGATAATCAGGGACCGCGAATACTCCCTTGCATCCCGATGCCTTGGAACTCCAATCACCAGAATCGTCTCCAAGAACATCCTGCCGTTCATGACATCCGTCATAGTGACGATCCTTGCAACGGAGCTTCCCTCCTACATATCCATGGAGGTGTTCCTTTCGTTCATAGGCGTTGGCCTTTCTGCAAGCGTGCCGTCCTTGGGTAGGATGATTCAGGAGGCCCAGACGGCGTTTATCACCTATCCTTGGGAGTTCTGGTCACCTGTTGCGATTGCATCTCTTGTGACCATAATCCTTTATGTTCTTGGTCAGAACCTAGCCGACGCTTCAGACCCAAGAACCCACATGTGATTTGGAGGGAGACATGGAGAACAAAGAAAAAGACAAGAAAGTCCTGTTGTCCCTCAGGGATGTGGACGTAAAGTTCAATGTAAGAGGAAGGATCCTCTCTGCCATTAGACACGTTTCGTTGGACATATACGAAAACGAGTCCATTGCCATCGTAGGGGAATCGGGCTCCGGGAAATCGGTCTTGACGAAGACGTTCGCGGGTATGTTGGATTCCAACGGTTTCATTAGCAATGGAAGCATAATCTTCTCCGACGATGAGCTTTCAAGGACCGTTGCGCCGCTGACGGATCGGAACAAGAGGATTCTCAAGAAGGCTTATGACATGCTCAACAGCTTCTCTCCTTTGGAGCGTGGTGCCAAGGAGTATGTGGCCATAGCGCAGAAGAAAGGGGAGATCAAGCACGCAAAGTCGCTCACTCCGGAAGAGGAGATGGAGTACTCTAGAAAGATAAAGGACCTTGACGACGACATCGTGGACAGGACCAACTTCATGCTTGCCTTGGATCGCAGGGATGCCGATGATGCTGTTCAGATTCAGGAGATAAAGGCGAAGATCTCTTCATGGACGGAGCAGAAGAAGGCTCTTGTCAATGAGCGTCTTGAGCTAATAAAGAAGAGGGCTCAGGAGTACAATGCGGACAAGGAGCGTGTCGCCCGCGATAAAAAGGCTATTGACGACCTTACCCAAAAGAGGGATGCAAAGCTTGA
>Ga0129317_1002093_pt1 | contig 12295 bp, 8 predicted proteins | sample Cm1ome_FD_94430 | JGI IMG/M metagenome (GOLD analysis project Ga0129317, IMG submission 94430) | Eastern black-and-white colobus group fecal microbial communities from Wisconsin, USA - Cm1105 metagenome | ecosystem: Host-associated > Mammals > Digestive system > Large intestine > Fecal | place...
CGAAATCTGACTCTGCAAGTGAGAACTCCGGTCTGATGATCTCTGCTGCATCTGCCTTTGCCTGATCGAAAGGAGCTTTCTTCATAACACCAGGACGAACTGTTGCCATTGCAGGACGGAAACGTGGGCAGATGATTGTAGCCATAAGGTGTCCGCCGAATGCAGGACGAGTCATCTTAAGGTCATGTCCAACTTCCTTCTTCTCGCCCATAACCATTGCAGTATCAGTTCCTGCAATTCTCTCAGGAGCAAGAGTAGAAGCCTCGCCAAGGAAGTCCTGGTAAACCTTTGTATTAACATCAAGGTGTGTACAGTCTGCGCAAAGACCTGTGTGAAGTCTAGCTGCACAACGAGGACCAAGGTCACGACCGATATATGTAGCACCGAAGAGAACTACTTCAGGCTTTCTTTCCTTAACAACGTCAACGATAACCTTTGTGTAACCGTCTGTTGTATAGTTCTTAAGAAGCGGATGCTCGCATACGATAACTCCGTCAGCGCCATAGCCGGCAAGCTCCTTGCTGTGCTCAGCAACCTTGTCACCGAGAATAAGAGCATAAAGCTTGCATCCAAGCTCGTCTGCAAGTCTGCGTGCCTCTGAAATAAGCTCGAAGCTTGTAGGCTGAACTACTCCCTGACGCTGCTCACAGAACACCCAAACATCCTTGAAAGCAGAAATATCTGCGCTATTGTAATTTTCCATTATTCAATAATCTCCTTTCATCAGATGATGTGCTTCTTCTCAAGAATAGCAGCAAGCTCGTTGCATGTGTTCTTGTCAGCACCCTCAAGCATTACACCTGCACCCTTAAGAGGTGGTGTGAATGATACAAGTATGTTGGTAGGTGAACCCTGAAGACCGATAGTATTCTTATCGATAAGTGGCTCATCCTTAAGTGTCTCATAATCAAATACTTCTACTGGCTTGTTGTAAGCATCGAAGATTCCGAATGTGCTCATGTAACGTGGCTCGTTGAGCTCCTTGATACATGTGATAAGGCAAGGTGTCTTCATCTTGATGTTCATGAAGCCGTCCTCAAGCATACGCTTAACGATAACTTCTCTTCCGTCAACCTTGATATCACCGGCATATGTGATCTGTGGAAGGTTAAGCTTCTCAGCGATCTGTGGTCCAACCTGAGCTGTATCTCCGTCGATGGCCTGACGTCCGCACATAACGATGTCATCATCGTTAAGTCCTAAGTGGTTGATACCGGCAGCGATGATCTGTGATGTAGCGAATGTATCTGATCCACCGAACTCACGAGCTGAAATAAGAACTCCACGGTCAGCGCCCATAGCGATGATCTCACGAAGCATCTTCTCTGCTGGAGGAGGTCCCATAGTAACTACAACAACTTCACAACCGGTCTCATCCTTGAGCTTAAGAGCTGCCTCAACTGCATTAAGGTCATCAGGGTTGATGATTGTAAGCATAGAAGCACGGTCAAGAGTTCCGTCCGGCTTAACTGCAACCTTTCCTGAAGTATCAGGAACCTGTTTTACACAAACGATAACTTTCATTTAAATATCCCTCCCAATTACTTCTTCTTCTTAAGATTCATGCCGCCTGAGATAACCATCTTCATAACTTCAGATGTTCCCTCATAGATCTCTGTGATCTTAGCATCACGCATCATACGCTCAACCGGATACTCACGGCAGTAACCGTAACCACCCATGAGCTGTACGCACTCACGTGTAACCTGGTTAGCTACGTCAGAAGCGAAAAGCTTTGCCATAGCTGCGAGTGAAGAGTAATCCTCGTGGTTGTCCTTAGCTGTAGCTGCTCTCCATGTAAGAAGACGAGCTGCATCGATCTTTGTCTGCATCTCAGCAAGCTTGAACTGAGTGTTCTGGAAAGCTGCGATTGGCTTACCGAACTGCTCACGTACCTTAACGTACTCGATTGTCTCGTTGATAGCACCCTGTGCAAGACCAACTGACTGAGCAGCGATACCGATACGTCCGCCGTCAAGAGCCTTCATGGCGATCTTGAATCCCTTGTTAACCTCACCAAGAACTCTGTCCTTAGAAACACGAACGTCATCGTATGTTACGATACAGTTCTGAGCAGCTCTGATACCCATACGCTTGATGTTCTCCTGAACGTCAACGCCAGGTGTGTGCTTAAGGTCAACGATGAATGCTGTAAGTCCCTTTGATACAGGAACTGTCTTGTCTGTTACTGCGAATACGATGCAGGTATCAGCAAATGCTGAGTTTGTTGTGAAGATCTTTGATCCGTTGATGATCCAATCATCACCATCCTGAACTGCAACTGTCTGAGCACCCTGTACGTCAGAACCTGCGTTAGGCTCTGTAAGACCGAAGCATCCGAACTGTGATCCGTCTACGAGTGGACGAAGATATGTCTGCTTCTGCTCCTCTGTACCTGCCATGTCGATGCATGCGCAGCAGAGTGATGTATGTACAGAAATAGTGATTCCGCAAGAACCATCCTGCTTAGAAACTTCTTCCATGCAGAGAGTATAAGTAAGGTTGTCTCCGCCTGCTCCGCCGTACTCCTTTGAGTAAGGGATTCCGAAGAAGCCGTACTTCTGCATCTTTCCAAGAAGCTCCATGTCAAGCTGCTCTGACTCATCCATGTCATGAGCGAGAGGCTTGATTTCGGTCTCAGCAAATTTGCGGAATAACTCCTGTGCAAGCTGCTGCTCTTTGGTAAGTTTAAAATCCATAATTACCTCCATAAAATCTTACAATTAAATTTGAAGCTTTCCTTCAAAATTATTCGTAGTATTCTCCACTCGTAATATTATCCGTTCGACAAAAAATTGTCAATATATTTTGCATACGAATTATTTATAATATTGTATTTTTAAAATACCTTTTTATTTGCGCGCAAAATATACGAAATTTGCTATTATTTGCTGTGCAAAATATATTAAACTAAAGTAACTGATTGACAAATAATAAACGATAAATTTATAATGTGCTTCAAGGAGAAAGTATTATGAAATTACAGGACTGTATTAACTTTATATTAACGCATTCTCAGAATGCAGTTTTCTCATATTTTAAAAAGGAGCTTCATCACCTCGGCGTAACCCCGATTCAGTACGCTTCTTTGAAATGCCTTTGGGAACAGGATGAACAGATGCCTTCTCAGCTTGCAGAAACCTTACATCTTGATTCCTCTACAGTAACAGGTATACTCAGCAGACTTGAGGATAAAAAGCTGATCGAGAGAACATTCAACACAGGTGACAGACGTAAGGTTATCGTTCATCTTACAGAAGAAGGCAAAGCTCTTGAAAAGCCGATAAGTGACATTATCGAAAGACTCAACTTTGAGCTTACCGAAGGACTTTCAAAGGAAGATATGGATGTTTTCCACCACCACTTAAAGGTAATTACTGATAACGCAGAAAGACTTAATTGCAAATAATTTTAAATGACGGCTATTTTTACATATCCTGCCGTCAACGTTCAGCTTTATATTGAATGATTAAAGACGATGTTCCGGTAGTGATCCGGCGCATCGTTTTTTTGTGCTCTATGCATCGATATTTACGCACAGTAAAGAGCGTGTGAAGATCGACTTAACGATTTCACACGCTCTGTTATTTAATAGATATTATAAGTTAAATCTCAGATTAAGAAATAACCTCTGTAACTCTACCTGAACCTACTGTTCTTCCGCCCTCACGGATAGCGAAACGAAGACCCTTCTCCATAGCGATTGGGTGGATGAGCTCTACTGTCATCTCGATGTTATCACCAGGCATGCACATCTCTACTCCATCAGGAAGATCGCACTGTCCTGTAACGTCAGTTGTTCTGAAGTAGAACTGTGGTCTGTAGTGGTTGAAGAATGGTGTATGACGACCACCCTCGTCCTTTGTAAGAACGTAAACCTGACCCTTGAAGTTTCTGTGGCAGGTTACTGTACCTGGCTTACAGATAACCTGACCTCTTTCGATCTGGTCACGGTTGATACCACGAAGAAGAGCACCGATGTTATCACCAGACTGAGCCTCATCAAGAAGCTTACGGAACATCTCGATACCTGTAACAACAGTCTTCTGGATCTCTTCCTTGATACCAACGATCTCAAGAGGATCGTTAAGGTGAAGTGTACCACGCTCAACACGGCCTGTAGCAACAGTACCACGACCTGTGATAGTGAATACGTCCTCGACAGGCATAAGGAATGGCTTATCTGTCTCACGCTCTGGATCAGGGATGTACTCATCAACAGCGTCCATAAGCTCAAGAACCTTCTTCTCCCACTCTGGATCTCCCTCAAGAGCCTTAAGAGCTGAACCACGGATGATAGGTGTATCATCACCTGGGAAGTCATACTCATTAAGAAGCTCTCTAATCTCCATCTCTACGAGGTCAAGAAGCTCCTCATCGTCAACCATGTCGCACTTGTTCATGAATACAACGATGTAAGGAACACCTACCTGACGAGCAAGAAGGATATGCTCTCTTGTCTGAGCCATAGGACCGTCAGTAGCAGCAACAACGAGGATAGCACCATCCATCTGAGCAGCACCGGTGATCATGTTCTTAACGTAGTCAGCATGGCCTGGGCAGTCAACGTGAGCATAGTGACGCTTCTTTGTCTCGTACTCAACGTGTGATGTATTGATAGTGATTCCTCTTTCTCTCTCTTCAGGAGCCTTATCGATCATATCGAATGCAACGGCCTCACCTGTACCCTCAAGCTCTGAAAGAGTTCTTGTGATAGCAGCTGTAAGAGTTGTCTTACCATGGTCAACGTGTCCAATGGTACCAATGTTACAATGTGGTTTGGTTCTGGTAAATTTTTCCTTTGCCATTGTAGTTTTCCTCCAAAACGAATAATAAAAGTATTGTTATTATTAATTAAGTCTCGACTATTATAAGTTATAATCCGCCTATTTTCAATAAGGATTATTTCTTCTTATCGTTCAGGATCTTCTCCTGTACATTCTTTGGAACAGGCTCATAGTGATCAAAGAACATTGAGTAGTTTCCACGACCCTGTGTCTTTGAACGAAGGTCTGTTGAGTAGCCGAACATCTCTGCAAGAGGAACATAAGACTTAACGATCTTTCCGCCTCCGAGATCATCCATACCCTCGATACGTCCACGGCGTGAGTTTATATCACCGATAACATCACCCATGTATTCCTCAGGCATAGTTACGTCAACCTTCATGATAGGCTCAAGAAGTACCGGAGCACCCTTCTGCATAGCATCCTTAAGAGCCATTGATCCTGCAATGTGGAATGCCATTTCAGATGAGTCGACCTCATGGTATGATCCGTCCCATACATTAGCCTTGATACCAAGTACAGGGAATCCGCCAAGAGGACCTGCCTTCATAGCTTCCTGAATACCTTCGTCGATAGCCGGGATGTACTCCTTAGGAATAGCTCCTCCGACTACAGTGTTCTCGAACTTGTAAACTTCATCACCGTTTGCGTCCATCGGCTCGAACTTAACCTTACAATGTCCGTACTGACCCTTACCACCTGACTGCTTGATGTACTTTGACTCTACATCAACAGGCTTTGTGATAGCTTCCTTATATGCAACCTGAGGTGCACCTACGTTAGCCTCGACATTGAACTCACGAAGAAGTCTATCAACGATAATCTCAAGGTGAAGCTCACCCATACCTGAGATGATTGTCTGACCTGTCTCCTGATCAGTCTTAGCTCTGAATGTAGGATCTTCCTCTGCAAGTTTTGCAAGGGCCTCACCCATCTTACCCTGAGAAGCCTTTGTCTTAGGCTCGATAGCAACGTCGATAACCGGCTCCGGGAACTCCATAGACTCAAGGAGTACAGGATGCTGCTCGTCGCAGAGTGTATCACCTGTTCCGGTGAACTTAAAGCCTACTGCTGCAGCGATATCACCTGAGTAGCACTTATCAAGCTCTGTACGCTTGTTAGCATGCATCTGAAGGATACGTCCTACACGCTCCTTCTTGCCCTTAGTTGCGTTAAGTATATATGATCCTGAATTAACAGTTCCTGAATATACTCTGAAGTAAGCAAGCTTACCTACGAATGGGTCTGTCATGATCTTGAATGCAAGAGCTGAGAATGGCTCTTCGTCAGATGAATGACGAACGACCTCATTGCCTTCCATATCAACACCGTCGATAGGCGGGATATCGATAGGTGACGGCATAAAGTCGATTATTGCATCAAGAAGCTTCTGAACGCCCTTGTTTCTGTATGCTGAACCGCAGCATACAGGAATTGCTGTACACTCACAGCATCCCTTTCTGAGAGCCTTCTTAAGCTGATCCTCTGTAGGAATCTCTCCGTCAAGATACATCATAGTAAGCTCATCATCAAGCTCGCAGATCTTCTCAACAAGCTCATCACGATACATCTCTGCATCGTCCTTCATGTCATCAGGGATCTCTGTGATATCAACATCATTACCCTTGTCATCATTATAGATGTATGCCTTCATCTCGAAAAGGTCGACGATTCCCTTGAAGGAATCCTCCTTGCCGATAGGAAGCTGTGTAATAATAGCATTCTTTCCGAGTCTTGTACGAATCTGCTCTACAGCACCATAGAAGTTAGCACCAAGTATATCCATCTTGTTGATGAAAGCCATACGAGGTACGTTGTATGTGTCTGCCTGTCTCCATACGTTCTCAGACTGTGGCTCAACACCGCCCTTTGCGCAGAACACACCTACTGCACCGTCAAGTACTCTCAGTGAACGCTCAACCTCTACAGTGAAGTCAACGTGACCAGGAGTATCGATGATGTTGATACGATGCTCAAGAGCATTCGGATCCGGCTTGTTGTTCTTATGCTTTGTCCAATGACATGTTGTAGCTGCTGATGTGATGGTTATACCACGCTCCTGCTCCTGAGCCATCCAGTCCATGGTAGCAGTTCCTTCGTGTGTATCACCGATCTTATAGTTTACACCTGTGTAATAAAGGATACGCTCTGTAAGTGTTGTCTTACCGGCATCGATATGTGCCATGATTCCTATATTACGGGTTCTATCTAATGGATATTCTCTTCCCATTGTTAACGCTCCTTTTTATGAAAATCAGAAACGATAGTGAGCAAATGCCTTATTGGCCTCAGCCATTCTATGCATCTCTTCTTTTCTCTTTACGGAAGCGCCTGTATTATTGGCAGCGTCCATTATTTCATTTGCAAGTCTGTCCTTCTGGGTCTTCTCGCCTCTCTTACGTGAAAAAGTTGTGATCCAGCGAAGGCCAAGAGCCTGTCTTCTCTCCGGCTTAACCTCGATAGGTACCTGATATGTAGCACCACCGATACGCTTAGCCTTAACCTCAAGAACAGGCATGATGTTGTTCATGGCCTCTTCAAATACCTCAAGTGCAGGCTTTCCTGTCTTAGCTTCTACCTGCTCGAATGCGCCATAAACGATCTTCTGTGCAGTTCCGCGCTTACCGTCAAGCATGATCTGGTTAATAAGCTTTGTTACAACCTTATTTCCGTAGATCGGATCTGCCAGAACGTCTCTCTTTTGAGTATGTCCTTTACGTGGCATTTCTTCCCTCCTTAATTATTAGTACATTAGATCATCGGTACTCTCAGAAGTGAGACATCTATGAGTTTTACAACCATTTATCTCAATTCCGAAGTGTTTCATTAATTACTTTTTGTCCTTAGGTCTCTTTGCACCGTACTTAGAACGTGCCTGCTTACGGTTTGCAACGCCTGCTGTATCGAGTGTTCCTCTTACAATGTGGTAACGTGTACCAGGAAGATCCTTAACACGGCCTCCACGGATAAGAACAACGCTGTGCTCCTGAAGGTTGTGACCCTCTCCCGGAATATAGCTTGTTACTTCGATACCGTTTGAAAGACGTACTCTGGCAATCTTACGAAGTGCTGAGTTAGGCTTCTTAGGTGTAGCTGTCTTGACAGCTGTGCACACACCGCGCTTCTGAGGAGCTGACTCATCAGTAGCTTTCTTCTTGAGGGAATTGAATCCTCTCTGAAGTGCTGGTGCTGTTGACTTCTTAACAGAAGACTTTCTTCCGTTTCTAACCAGCTGGTTAAATGTAGGCATTGAATTTACCTCCTTTCAGAATTGATGGTTGTATTTCTACACAAAATATGACGCATGTCTGAACATGCGCCATATAATAATAGTATTTATGCTGTTATAAGTCAAGTATTTTCGTTGATTTTACATGAAAATCACTCGTCAATGCTGTCATCTCTGATAATGATATCATCATCTGCTTCTGTCTCATCAACGATTGCGTCATTTTCCTCTGCAATATAATCTGATGAAGCTCCGATAATGTCATCATTCTCAGGCTGTACCGGTTCCTCAGGCACATCTGTTGAAAGCTCTATATCGCTGTACTCTCTTATTCCGGTACCTGCCGGGATAAGCTTTCCTATAAGAACATTCTCCTTGATACCGTTCAGGTGATCGACCTTTCCGTTTATAGCTGCCTCTGTGAGGACCTTTGTAGTCTCCTGGAAGGAAGCTGCTGAAAGGAAGGAGTCTGTAGCAAGTGATGCCTTAGTGATACCAAGCATTGTTACCTGACCCTCTGCCGGAGTCTTGCCTTCTGCTATAAGCTGCTCGTTTGTCTCATTGAAATCAAGCAGATTAACTGTGATTCCCGGAAGGAACTCTGAATCTCCAGGATTCTCGATCCTTACCTTCTTCATCATCTGACGAACTATCATCTCGATATGCTTATCGTTGATATCAACACCCTGAAGTCTGTAAACACGCTGTGTTTCGCGAAGCATGTAGTCCTGTACGGCTCTTACACCCTTGATGCGAAGTATGTCGTGAGGATTAACAGAACCTTCTGTGATCTCGTCACCGGCCTCTATAACATCGCCGTCTGTAACCTTGAGTCTTGATCCGTAAGGAATAAGATAGGTCTTTGACTCTCCGTCTTCCTGATTGGTAACGGTTATCTCACGCTTCTTCTTGGTTTCCTTAAAGCTTACAAGTCCAGGTATTTCAGAAATTATAGCAAGTCCCTTAGGGCGTCTTGCCTCAAAAAGCTCCTCGACTCTAGGAAGACCCTGTGTGATATCCTGGTTTGATGCGACACCACCGGTATGGAAGTTACGCATGGTAAGCTGTGTACCAGGCTCACCGATTGACTGAGCTGCGATAATACCTACAGCCTCACCAACCTGAACAGGTGTTCTTGTAGCCATGTTCGCACCATAACACTTAGCACAAACCCCGACCTTTGAACGGCAGGTAAGAACTGTACGGATCTTAACAGAATCACGTCCCATCTTATCAAGCGCTTTGATAACTCTCTTTGCCTTGTCTACGGTGCAGAGGTGGTTTGCCTTGATAATTATATCCTTTGTTTCAGGATCGATAATCGTCTCAGCAATATATCTTCCTGTAATTCTTTCCTCAAGACTCTCGATAAGCTCCTGACCGTCTGCAAAGCCCTTGATCTCCATGCATGGAAGCTCGTCTCTGCCTACAGCACAGTCTTCCTCTCTGATGATAAGATCCTGTGATACATCTACAAGACGTCTTGTAAGGTATCCTGAGTCGGCTGTACGAAGAGCTGTATCTGAAAGTCCCTTACGTGCTCCGTGAGCTGAGATGAAGTACTCAAGGATATCCAGTCCCTCTCGGAAGTTTGACTTAATAGGAAGCTCGATAGTATTACCTGTAGTATCTGCCATGAGGCCTCGCATACCTGCAAGCTGCTTGATCTGCTTACTTGATCCTCGTGCTCCTGAGTCAGCCATCATCTTAAGGTTGTTATACTTGTCGAGTCCGCCGATCAGTTTATCTGTAAGAATATCATCGGCATTCTTCCATGTCTCGATAACAAGTTTGTAGCGCTCTTCCTCTGTAAGAAGTCCGTGAGCTCTGTCACGAGCTATCTTATCAACTGTCTTCTGCGCTTCATCAATTATCTCCTGCTTATCTGCAGGTACGACCATATCCTCGATAGATACTGTCATGGCAGCTCTTGTAGAGTACTTGTATCCGATAGCCTTAATGTTATCAAGTGCAATAGCTGTTTCTGTAGCGCCGTGAACATTCATGATACGTTCAAGGATCTCCTTAAGTTCTCCCTTCTTGACAAGGAAGTTGACCTCAGGTGCAAGCTCATTTGCAGGATCTGTTCTGTCTACATATCCGAGATCCTGAGGAATTATCTCATTAAATATGAGACGTCCTACTGTTGTCTCTACGATGCCTGTATGCTCGGTGCCGTCCGGCATTGTTCTTCTGACTCTTGTCTTAACCATAGAGTGCAGAGTAACCTCGCCGTTCTCATATGCAAGAATTGCTTCGTTAACGCTCTTAAATACAGAGCCTTCTCCCTTTGTACCCGGTCTTTCCTGTGTAAGGTAGTAGATACCAAGTACCATATCCTGTGAAGGAACCGCAACAACACCACCGTCCGAAGGCTTAAGCAGGTTGTTTGGTGAAAGAAGCATGAAGCGGCACTCTGCCTGAGCCTCAAGTGATATAGGAAGATGGACAGCCATCTGGTCTCCATCGAAGTCGGCGTTGAACGCTGTACATACGAGCGGATGAAGCTTGATAGCCTTACCCTCTACAAGGATAGGCTCAAATGCCTGAATACCGAGTCTGTGCAGAGTAGGTGCACGGTTCAGCATTACAGGATGCTCCTTGATAACGTCCTCTAAAACGTCCCAAACCTCAGGCTCAAGACGTTCTACCATCTTCTTTGCTGCCTTAATATTATGTGCCGGACCATTCTCAACAAGCTCCTTCATAACGAAAGGCTTGAAGAGCTCTATCGCCATCTCCTTAGGGAGACCGCACTGATAGATCTTAAGCTCAGGTCCTACGACGATAACAGAACGTCCTGAATAGTCAACTCGCTTTCCGAGAAGGTTCTGACGGAAACGTCCCTGCTTACCCTTAAGCATATCTGAAAGTGACTTAAGCGCGCTGTTTCCGGGACCTGTAACAGGTCTTCCGCGGCGTCCGTTATCTATAAGAGCATCAACAGCCTCCTGAAGCATTCTCTTCTCGTTTCTGATGATGATCTCAGGTGCGCCGAGCTCAAGAAGTCTTGCAAGTCTGTTGTTTCTGTTGATTATCCTTCTGTACAGATCATTCAGGTCGGAAGTAGCAAATCTTCCTCCGTCAAGCTGTACCATAGGTCTGATATCCGGCGGTATTACCGGGATAACAGTAAGGATCATCCACTCAGGTCTGTTGCCTGAAGTTCTGAATGCCTCTGTAACCTCAAGTCTCTTTACGATACGAGCACGCTTCTGTCCTGAGCTGTCCTTAAGCTCAGCCTTAAGCTCCTCTGATTCCTTCTCGAGGTCAATGTTCTTAAGAAGCTCTAATACAGCCTCAGCTCCCATTCCTACTCGGAATGTACCGTAGCCGTTCTTTTCTATCTCATCACGATACTCTTTCTCAGAAAGTACCTGCTTGTATGAAAGAGATGTCTCTCCCGGATCAAGTACGATATATGATGCAAAGTAAAGAACCTTCTCAAGTACCTTTGGGGAAATGTCAAGGATAAGACCCATCCTTGACGGAATTCCCTTGAAATACCATATATGCGATACAGGTGCGGCAAGCTTGATATGTCCGAGTCTTTCACGTCTTACTGTAGACTTTGTAACCTCAACACCGCATCTGTCGCAGACAACGCCCTTGAATCTTATCTTCTTGAACTTTCCGCAGTGGCATTCCCAGTCCTTGGTGGGTCCGAAGATCCTCTCGCAGTAAAGTCCGTCTTTCTCAGGCTTTAATGTACGGTAGTTGATAGTTTCTGGCTTTGTAACCTCGCCGTGTGACCATTTAAGTATCTTTTCAGGAGATGCAAGGCCTATTCTTATCGCATCAAAAGTCATAGGTTCGTATGTATCCTGTGTCTGTGCCATGTCTTCTCCTTATTAATTATTCATCAAAATTGTTGTCATTATCCGCCTCTGCTGCAAACTCATCTGCCTCAGCCTCATCTAAGACCTCATCAAATTCGTTCTCGCTTTCGCTCTCGTCCTCGTCCTCTACGTTCTCAAGCTCGCCGGACTTATTGAATTCCTGCGCTGTGTATCCGTAGTTTCCGAGATTTTCTCTCTCATGATCTCTGTATGAGTTGCGATCGCCGCCTTCAAGAAGTCTGTGAAGATCTCTGTCTGTCTCCTCAAGATTCTCCTTGAGTTCAACTTCGGTTCCGTCATCCTTGAGTACCTTGATATCCATGCAGAGTGACTGAAGCTCCTTGATAAGGACCTTGAATGACTCAGGAATACCAGGCTTAGGTATGTTCTCACCCTTTATGATCGCCTCATATGTCTTTACACGTCCTACAACGTCATCA
>Ga0129317_1002095_pt1 | contig 12292 bp, 9 predicted proteins | sample Cm1ome_FD_94430 | JGI IMG/M metagenome (GOLD analysis project Ga0129317, IMG submission 94430) | Eastern black-and-white colobus group fecal microbial communities from Wisconsin, USA - Cm1105 metagenome | ecosystem: Host-associated > Mammals > Digestive system > Large intestine > Fecal | place...
GGTATCGGTAACAACCCGATGGTAGGATGTACAGTGGCTTGTGCGGTTGACGTGGCTCAGGCTTTGAGCAAGTAAGTAGCAAGTAAATAATTACATAGAAAAAGAGGATAGCCTTCATTGGCTATCCTCTTTTTCTATCTACCCACAATCGCCACCTTTATCACCCCCTCCAGCCTATTCTCAAAAATACGGTAGGCTTCGTCAATTTCCTCCAACGAGAAACGATGTGTGATAAGCGGTGTGGTATCTATCTGTCCCGCCGCTATCAGGCGCAGTATCTCGGCACAATCGCACCCATCCACACCACCGGTCTTGAAGACAAGATTCTTGCCATACATCTCCGGCAAGGGCAATAACTGAGGCTGGTCATAAAGCGCCACAATGGTGACAATGGCATTGGGACGGGCACACTCCCATGCCAAGCGGAAAGTATCTTCCGTGCCGGCAACTTCAAGTACGACATCTGCCCCACCATGGTCGCTATGCTTCCTCACAAAGTCTTTGCAGTTTTCCGGCCCAATGACCAGCACCTCCGGATAATGCTCGCGGACAAAACGGATTCTTTCAGCCGACTGCTCGCAGACAATAATGCGACGGGGCTTCTTCAGCATGGAACAAAGCAGGGTACAAATACCCGTCGGCCCGGCACCGATGATGAGTACAGTGTCTTCCTCGGTTATTTCGGAGATACGGGCAGCCCAGAAGCCGGTGGCCAACACATCGCCTACCAAGAGCGCCTGCTCGTCGCTTACCGTATCGGGAATACGGTTCAGTCCCTGGTCGGCATAAGGCACACGTACATATTCCGCCTGGCCGCCATCGATACGGCACCCCAAAGCCCAACCGCCATTAGTGTCGGTACAGTTGTTCACATATCCGTGACGACAAAAGAAACATTTACCACAAAAAGTCTCCACATTCACAGTCACACGGTCGCCGGGCTTTACCGACTCAACTTCGGCACCCACCTGCTCTACGATGCCCACCATTTCGTGTCCTACCGTAATTCCGGGTACGGCGCGCGGTACACTTCCATGCTTTATATGCAAGTCACTGGTGCATATGCTACCCAGTGTCACCCGCACAATAGCATCACGTGCATCTTCCAATACCGGTATCGGTTTCTCAAGCAATCCGAACTTTCCGTGTTCAATATAAGTATATGCCAACATAATATATGCTTTTTTGAGTTATCACTTCTAAACGCGAAGTTGCCAGAAAGCAACAGCCGCTGCGGCCGCCACGTTCAGCGAATCTACACCGTGCGCCATGGGGATACGAACCACATAGTCGGCTCCCGCAATCGCTTCGTGCGAAAGACCATCTCCCTCAGTACCCATCACAATAGCCAACCGGGGCTCGGTCTTCAAAACGGGATTGTCTATGGAAATGGAATTGTCCGTAAGCGCCATGGCCGCCGTGCGGAAACCCAACTCACCGAGCGTATCCAGAGGACCGTCCATCCACGTCCACGGCACAAGAAAAACCGTTCCCATTGAAACCCGGACCGCACGACGGTTCAGAGGGTCGCAGGAATTACGCGTCAACAGCACAGCATCCATGCCAAGAGCTGCCGCCGAACGGAAGATGGCCCCAATATTGGTGGTATCCACCACCCCGTCGATAACCACAATACGCCGGGCTCCCCGGCAGACGTCCTCCATACTCTTCGGAACCGGACGGCGCATGGCACAAAGAACACCACGCGTCAAAACGTAGCCGGTCAGCTCGGCAAGCAATTCCCTACCGCTTGTGTAGACGGGTATATCGCCACAACGCTCAATGATTTCAGCAGCATCCCCATAGATGTGCTTGTGCTCACACAAAAAGGCCAAAGGCTCGTAGCCGGCATCCAGAGCCACCTTGATAACCTTAGGACTCTCAGCTATAAACAGCCCTTTGTCCGGCTCAAAGCGGTTGCGCAACTGGGCTTCGGTAAGGGTACTGAATATCTCCACACCGGGATGGGTCAAAGATGATATTTCGATAACAGGCATCGGATGATTTACTATTTGACGATTACTATTTACAATTCATGGCAGAAAGCCCTATAACCCCTTTATTGTCTTCATCAGTTGTTCTCCCAGTCCGATGGTGTATCCTTGCGATACAAAGACCACCCGATTGAAAGTATCGGCTATGATGAATATCGGCAGGCTCTCTTTATGCTTCAACTTCATGCTTTCTGCAATCTGCGCAGCGATACCGTCCGTATCTATACCATAAATAATGGTAGAGGGCAAATCGGGGAATGACTCGCGGGCGAACTTGCCGGCTTTGGCCTCATTAGGGAACAGCAACACCATCTTACGCCCCCACTTCTCCAAATCTGCCTTGAATGAAGCGATGTCGCGCAACGCATGATTGGTAGGCTCTTGATTGACACCCAGAATACCTACGACAAAGTAACCGCGCCCACAAGCCTGCAACAGACTCTGCCGGACTGCGGAACCGTCATCTGACAACGGAGTGAAGAGAGACTCCGAATTAAAGTTCCCGATAACCTGCACTTCATCCTTACTCTCGCGCATCACCAACTCGATTTCCGTCGTCTTTCCCGGCAGAATGCTGAAAAAGGCGGTTTTAGAAAGTACCGCACCACTGGCAAGGCGCGTACCGGTCACCAAGACATAATCTCCGGCTTCCAGGGCTGTTCCTTCCCTCAGCAGGCTATTCCATGTAGTACCGCCGCCCATATCCGCATCGCCTTCGTCATAAGAAAGCAACTGCAAACTACCCTGCGGAGTCAGTTTGGAAAGGGTGAAATGAGCATAGTATTTCGGGTTGTCCAACGAACGGATAGGTTTATAGGAAGCCACCAACCTTCCCTTTTGCCCCAATTCCTCTTCCAGGAACTGCACATCCAAGTCCACATCCACCGCACCGTCATCCCCTATCAACTGCACCTTGCCGGTCACTTCGTTGATACGGGCAGGGATTGCCATGCTGCGCGCCATAGAGACGAAAAAGATGTCACGGCTATGGACATCAGCCACACGTGCCTTCCAGACACCTTCCGGAGAGATGGGAGCTCCGCCCAGATTACAGTCATTGTCTACGCGGATATTCCGGGCCACCCATGCCACCAGTTTCATCGGCTCTGCCTTGTATGCCTCAGCCTCTTCCTTTGAAACGGCCTTCTTGAAGAAACCCTTGTAGGGAGTCAGCATTTCGTTGCTTACACGAGGATTGCGCACATATCTGCGGAAATAATCGGGATTCTTGCACATGCCGGATTGCATGTGGTCCATCAGTACTTCCAGCGTAACGTCGCGAAGGTCTTTTGCCGAAATCCGTTGGAGCAGGTCGAGTCCTCCTCTCTTTGACTTTTCAGAACACAACCGCGCCATGAAGTCGGCAATGACCCGGTGGTTTCCTCTGGAAGCTACCAGAATCCGGGCAACGGCATCCTCATCGAGCTTGTACTGACGGGCAAAGTAGCGTGCCGTCTCATCTGTCATAAACGTAGCCGTGTAAGCATGGCGGATAGAATCTTCATGAGCCATGCGGCGGTCGTTCGCAGCACGCTGTTCGGGGGTAACCTCCGGCAACTCCGCACTTTCCGGGGGCGGCACAAGTTCGAAGTCTACGGTATGGCCGTCGCCGGCAGTCTTGTCCATCTTCACTGTCAGTTCATGGTCCTTGCCGAAAGACAGTTTGGCATAGCCGAACTGTCCGCCTTTGGAGGCCCATACCAGCATGTCGCCTTTGCCGGCCGTCAAGGAAGCTTTTCCCTCTGCATCGCTCTGCTTCCGGGCCACGGTATAGAACTCCGCATAATTATAGAGTTTGAACTCCACACAAGCATCAGACACCGGATTGCCTTGTCCATCCGTCACCGTAACGGTGGCCTTGTCCGTCGGTGCATAGTTACCGATTACATTGATTTCCGTATAATCGGGAGTGACGGACATTACTTCCTCCGCTCCTTCATAACGTCCGAAAACTTTGGTATGCATCAACATGCCACGGCTGGCCGGAGCATTGAACCAACCCAGGTTGAGTACCGGCTCCGGTTCACAAGCACCCAAGAAATACCATTTCCCATCTGCCCATGCCTCTACCCACGCATGATTGTCGTCCGTATGGGCCCAACGGGGCGTATAGACCTGACGGGCAGGAATACCTACCGAACGCAGGGCGGCAACCAGCAAAGTGGATTCTTCCCCACAACGTCCGTACGCTGTGCGTACCGTTGCCAACGGCGAACTGGTACGGGCATCAGAAGGGGTATAGACGGCCTTTTCATGACACCAATGGTTCACCTCCAGAATGGCATCGTAAAGGGAAAGGGATTTCACACGGTTTTTCAGCTCATCGTAAAATACTACCCGTGCGCTGTCCAGATGCTCATTGTTGACCCGCACCGGAAGTACAAAATGACGAAACAAATCCTCAGGAATAACTTTTCCCCAAGGCATCTCATCGGCAGCCTTTTGGGAGGCGCGCACGTTCATCAGATGAAATTCTCCGGAATAATCGGCAATGTCTGCCAAAGGCATATAGGCATAAAGGAACTCCAAAGCTTCGCGTTCGTACGACGTCAAGTCCGTATCGAATATGGCAAACAAATCGCCCTGCGGCAACCTTTCTTTTTTTTGATTGAAGTCTTGCTCCACACGTTGGCGGTAAGAAGTGTCTGTAATGAAAGAACGTTTGCCGCAAGAGGCAAGCAAACATACCAGTCCGAGAAATCCCAGAAGTCGTGCAACTCGTTTCATAATGCAATTATTAAGGTTGAGCCACAAAAATAGTGTAAATCGTCCGCAAAAGAAAATTAATTCCCGTTTTACTTACATAATCACTCTACTTCAGATGTATCACCAAAGTCGTGTCTCCGGAAAAAGTGAAGCTGCATTTGTCATAAGACGGCGGACCCATAACGCCTTGAGCATCATTACTGAACCCGTACTTCTCTGTAGGAATGCCGAAAACGGCAGTATCCAGTTTCCCGTTTCCGTTCTCGTCTTGAAACAACGAAATGGCATACGTACCCGTAGGTAACCCCTGGCAAGGAATGGAGAGCGACGTATCTTTCACATCTATCCGGAAGGCGGTCAAGGGTTTCTTCATGAATGTTTCTTCCGAATTGTAGATGGCGACATAGAGATGCCCCTCCACCTTTTCAATGTCACACACTTCAATAGTCAGGTTCTGGGCAAAGAGCAGCTGGGCGGCACTTTGCATTACAAATACTAAAAAAATAATCATTGCTTTCATCTTTGTTTATTTTAAAAAGGGTTATTGTCTAAAAATTGGATACATCGTAGGCGGCCTTCTTGCCTAAAGTCACATATACTCCTACATAGAAAAAATGGTCGCTGGAAGCCAGGACAGCCTTGTTATCCACCTTACCGAACTCATTCTTCCGGCAAAGGATATTGCTGGCGGAAGCATGGATAATTACCTTCTTGCTTGCCAGGAAGGTCACACCCAAATCCAGACTGTTATAAGGCTTCACTTCATCGTTCATCAGACCCAGCAGCATGGGGTTATGATAAGGACGTCCGCTACTGAAACGGTCGGTCACGCTGACAATGGAACGCAGGCGAGGCAAGGAATACTTCACCACCCAGGCTGCATTATGCCGTGTAGCATACTGAGGAGTAGTCAGTTCCAGATACTCCCGATATTTACGTTTGGCTATATTATAGGTATAGGATAACTGGTATTCCAGATTCTTGAAGGACGCTCTATCACGGAAGAACAAGTCTATGCCTTTGCTGTGTCCATAACCGTTGGAGGTCAAGAATACAGCTTTCGTATCGGCATCCGTTTCCTCCAATGCCAGACGGTCATAATCCTTATAATAAAGTTCAGCTTTACAGAAACGCCCTTCATAGTCGTACTGAACGCCTAAATTGTACTGCATACATACTTCCGACATCAACTGCGGCCGACGCACCAGACAGTTGTTCTCGGGCAACTGTGTGTATCGCCCTACAATCCCCGACAGCATCATGTTTCCCCAATAATAGTTCGCCGCCAGCCGGGGAGAGAAATTCATCTTACGGTTCGGAGAAGTGTATTCCGTGCGAAAAGAAAACTCCATCTTCAATTGTTCCATCGGATAATAAGCCATCGAAAAGAAACCCGCACCAATGGTAGGCGACATGCGATTGCTGTCATCCGTCCCGCACAACAGATAATGATTCCTGTAATTGCGGATATAGCTCTCTATCCCCATATCCAGGCGGAATACCGATGACAGCCGTTTGGAAACTTTAGCCTTCAGATGCGTCTCTTGCTGATGTTCCAGCCAGTTATCACCCGAAACAACTGCTCCTCCCATTCTCCGGTTATAGTAAGAATAGGCCGCCCCTGCAAACCAACTCCACTCTCTGGAAGTATGCCTGCGAAAGGTTGCATTTACATAGATATTGTCTTCACCCAGCCCGAACAATCTGCGGTTATCCCCTTCGTAAGTGGAAAAGTCCGTCCGGTCGTATTGTGCGTAAACCTTCCATACCACTCTTTCATCAAGAGTATAACGGAACTGGACAGCTCCGGAAAACATCCGGTAAGGCTTCTCGAAATCCCTCCTGCTCGAATAAACCTTGTCATACAAACCCAGGTTCTGATAATTCAAGTCAACAGACAAGGATCCTCTGTCAAAAGTCTTTGTGCCCCCTCCACCAACACCGACAACGGAAGCGTTCACTCCGACTTTATCGACCTTGCTGTAATCTTTTGTTTCCAATGGCAAGACTGCCGAAAGCGCTTCTCCATATTCTTGTGAAGCGCCTCCCGAAGCAAGGTTTACCCCACTGAACATAAATGTAGAGTAACGGCTGCGAGCAGGGGTATTTATTCCGTTCGAAGTATAGGGATTCAGTACATGCATTCCATCAATAAAAGTCTGCGTCTCGTAACTGCCTCCACCACGTACCAGCAATTCACCGGTTTCACCCTGCACTTGCGTACCGGGCAAAGTCTGCAATGCCTTGTATAAATCACCGTTCGCACCGCCCACCGTAACCAGTTCCACCGGATGCATATCGCTCCAACGGCTGTTGGCAGCAGGAGTTCTGGCTCCTTTTACCACTACTTCTTCCAAAGCGACACTGTCTATATTAAAATTCAGACGTACTGTATCGGTCACTGATTTCTGCGCTACGGAAGGCTGTGTATAAAGTAATACGCCCAATATCCCAAAGACTGTTTCCCGTTTCATATCTTTACATTCGTTGTGTTTCCTGCCGCAAACATAAAGGAAGGGTATAAGACAAAAAAATATCCGGGACAGACAGCCCGGATATGTGACAACCAACAAACTCTTTGTGACGAACAACGTATTTCTGTGACGAGTGACTAACTCTTTGTCCGGTTTTCAATCAATGCTTTCACCTCTTTGGCGTATGCGCGTGAAACCGGAACCTCTTCTTCGCAACCCTCCAGATTCAGCTTATATCCCTGAGAGTTTCCATCTACTTTCACCACCATCCGGATGTTTACAAGAAAGGCCCTATGGCAACGGATAATAAAAGGGCAAGCAGAGACAGCTTCCTCTGCCTGCTTCATGGTGGCACGCAACAATCTCCATGTAATTTTCTTTTCTTTATCCGAATCTGAACGGTAACCTACTTTTACGTAATTCCCCTTTGCCTCTGCATAAAGGAAATCTCCGGCCTTTACTTCCAGCATTTCTTTGGTGCCACCGGCAAACACCAACGCTTCTTCCGAGGAAAACACCTTGTCTTCCAAGCTCGCTATCCCAACTTCCGGGGATATTCTCCTTGAAAGGTGACCGTTCATCTCCATAGCTTCTTTCAGATTGCGGGTCAGTTGCAAATTGCGGTTCCACATCAGAAAAAATATGGTAGGAAAAGGTGCCAGCACCATTACCCAAGACAAAGCCAGAAAGAACAACCGCTTGTCCAACCACATTCCCATCAACCATGATTGATAGGCCCAAATCCCCACTGCTATCAGCAACAACATCAGCAGCAAATTCAACACATGCTTACCCAATGTCCAGTTCTGCTCCTTGTAATAAGCAGGAAATAATGCCGGAAGCAAATAGGTGAAAACTCCCGAAGCACCTGCCGCAATCAATGCAGAACCGGCAACCACCCCAAACACACTTCCCTTTATCCGGGAAATACCGAACGGCTGAAGTATATATAATATCAGAAAAATAATGGCCGAAGGTATCACTACTGCCTTCCAGCGTTGATAAAACGTAGGATAAGGACTCCGCCAAAGTTCCACCAATTTCCCCATAAGTATATAGTCTCTCTTGTTTACATGGTAATATATGCAAAGATAATACATTTACTCAACACATGCTCATACAGATACTATATTATCAATCTGTTTTATCACACGACAAGGATTTCCCACTGCCACACAATTCGCAGGAATAGAACGGGTAACCACACTCCCCGCCCCGATAACGCTGTTCCTCCCGATGGTGACACCAGGCAAAATGACAACCCCTCCACCAATCCATACTCCATCCTCTATTCGTACAGGTAAGGCATACGTACGGCAGATTTCTTGTCCTTCCGGACAGTCCTGCACCATACGTTCATCTACTTTGGTAGAATGGGTTGCCGTATATATCTGTACATTAGAGGCTATCAGGACGTTGCTACCTATGTCAATACGATTGTTGTCCACAAAGGTACAATTCATGTTGACAATTACCTTGTCGCCCATAAAAATATGCTTGCCACATTCACAATGGAAGTCAATATCCACATGCACATTCTTGCCTACATGTCCCAACATCTCACACAACAACTCCCTCCTGCGCTTGCTATCGGCATAATCTGTGGCATTGAACTGTGCCAGGAGACGTTTTGTACGCAAAATCATCTCCACTATTTTCGGGTCCCTGCTTCCTATAAAAGGTTCGCCAGCCATGCACTTTTCATATTCTGTTTTCATACGCATCCTTTTTTTGCGGACAAAAATACAAAACTCTAATGTATAGGAATTTATCCTATGTTAAAAAATACCCCTTTGCCCTAATACGACTCAATGATTGTTGTGTAATGCCAAGGAAAGAAGCGATATGTCCCAAAGTCACTCTATGAAAAAGGGCCGGACACTCACTCATTAATTTTTCATAACGCTCATACGCAGACAAGTTGAGGCGAGATATATGAATATCTTGTAAGCGAAGAAAATTTTCCTGTTGTAACACCCTCATCCAATTTGCAATATCTATATCTGACTTATACAACTCATTAAGCGTTTCAATGGAAATAGAATAGACCAGTGTTTCTTCCAATGTTTCCACGTATTCAAAGCCTGCTTTGTTCCTATATAAATCCCACGAGCCACAAGCTACATCACCTTCCATAGAGAACCATGTCGTTATTTCTTTTCCATCGTGCAAGGTGTACGAGCGTGTCATTCCCTTCTCTATGAAGTGGACTTGCCTATCAAATTGTCCTGCACGGATAATAAGTGTTTTGGCAGGAAACACTTGCTTTTCAAAACCATGTGTTAATGCTGCCAATGCTTCATCTGAAACCGGATAATAAGCTCTTATTGTTCTGACAATATTCTCCATACTAAAATATTCCTTTTTACAAAGGTATAAAACAAGGAAGAGTTTGCGAAACTTGCGTAACATATTTGTCATATATAGATTGCAAAATCTAGTATTTCTAAAGAAAATAAAGGATGAATGGCTATTTTTTATGTTATAAAACACATTTCTCGCAAACATTTCGTATCTTTGCAACGTTATAAGATAAAAGAAAAGATGTAAAAACCCGCTTTCCGAAACGCGGAGAGCACAAAAAGATGAGAATTATGAAAAAGAATGCAAATGAAATTTTTATGTTACAGTACCAAATCAAACGCTATCAGGCAAGGGGTAATGGAACAATGTGTCAAACACTGAACGGTAAACTACAAAAGCTGCTTGCAAAGCAGTCCCTCGTAACCATGTAAAAAAACACCTTTAAATACAATGAATAAAGGGCAGGGAACTTTTCAGTTCTCTGCCCTTTTTCTTTTTTATCCATCTATACTAATGGTTAGCACCAACAACAAACTCGCTTTGCATCCTTATCTCCCTACCGTCAACCGAAATTCCTTGTAGGGTAATTATATATATTCCGTTCATATCCGAAGTATAAAAGTTGAGTGTACCCATAGCGGAAGTTATCTCCGGATTCCAATAAAGTGTATGCCGAAAATCCGGTAAGCGAGAACCGGCTTGTTTCTCTGAATTGTATGATGGAGCAACAAATGCGATTCTCTTTTGTGGAAACTCATAAGAAAACATCTGTGAATTCTTATCCAAACGTATATCAGGCAATGTTCCCCGATGGGTTATAAACGAAACAATTCCATCATACAACTCCCCGCCAAAAGTATATTTGCCAGTATAACGATGTATATAGTGTATCAAACGGGCATCATAGTTCAGAATGGTTTCATGGTCATCAAACGGAATCCCGTCTAACAACACCAGTGTTTTCATATTACTGAATCTCCTTATATCCGGTTGCAGTATCCGGATGACATCTTTACCTTCCAGCTGACTGATACGTATTCCCTTGACAAATTCCACAAAAACATCCCTCACAGTCCTGAAACGAACATACTCATCCAGATTATAAGTGGAAGCGGGAACAAAATCATAAAGTTGTTGCAATATACTCTTGCTATACGAAGAATCTACCGGCAAAAGAGAATGTAATTGCGCGCTGAAACCACGCTCTATCAAGTCTTCTTTCCGAAATGACACACAGACCTTAGGAAGTTTTTCCGCCAACACCCCGACAAAAGGAGAAACAAGCTCCAATCGGCAGGGACTTTCCTCCTCCGGTAATGCAGTTAATACAATCTCCTGCATATCCGTTATTCCGGTCGTATAAAAAGCATAAATAGCGTCAGCCTTAGGCTGTCCGTCAAAGACACGAATATCCTTGCCCACACATGCCAGACGTGCATTTACATTGTCAGCAGGCGCTCCCATCAGCCTGCCGGTTACAATATGCCCTTCACACTCTGCAGCAAATGACCGTTCCGGAACACTTGTATAGTTCTTCTGCCCGTCGGCTGATATTGGAAACCCCTTTAGCACATAGTCTTTTCGTACTACGGACAAAGTAAGCTCCTTGACATCAGCAGGCAGATTGGGTAATGTCAAGGCTACTTTACTCCGGTTCCCATAGACCGATTTATCTGTCCATAAGTCCGCTCCGGAAAGCTGATTGCCGGAAGCTTGTGAAACGGTAATGGAATCCGTGAAAAGTTCCACATTATCCTCCTCTGTTGTCTGAACAGTATTAAGCAAGGCTATATACTTCTTTGGGAAACAAGCCATAGGATAGTTCCTCATATAACGCGTATATGCCGTCAGTTGGTAAGCTCCGGTATGCATGACTTGCGGAAGTCTGATACGTCCCCATCTATTCCCGTTCTGCAAGTCGATTTTACCTTGTGCGTATACCAGCTTCGTGTCACTTATCTCTACATAAGCTACTTTGCTTAATACGCTTCCACGAGACAAGGAATCCGTCACACAAACTTTTATCCACAAATCTTCTCCAGCCACATAGCAGTCCTTGTCTGTATAAATACGCATATTCTCAACAATTTGAGCGTGTAATCCCAATACAAGAACCCAACCTATAATACAAAATATCACTCTCTTCATATCATTTCAATATTAATTCATTTCATCCGGCCAGAAGGAAGGCTTTTCCAAGCTGGCACCTAAATAGCGTACGTCTGTACAACCTCCGGAAACCCATGCATAACCTACCATCAATGGATAAGCAATAGCATATCCCATCACATATAAATCCATGTACGAATCTGCCCAACCTCTAAATTCTTGGCAATAACCGTCAGGAAACCTATAATATATATCATCGGCAGAAATGAAAATACGATATTTTGCCACATTCATGCTAACTCCCACATAACCAACTACATTTTTGCCTGAATTGTTGCAAATAATATTCGTAGGAAGTTCTGAAGGCTGAGGAATAAACAATCCACCCATTTCTTCATTGATTTTTATTTTCTCCTGATAATATTCGTACTCGCCCCTCGAAATCTTACGCTGTTTCACCAAAGTGCTATAATGATGAAAGACACGGTTATTATCCGCCTTTATAGAATAGAGCCACTTATCCTTCAATTGAGTATCCTTATTTGTTCCTATATTACCTACTATGATTTTAGCCGACTTATCATGACACCATCCCCGTGCATATGGTGTAGCATCAAAATCAACCACCTCATCAGTGGTAGGGTCATAACGGAACTTGGGATTATATACTGCCCTCACTTCCCAATCTTCCTCGTAACTCCAGAA
>Ga0129317_1002099_pt1 | contig 12265 bp, 13 predicted proteins | sample Cm1ome_FD_94430 | JGI IMG/M metagenome (GOLD analysis project Ga0129317, IMG submission 94430) | Eastern black-and-white colobus group fecal microbial communities from Wisconsin, USA - Cm1105 metagenome | ecosystem: Host-associated > Mammals > Digestive system > Large intestine > Fecal | place...
ATCAAGTATATTGGTTCAGTTGTATTATTATCTTCTGTTTCTATTATTTCTTCTATGTTTATACATAATGGACTTATAAGTCTGTGTATATTAGGGTTATGCTTAGTTCTGTTTAAGCAGGACAGTCTTCTAGAAAGTCTATTTATATCACTTTATTTTATCTTTCTTAAGGTTCTTACCTATGTGATTATGACATGGGGTATGACTATTTTCATGTATGATTTAGTCTTACCTATTCATTATACAATCTATGGTTCAGATATCCTTTTATGTCTATTCTTACTTCTTACAGGACATTTGTTTAAAAATTACTTAACACGCATTAGAGAATATACCACCTTTTATCTTGGTATTCATTCTGTATTAATACTGATTTATCTGTCCTATCTTATTACTATCTTCAAGAAAGGGGCTCTCCCTCTTGAAAGTTCTATAGAAATTGTATTAATCACTATTCTTGTAATATTGATCTATCAGATGGTGAATAAGATATTAAGTATAGAGAAAGAGAATTATCTCGTGAAATTAAACAACGAGGAATTAAAATTCAATAAAAAGAATTATGAAAATATCATGACTCATATGAATGAGATAAGAAAAATCAAGCATGATATGAACCATATGTTGTTGTCATTACTAGATGATTGTGAAAAAAAAGATTACGAATCACTTCATAATCATATCAATAATCAATTACATAGAATAAATGAAACACAAACAGTGGACACGGGTAATGCATCTTTGAATCTTATATTAGCTTCTCAATTATCTAAGATTAAAGATAAGAATATTGAATTTATAGCAAGTCAATTTGATGATGATATTCCTATGGATAAGGTAGATTTCTATGTATTATTAGGTAATCTATTAGACAATGCGATTGAGAATTGTACATCAAAGTCTATCAAGAAGATTATTCTTGATATTTATAAAGAGGATAATGGTCTCATTATTGATATTAAGAATACCAGTATTAATAATCCTCTTATAGATAACCCAAATTTCAATACAACTAAAGAAGATTACGGTCATGGGTTTGGGATGCGTTCTATTATGAATATAGTCAATAAATATCATGGAGAAATCACCTATGATTACTCATACCGTTATTTTAGTGTTCAAATCAAAATAAAAAGCTAAAATCAAGCTGTACTGATAACCACAGCAAGCTAGCAAGATACCTTTATTGACTTTAATTGGGTCATAAACTATAATAAAGACGAAGAAGGAACAACCAGCAAGCGGTTGTCCTTGGGTTTATTTTCGGTAAGTAACTACCTCAAGCTTTACTAGAGACATGAGGTAGTTACTTTTTTGCGTTCTTATCAAGATATAAAAAAAGCTAGAAATTTCTAGCTTATCTTCTAAATAGTGTCTCTTCTATTGCACAGATCTTATCCGCAATACACACAATCCATGCCTCTCTACATGTAGGAGGTACAGGAGTCAAAGGGAACATATGTCTTACTATTATATTTTTAACACATGGTGATAATGTATAATCCATTTCTGCATTTTTATAAGCACATGCTGGATGAGTAAATCCATGTAGATGTCTTCCTTTTCCATCATGCCAGTCATATAAGAAATAATCATGAAGTAATGCGCCAATAACCAAAGCATCCATATTAACTTGTATTGGAAGCCATTTGGCTATTTTAACACTCATATAAGCCACATTCACACAATGTGTATAGACAGAAATAGAACCATGTTGGATGAAGTTCTTTGTTTCATTGATACGACCATAATTCTCTAAATAACGTAATTTCTTTTGAATAATGTATGTCATTCATGAACCCTCTCTTATTGAAACATTTATTCCGCATGTATTATAATATAGACATATAAATAAAAACATGGTCAGAATAATATACATTTGATGACAATTATACATTTTTACTTGAAAGTGAGATATAACTATGGATAAAAAGATGGACAGACGTGTTCTAAAGACAAAACGTGCAATATACAATGCCTTTGTAGAACTCTTATCCGAAAAAGAAATCAATCATATTACAATCACTGATATCTCTAAAAAAGCAGATATCAACCGTAAAACATTCTATAACTACTATTCAGATATTTATGAAGTAATGGAAGAAATAGAAAACATGACGGTTGATACATTCATCAAAAGACTAGATACAATAGAATTCACAAATATGACTGACTTCTTAACCGAAACCTTTGTCCAGTTCACTGAAATCATTAATAGTGATCTAGACTTCTTTAGTCATCTTTTCAAGACAAATAATCGTTCTATTTTAATAGTAAAGATTGTAGAAGCTATAAAAGAATATATCCAAAAACGTATTGAAGAAAAACAGGAATTAGATTTACAGAAGTTTAATCTTGTAGCTGATTTCTATATTCCTGGTATTTTATCTGTTTATATGAACTGGTTTATAAATAATCATGATATTTCTATTGAGGAACTATCTCATATTCTCACAGACCTTATTCTTCATGGAACAGAAAAAAAATGATCAGGCAATTAGGCCTGACCATTTACTTTGTGTCGATAATTGGAGTCAAAGATGTATCTTAATCCTCGTTTAATAATGGTAAAGAACGTAGGGGAACGATACATTTTTTCTTTTGGAAAATGATTTCCAACCACCTGTAATGTTTTCACATTATCACGTGTAGAGAAAGTAAAATGACCGTTGTTTTTAGTGAATATAGCGAAACGCGCAATTTTCTTATTGAAGTATACAGAAGCACTGATGTAATCAATTTCTTCCCATGGAATCTGGATAAAATCTTCTTTATTCTTTTCGTTATAGAATTCAAAGGCTTTGTCTCCTACCATGACATCACCATAGTTAGTTAAACCATTAAGTGATGTCGCTTTGATTGAAAAATCAACTTTTGTATTTTGTGATTGTGCCATTTTATTTCCTCCTTAAAGATAAGAGGCAGTTAAACTGCCTCTAGTTATTACATAATACCGATAACTCTTGCAACGATACCAACAATGAATAATGCGATGATGATAACGATTGGAGATACCTTTTTCTTTAATAAGTAACAGCATAATAATGTAAGTAATAATGCTGCTAAGCCAGGAACTAACTGGTCTAAGTTCTGCTGTAAAGTAGTAACCTTAGTCTGGTTTAATCCATTAGCACCAAGTGAAGCATACTGAGTTAATGCTTCTTTGATACCTGCAGCACCCTTTGGTAACTTATCCCATTCGATATAAGCACCTTTAGACTGAGTAACCTGAGATACTACTGGAGTGAAGCTGATTGATACCCATCTCTGTACTAATGCACCGATGATGAACATACCAAGGATAGAAGCACCTTCAGTAACTTTACCAAGAAGTCCTCCTGACATATCCTTAGCAATAGAAGTACCTACTTTGTAACCGAATTCCTGTGTATACCATAAGAATGCGATACGTACTAAGTTCCATACTACGAAGAATAATAATGGTCCAACAATGCTTCCTGATAATGCAAGTGAAGCACCTAATGCACCTAAGATTGGTCTTACTGTAAACCAGAATACTGGGTCACCAACACCAGCAAGAGGTCCCATCATACCAACTTTAACACCCTGTACAGTCTGGTCATCTACAGGCATACCATTTGCACGTTCTTCTTCAAGTGCTAATGTAACACCCATAACTGGAGCTGATACATAAGGATGTGTATTATAGAATTCTAGATGACGCTTTAATGCAGCGGCTCTATCTTCTTCTTTACTATATAATTTCTTGATAGCTGGGATAATTGAATAACACCAACCACCATTCTGCATACGTTCATAGTTCCAAGAACCCTGAAGGAACTGATGACGCCAGCATACGTCCATTCTATCTTTTTTAGATAGTGTAATCTTATCTGCCATAATGTTCGTCCTCCTTCAGATTAATAGTCGTTTAAGATGTCACCAAGTGGATCTCCAGATCCTCCAGCGCCACCATTACCTTTACCAGCATTGTCTTTTAATCCAAGATAGATTAAAGCAAGAACAACACCAATAACACCTAATGCGATTAATGTAAGTTCTGAGATAGCTGCTAAAACGAAACCAAGAGCGAAGAATGGCCAAGTTTCTTTTGTAGCCATCATGTTGATAACCATTGCATAACCTACAGCGGCAACCATACCACCGCCGACAGCCATACCACCAGATAACCAAGCTGGCATAGCATTTAATGCACCTGTTACAGCTTTAGCTGGAACGAAGCAAAGGATAACTGCTGGGATCATGATACGAAGACCCTGCATTAAGATTGCAGTAATCTGCCATCTTTCAATAGCCTTATAGTCACCTTTTTCTGCAGCTGCATCCATGAAGTGAACCATAGGGATTGCAAGAGTACGACAAATCATTGTTAAGAATAACCCTGCAACTGATAATGGAACGGCAACAGCGATAGAAGTATTGATAGCGTTAGTAACGTTTGTACTACCACCCTGTAAACCTAATACCATGATGATTGCTGAAGCAACTGATGCAAGAGCAGCATCTGGTGCAACAGCAGCACCAACGTTTGCCCAACCAAGGGCAATCATCTGTAATGAACCACCAAGGATGATACCTTCCTTTAAGTGGCCAGTAACTAAGCCGATTAACGTACATGCTACTAGAGGCTGATGGAACTGGAATTCATCAAGAATACCTTCCATACCTGCAAGTAAAGCAACAATCGCAATCAGCAGAATTGAAATTGCTGACATAAATTATTTCCTCCCTTATTTAGACAATCCTTCTTTAGCTTTGTTAAGGATTGCATTGATGTTATCAGGTGAATCATTTGGTACTTTACGTACATCAAACTTAACACCCTTAGCCATAATCTTTTCAATAGTATCAACATCATCCTGACCCATTGATACGGCTTTAGTACAAACGACTTTACCCTGTGAATGAGCCATAGAACCTAAGTTCAATGTCTTGATGTCAACGCCACCTTCGATTGCACGAAGTGCATCCTGTGGGTTTTCAAATAATACTAATGCTTTTGTGTTACCAAAACGTGGATCCTTAGCAACCTGGATCATCTTATCGATTGGTACAACGTGAGCTTTAACACCTGGAGGTGCTGCCTGAATAATCATTTCTTTTCTAAGATCATCATGAGCCACACCATCAGATACTACGATGATACGGTTTGGCTGAGTTGTCTTAGTCCATGCAGTAGCAACCTGACCATGTAATAAACGTGAGTCAATTCTTGCTAATACATATTTGATGTGACCATCACCAATTACTGTTCCTTCAGGAATAGCGCCCTGAGGTGCTGGTGCAGCAGCTGCTGCCTTTTCTTCCTTCTTAGGTTCTAGTGTTTCAGGTTTTGGTTTAACACCATCTCTTGCCACTTCAGTGACATGTGTTGCGATTTCATGAGCTGTTTCCATAGACATACGAGATGCATAAGTTTCAATCAACATTGGTAAATTTAAACCAGTGACAATAGCCCACTTATCTTCATGTCCATTAAGTAAAGCACTTGCCTGATTGAATGGTGTTCCACCCCAAAGGTCTACAAGGAATAATACTTCATCCTGATTATCAAAACCAGCAATCGCTTCTTCCATCTTTTTACGAATATCATCTGGTCCTTCGCTAGGCATTAATGTGCAGGCTTTAACGTTAGCCTGATCACCAAAGATCATAGATCCTGACTGGAAAATGCCTTCTGCGAATTTACCATGACTCGCAAGGATAATTCCTACCATTTTATCTCCTACCTTTCATAATTGTAAGTAAGTAGCGAAGATATACCCAATATGTATATGGACATCTATACATATAACTTATATATTCATCTAATCCCTATCAACTTATACCTTTAGATAAATACAGTTCCTCTCAGAAATATATCTCCTATTTACTATGGCATCATTATATCACTATCTCTTTACAGTGCAATAATCCCGGTTTAGGAAATATATATACCATACTTTTATATTATACATACCATAGTATTATAAAAGAGTTGACTTCATACAGTATATATGTTAGTGTTTCTGTACAAAACCATTTGGTTGTGGATTTTTGTCAGAGAAATCTTATTTTCGCCACACAGCGTTTTTACGTTGTGTGGCTTTTTGTATGTTTAGGAGGAAAATTATGAATCAGGATTATATGAAAACAAAACCTATACTGCCATTAGTACTCTCAATGAGTTTACCAATGGTATTATCGATGCTTGTCAATTCTCTCTACAATATAGTAGATAGTTTCTTTGTAGCGCGTATTAGTGAGAATGCAATGAATGCTTTATCTTTAGTATTCCCTATCCAGAACTTAATTACTGCCATTGCAGTAGGGTTTGGTGTTGGTATGAATGCAGTGATTGCATTCTATCTAGGGACAGAGGATCATAAGAAAGCAGAAGATTCAATGGCTCAGGGATTACTACTTTCTGCAATACATGGTCTCATCTTAATGATAGTCTGTGTTGTCTTTATCCCTCAATTCTTAAAGTTCTTTACAAATGATCCTGTTGTATTAAAGGATGGAATATTATATGGACGTATTGCCTTTGCCTTCTCTTTTGTAATTCAGGTAGGTATCGCCTTTGAAAAGGTGTATCAGTCTTTAGGACGCATGGCTCTCACTATGAAGATCATGATTATAGGATGTGTCACAAATATAATCCTTGATCCAATTCTAATCTTTGGTTTAGGACCTATTCCTGCATTAGGTATTGCTGGAGCTGCAATTGCGACTGGTATTGGACAGACTGTTCCTTTTATTTTATATCTTTATTATTATAAGGTGGATCTACCACTACGTATTCATAAAGAAGCATTAGAAAGCACACAATATTATAAGAAGTTATATGGGATTGGTATTCCTGCCACTCTTAATATTGCCCTCCCTTCTGTTCTTATTTCTGTATTAAATGCGATTCTAGTTAGCTATTCAGCTATCTATGTCGTTGTACTTGGTATCTATTATAAGCTTCAGACATTTGTCTTTATGCCTTCTAATGGTATTATCCAGGGTATTAGACCACTTGTAGGATATAACTATGGTGCTAAAGAATATGAACGTGTAAATAAGATATATAAGCTCACTCTTGGGTTAAGTTTAATTATTATGATTGCTGGGACACTTCTTTGTTTAGTATTCCCTAAAGAAATCATGGGACTCTTTACTACAAATAAAGAAACACTTAACGCAGGTGTAACTGCCTTACGTATTATTAGTATTTCTTTTGTCTTCTCTTCACTATCTCTCACTTCTGCAGGTGTACTTGAAGGACTAGGTATGGGTGTTCCTTCATTACTTATTTCTTTATGTCGTTATGTAGTCATTATTCTTCCATGTGCTTATATCCTTTCTTCAATACTTGGACCAACTGGTGTATGGCATGCTTTCTGGATTACAGAAGTATTGACTGCAGTTATTTCTCTACTTATATATAAGAAGAAAAAGAAGGATTCATTTAACTTATGAGTGAAATCACAAAACATGCATTAGAAGATTCATTGAAGGTATTACTCTTAAGAAAACCTTTCAATAAGATTACCATTGGTGATCTCACAAAGGAATGTGGTATTAACCGTATGACTTTCTATTATCATTTCGCTGATATGCATCATTTACTTTCCTGGATCATCTTAGATGAAGTCCATCAATTACTATTAGATACAGATATCTATCCTGAAGGGTTTATTCGTCTTCTCTATAAGATGAAAGAAGATAGAATCTATATTATGAATGTATTCCATTCATTACATCAAGAAGAGTTTCAAAGCTACTTATCTCCTATGATTCAAGGAATACTAAAAATAAAGATAGAGGAAGAAGCACAAGAAATATCTATTAAAGAATCAGATAAAGAGTTTATTGCCCGCTTCTATTCTTATTGTATTGTTGGATTATTGATTGACTGGATGAAGGATGATATGAAAGAAAGTCCTGAGTTGTTGTCTGATAAGATGAATGAAATCATGGAAGGATGTATTAAAAGAGCTCTTAAAAGGTTTGAAATACATCATAACTAACAATTTGATAAAACTTTTTACACTATTTTTGTCTTGATAAGATATTTATCAAGGCTTTTTGTTTGTCTAATTAAAAGTGTTAAAATATAATTTATACTAGAGACATATCAAGGAGGTATGAATTATGTATTATTCATCAGGAACTTATGAAGCATTTGCACACCCAGAAAAGCCAGAGGGTGTTGAAAAGAAATCAGCTTATATTATTGGAACAGGTTTAGCAGGTTTAACTGCAGCATTCTATCTTGTAAGAGATGGACAGATGCCTGGCAATCATATTCATTTATTAGAAAAGCTAGAACTTGCAGGTGGAAGCTGTGATGGTTATAAGGATGTTCATAAAGGCTTCTATATGCGTGGAGGACGTGAAATGGATAACCACTTTGAAATCATGTGGGATGTATTCCGTGATGTGCCTTCTATTGAAACACCTAACGTATCTGTATTAGATGAATACTATTGGTTAAACAAGCATGATCCTAACTACTCTTTATGTCGTGCGACTGTGAATAAAGGAGAAGATGCGCATACTGATAAACTATTTAAATTAGATAAAGATAGCGCAATGGCACTTTCTCAGCTCTTTATTACACCTGAAGCAAATCTAGAAGATAAGAAGATTTCAGATGTCTTACCAGAGTCATTCTGGGATACTAACTTCTGGCTTTATTGGCAGACTATGTTTGCTTTCCAGAAATGGTCTAGTGCACTAGAAATGAAGCGTTATTTGTGTCGTTATGTACATCATATCGATGGTTTACCAGATTTCAGTGCTTTAAGATTTACTAAATATAATCAGTATGAAAGTATGATCTTACCTTTAATTGAATATTTAAAGAAGCATGATGTAGATGTTCAGTTTGGTATGGATGTGAAGAATGTGGTTATTGAAGATGTAGATGGTAAAAAGACTGCAAAGGAACTTATTTATGTGAAAGATAATAAAGAACAGTCTATTCCTTTAACTGCAGATGATCTCGTATTTATTACTAATGGATGCTGTACTGATACATCAAGTTATGGTGATCAGACGCATGCACCTGATTTATCAAATATTGTGAATGGTCAGGGTGAATCATGGGATTTATGGAAAAATATTGCGAAACAAGCAAAACATGATGAATATGGTCATCCAGATGTATTCTGCAGTGATACAGAAGCCACTAACTGGATGAGTGCGACTGTAGAAACATCTAATGAAGATATCATCCAGCATATTATGAATATCTGTAAACGTGATCCTCGTGCTGGTAAAGTCACTACTGGTGGTATTGTAACTGTTAAGGATAGTGTGAATAATTGGTTCTTATCATGGACTATTAACCGTCAGCCACAATTTAGATCTCAAAATAAAGATACAGTACTTGTATGGCTCTATGCCCTTCATACTGATACTGAAGGTAACTATATCAAGAAAGCTATGAGAGATTGTACAGGTGAAGAAATCTGTCAGGAATGGCTTTACCATATTGGTATGGATGAAAGCAAGATCAAAGACTATTCAGAAAATGCATGTAATACAACAACATGCTTCATGCCTTATATCAATGCCTTCTTCCAGCCTAGAAAGAATATAGACCGTCCTAAGGTTGTACCAGAAGGTGCAGTGAACTTCGCATTTATTGGACAGTTCGCAGAAACACCTAGAGATACTATCTTTACAACTGAATATTCTATGCGTACAGGTATGGAAAGTGTCTATACATTACTGAATGTAGATCGTGGTGTACCTGAAGTATGGGGTTCTCAGTATGATATCAGAGAATTATTAAGAGCGGCTTATTATGCAGTAGATAAGAAGAAGATTAGTGAACTCCCATTAAACTTCAAGGAAAAAATGCTTTTAAAGACTGTACTAAAGAATGTGAAAGGTACAGATTTAGAACTCTTATTAAGAGATACAGGACTTATAGATTAGAGGCTGTAGCAGGTAAATATCTCATTACAGTTTCATAAAAAGCAAAATGCGGACCTCGGTCCGCATTTTGTGGTATATTTTATTTGCTATGATACACCAACAAGTTTATACAGCATATCAGACATATGCACTACTAGATTTTCATATTTCTTTTGAAATCTAAAGTGAAAAGTTAAATTCCACTCTAAGAAATGCATAAAGTGTAGTTTGTAGTATGGACATCCATCCCAATTTTTATTGCTACAATCATAGGTAACCATCCTTATTTGTTTGCGGTAATCCCACAATACTATGAATTTTTTAGTTTCTACTCAAAGCATATTGGTAAATCCACGATTGAACAATCACGGAGAGTTACTCTTTTTGTTTTCTCCTCGTCATTTCATTGTCAAATAAATCGTCACTATGATGGTTGTCTATTCAGATCCAGATGCACTAAATCCAAAATCGGAAGATGCATAAACTACCACAAGGAACTTGATAAATTTCATAAGGAAGCAAGAAAAGTGTTACAAGTGAAGGAGGTAAAAAACTCATGTACAAGAAAGATAATAAAACAAAAGAAACATTCGGTGATCTTAAGGAGAATATAGGTCATGACAGACTCTACAGAAAAGGGCATGACAATGTTCAGATGGAGATCTACCTTGTTGCAATGGGACATCTTATCAGAGAATACCACAAACGAAAGAAGAAAAATAGCCGAAAAGGTTAAGAAGATGTTTAGATTATTTATCTGAAGATAATTTTTTCAAGAAATAGGAAGGTTCTTTTTAGGTGCGTCTGAAAAATGAAAAAGAGCTGTAACGCTCAAGATAGTAGTACATACTATCTATTTGTTACAGCACCCTTTAAAACGGATAGAATGGATTGGGACTTTCTGGATCATTATAAATAGCACAGTCCATCTGCCATATATCCATAGAATCTTTAATCAAAGAACATAAATCATAATAATCTTCTTTATCTATTTCTCCATGATCAACCATAGATTTATAAAACTTCTTAATACTTGCCGCAGTTGATTTAATATTACCAGGCGTAGACCATAAACATTTACGGATATAGAAATTTCCTAAATAATCATCAAGCATATTAAGCCCTTCTTCCATAGGATAAGCATCGTAATATAGTAAAAATTCATTAATATAGAAATCTACATTGGAAAGATGACGGCTTATAGTTTTATCTTTTAAACCTGATCGAATAAGATCTTCTTTAAAAAGATCTAAAAGAAGATAGTTTCTTTCTTTGACTTTTTTGCATTCTTCAAGATATTGATCGTAATCCATAATATAACTTCCTCTCTTCATGATATAAATATCATACGACATATATATTCAAGTTACAATTTAAAAACCCACAAACCACAGATATGCTATAAAAAACGTTTTTAATCAGATCCTTTCAAATAGCATTAGAAAGAACATCAAAGATTTAAAAGAGTATTTCCTGCAGATTATAGGTATTCAAATGATATTTTGTTCCTATCTATTAATGACTTCTTTTGTGATATTCTAAGAAGTTTAGATCATATCTTTATACCACTTGTCATTTAACTATTTCCTCAATAACTAAAAACAGAATAAGGTTCTTTATCATATATCTGATAACGTTCAGGCATTCTATCCAAACTTAATATAGATTTTTCTAGACGACTAAGCTGTACACTAGCATTTTCTATTGATTGTAATTCAAATATGATATATTCAAATATCCCTCTCAAATCACTATCTGCTTGATCAGAGATTTCAACTTTATAGATCATATACCATAATCCTTGCGAATATTGTCAAAAACTATTTTTGCGTCTTTTGTACGTCCAGCCTGAATATCAGCATATCCTTTTTCTAATTCTTCATTCAATTCTTCTTCTGATAATACACTCATATCAACAGGTCTCGCAGAAGGTATTTTTACGTCAAATGGAAGACCTCTCTGTAAGATGATTTGTTTGTAAAACATATTGATAGCACTAGAAGCAGAAAGCCCAAGTGTGGACAATATACTTTCTGCTTGATTTTTTACTTCAGGTTCAATTCTTGCATATAAATTAGCGGACTTTGCAGCCATACAAAACATCTCCTTTCATATAAAATTTTTTCTTTCATCTAAATTATAAGCATTTGTGCGCACATAAGCAATACATATAACAAAATAATACAAAATAATACAAAAAAGACGTTTGCAATTTTGAAACGTCCTTCTTGTATACAATTATGTTTTAAGGGGAGAGTTTTAAACAATTTTTTGAATACCCACAAACCACAGGTTAGTGAAAATTAAATTTCATAAGCACCGATTATACGGCGTTCATGAAGATGAACCAGACACATGGACTTTCCATCTGTTCTATAATTATATTAGA
>Ga0129317_1002102_pt1 | contig 12243 bp, 9 predicted proteins | sample Cm1ome_FD_94430 | JGI IMG/M metagenome (GOLD analysis project Ga0129317, IMG submission 94430) | Eastern black-and-white colobus group fecal microbial communities from Wisconsin, USA - Cm1105 metagenome | ecosystem: Host-associated > Mammals > Digestive system > Large intestine > Fecal | place...
ATCGATTTATTGCAATGTCCGGGAAATCCCCGAACATGCGATTAAATAACACTGATTTCAAAGAACTTTTATTCTACGGCGTTCGCACCGGGATATAACTTTTATAAAATTAACGAACTATTGTTGCAAGCAATGCATAACATTTTATCTCATAGCACTATTCTTTCGCACTTCCACTCAGAAATATCGTGGGGGGGGGTGACTATAATCTATTAAATAGCAGTAATATATGCCCTATTGTAGGGGCTTGTACTTCGCTGGCGGAATGTGATTCCGTCGGCGAATTTTCGTGTATGACAGGAAATAAAATACTAATAAATAACACTTATGAAATCAATCAAACATTTGCTATGCGTAGCCGGCATCTTGTCGCTTACGCTAGTGTCCTGCTATAAGGACCAAATCAACGATCTGCAAACGCAGATAGACGAGGTGAAAAACACTCAAATTAAAAGTGTCAACGATCAGATTTCCAGCATCAAGACCTCCATATCGAAGCTGGAAAGTACCGACACTGAATTAAAAGGTTTTATCTCCACCCTGCAGGCTCAAGCGACTGAACTGGAGAAAACTGACGAGAGCCTTGGTAAAAGCATAAAGGACCTTAAGACAGAGCTCTATAGCGCTATTTCTTCCGCTAAACTCGAAGTTTTGAATAAACTTGATGCGGAGAAGAGTGCCCTTCTCGCAGAGATTAACGCTAATAAAACGAAAATAGCGGCGCTCGAAGCTAAGGATGCGCAGCTTGCCGAAAAAGATGCCGATCTTCAGCGCCAGATAGATGCATTGAAGGGCGAACTTACCGACCTTCAGACTAAATATGAAGAAATTAGCGCTAAGGCTGCATCTGTCGAAAGTGAACTCTCACAGAAGATAACTACGGCAGAGGCCAATTGTCTCGCGCAGCTCGAAGCCTATAAGACCAGCGTGAACAATCAGCTTGCGTCCATTAATAAAAGTATAGCTACGCTTCAGGCTAAGGACGAGGACCTCCAGAAACAAATCAACAATTTAAAGTCTTATGTCGATAGCGGCATTCAGGACGCGAAAGACTGGGCAAGCGCCACTTTCGCTACACTCGAACAGTATAATGCTACCGCCGGCATAATAGCTACCATCCAGGGTCAGATTGCCGCACTTCAGAAAGAGGTAGATGAACTCGACAGAACTACGGTTAATCTTAGTAAGGAAGATCTTGACAATGCCATCGCCGGTCTTCGCGCCGAACTGCGTCCGGAGATTCAAAAGGTGGCCGACGATGCTGCTGCGTCCCTTCAGGATGTTTCGAAAAAAATTACCGCTGCCTACACTAAAGCTATTTCCGAGGCTATCAGTGCCAGCGAAAAATCCATAAAGTCATGGGTAAACACCCAGCTCGCAGGCTATTATACGGCTTCTCAAGTGGACAGCAAGCTCAGTAGTCTCAAAAGTAGCCTCGAAGGTCAGTTAAATAGCCAGAAGACCTATCTTACCGGGCTTATCAATAATCTCGAGAGCACGCTTTCTTCGAAAATTAGTGCTAACAAGACTCTTATCGATGGGCTTCAGAGTCAGCTTAATGGTCTGAGCTCAGAGCTTAGCGAATTAAGCGGCAAGGTATCTTCCAATTCTAGAACTATTTCCGACAATGCGTCTAAGATTAGTGCCAATTCGCTCGCCATTTCCAGAAACGCTAATGACATCGATGCTTGCGAAAAGCTCATAGCCGCTAACAAGAAACTCATCTCCGAGAATGAATCTGCGATAAGCGCTAATGTGAAGGCCATAAAGGCTCTCCAGAGCAGGGCTACTGAAAACGAAAGGAAGATAGCTCAGAATGTGAGCGACATCGCCCAGAACGCAAGCGACATCGCATCAAACGCTTCTCTTATCGCGACTAACGCTGCTGCCATTACGAACAATGCGCAGGCTATTTCCGCTAATGCCGAAGAAATCCAGAAACTGAAAGATGACCTCGCTCAGACCCGTAAGGACATCACTGCTGCTTATACTAAGGCTATCGACGATGCCATTAATACCCTCGGAGGCCAGCTAAGAGGCGAAATCGCTACGGAGGTAAATAACATCAATGGCCGTATCGATAGCGAGGTAAGCACCATCAACAGCACTATCGAGGCACTTACTGCTAGAGTCGTGTCTTGCGAAAAGGACATCAAATCCATAAAGAACACTATCTACACCATTCAGCAAGACATAGAGGATATCCAGGAGCAGATTTCGAGTATTCTCGCGCGTGTCCAGTCCATTACATTCGTGCCTAAGTATTCTGACGGAAAGGCTGTTATGACCTATACTAAGAACACTAAAATAACCGCAGGTACTGCGGAGTTCGACTTCGAGATGAAGCCTGCGTCTACTGCGGCAGAGATAGTCAATGTATGGCAAAGTGCCCTTTCTATGAAGGCGGTCTACACCATCACTAAAGCAGCGCCACAGACAGTTGATCTCGCTATAGAGTCGGTGACTGCCGAGAATGGTTTCCTTAATATAGTGGTCAGCGGAAAAGCCCTTAAGGATGAATTTTTCAAGAGCCAATGCTCTGCAAACGTTCGCCTGAGCATAAGCGATGGTAATAACGACCTTACTACAGATTACATCCAGATGGTGCCTTGGACCACGGACGTCATTTCCTTCGCCGATGCAGGCTTCAAGGCCTACTGTGTCGAGAATTTCGATACCGATGGCGACGGCGAGATAAGCGAAGACGAGGCTAAGGGCGTTACTGCCATCGATTGTAGCCTGGCTAATCTCACATCTCTCGTGGGAATAGAGTATTTCTCTAATCTCGAAACTATCGACGTAAGTTGTAACAAACTTACTTCTCTTGACCTCAGTAACTGTCCGAAACTCACTCAGGTACTTGTAAATAACAACAGCCTGCAGAGCCTTACCCTTAGCGGTCTTTCGAAACTCGTAACTCTCGACTGCTCATCTAATAAGCTAGGCAGTATCGACGTAAGCGAGTGCGAGAGTCTCGAAAGTCTCAAGTGTAACGCAAACCATATTGGAGCACTTAACCTTAAGAATAATAAGGCTCTTACTGAACTCCAGTGTAATAATAATGCCATCGCGCAGCTTAATCTTAAGAACAATGTCAGACTGGAGACTCTATATTGCCGAAAGAACGACATTAGCGTCCTGAATGTGACCGGACTGGCCCATCTTAAGAACTTCGATTGCTCGAATAACGCGCTTACTAGTCTTAATGTCTATAAGAACGCCGAACTCGAGACCCTTTACTGTGCTTCGAATGCTCTTACCAGCCTCGGGATTACGGCAAATGTCAAGCTCACTAACCTTGACTGCAGTAATAATCAGTTGACGGCCCTCGATGTTTCGAAGAATGTGCTTCTCGAGACCATAAACTGTTCTAATAATGCACTCACATCTCTTGATGTAAGCCGTAATGCTGTACTTAATACTCTTACCTGCCATAATAACGCATCTATGGCCAAGCTGTGGGTTAAGGATGCCGCACAAAAGGCTGAGATTACGGTTAAGAAGGACGATACTACGGTATTTGCCTATAACGATGGAGGCATAAATATTCCGGATGCGAAGTTAAAGGAGTATTTGCTGGCGCTCTTCGATGACGACGAAGATGGTGAGATCAGTATCTTCGAAGCAGAGAATATCCAGAATGTGAACTGTTCGGGTCGCGGTATAACCAGTCTCGTGGGCCTTCAGGACTGCCCTAACCTACAGTATCTTAACTTTAACGGTAATAGTGTGAAGGAAGTAGAACTTCCGAACCTTTCTAAACTCGAGACTATCGTAGCTTATGGTAATCCGATAGAAAGACTGAATGTGAATAACGACACCGCACTTACCGCTCTTTACCTTCAGAATGTAAGCACTAATGCCCTTAGTGGTACGACCTTCACCATCACTGGATATGACCAGGCGCAGACCTTGGAATTGGCCTTCGCAGGAACAGGATTCACGACGCTGAATCTTACGGGAAGCAGTGTGCTCACATCTTTTGACATCGCCGAGAATATTCAGCTCGAAAAGCTCGTCGCCAGTGGTAATGCTCTGGTAACGGGAGTGAACGTGTCGACCCTCACGGCTCTTACTCATCTTGACCTTAATGCCTGCGGTCTTACTTCGCTCGATGTGGATACTAATGTGGCGCTTACATATTTCGACTGCTCATCTAACAAGCTCACTTCATTGAATGTAAATAATAATGTAGCGCTTGTCTCTTTCGACTGTTCGGATAACGAGCTCTCTTCGCTCAAGGTGTCAAATAATGCTTCTCTCGAAAAGCTCGACGTCAGCCGAAACCAGCTTCTAAATGTCAATGTTCGTAATAACCCTGCACTGGTAACCTTCAGCGTCTCGGATAATGCCGGGGTAAGTGCTCTCGCTCTGGGCTATAACACAGTCCTGGAGACATTGGAAGCGGCTAATACCGCCCTTACCGACATAGACCTCTCGAAGAACGCCGCTGTTAAGAATTTGAACCTTTCCGGTTGTGTGAATATGCACATCATAGACCTGTCGAAGAATGAAGCACTCGAGACGCTGAATGTCAGCAAGACATCGATAGAGAAATTGGATTTGTCGAAGAATGTGGCACTAGAGAGTCTGGATGTTAATGGTTGCCCACTATTGAGGATAGAGACGACAAAAGCACTGCCTATTATAGGACAATGGGTTGTTCCAAATGGAGTTAAGGGTGTGGTTTTCTATAGCAGAGACTCTGTGGTCAAGATAGTATCAATAGACGAGACTAGTACTGAGTGGGGGTATTATAGAACAACCACAGGCGCCACCAGCAGTGTGGATGGAGCCGCTAACACCGATAAGATAGTATCCGGCTCTCCTGCGGCGAAGTGGTGCCGTGCGAAGGGCGCAGAATGGTATCTTCCTGCTAAAGATGAATTAAAGGAAATCTATAATAAAAAATCAGCCATAAATACCACCCTGTCCTCTATCAGCGGAACCGCCTTAGCAAATAGCGGTTACTATTGGTCGTCTACGGAGGACAGTAACAACAACGCGTACGACATCTATTTCAGTAGTGGAAGTGTACGCAGCAGCAATAAGAGTGACTCATACAAGGTACGCGCAGTGAGGGCTTTATAATTAATCATTTAACTATTTATCAATTTAACAAATTGGCTGCCGCACACTGCGGCAGCCAAAAATAGAAAAACGAATTGGCACTGACTGAACAACTGCCCGTTTACCGGGATGTGTATAAGTTGATAAGAATCGTTTTCGACTTCACTCAAACATTTCCCCGAGAGTATAAGTATTCGCTAGGGCAGGACATGAAGCGCGATGCGATAAATCTTACCCGTTCCATATATCGGGCAAATAGGTCAGTCTCTAAGAAGGAATGGCTGGAGGACTTCCTCGATAATTTCGAAATATTGAAACTGGAGATTCGTTTGTGTGTAGACCTTCGTTTGTTGACATTACGCAGACAATCAGAGATTTCACCATTACTCGAATCTATAGGTAAACAGGTTACAGCTTGGAAGAATGCCGGAACGCGGGGCTTTACGGAGTGACGCGGCGAGCAGACATTTTGTTAAAAAGGGCAGATGGACTCTGGATTATTTCATAATGAGTTATGTAGGTTGGACCGTGAGACCACGGCACCATCATTGACGCATCTGCACACTTGGTCGTCTACGGAGAACAATAACAACAACGCGTACAACATCAATTTCAGTAATGGAAATGTAAACAACAACAATAAGAATAACTCAAACAAGGTACGCGCAGTGAGGGATTTTTGGCAAATTGACTTGTTCCACCAGCCTATTCCTTTATCGGATTTCTATGCTGCCTACGAATCCTGTCGGAAAAAGAAAAGAAATACTTGTAATGCAGTGGCCTTCGAGATGGATTATGAGAGAAACCTTCAGAAGTTGTATGAGGATGTAAATTCCGGCAGATATGAGCCGCGGCGTTCAGTTGCGTTCATAATACGAAAACCAGTTCAGCGGGAAGTGTTTGCAGCAGATTTCCGAGATAGGGTCATTCATCATCTTATAATTGATAAGTTAAACGAGAAACTAGATAAAACATTTATAAACGATAGTTACTCCTGTCGGTATGGGAAGGGCACTCACTATGCGGTCTCACGAGTCGACCACTTTATTAGGAGTTGCTCGAAGAATTATAAACGGGACTGCTATATTTTAAAAATGGATATTTCCGGTTTCTTTATGCATATTAACCGTCATCTTTTATGGCGACGTTTGGATGATTTTATCGAGGAGAACTACGATGGTCCGGATAAAGAAGCTATAAAATACTTGGTAGAGAAAACGGTAATGCTTGACCCTACAGGTAATTGTAGAATAAAGGGGCGTAGAAGTGATTGGAATGGGCTGCCTGAAGGAAAGAGTTTATTTCATTCGAAGGAAGGGTGTGGATTGCCAATTGGCAATCTAACATCGCAGGTCTTCGCGAATTTTTATATGGATCCTTTCGATCATTTTATGAAGCATACGCTTGGCCTGAAATACTACGGGCGTTATGTCGATGACATTATCGTGGTTCATGAAGACAAGGGTGTATTAAAGAGCGTAATATCTTCCGCTTCGGAGTATCTTTTTCGTGAGCTGGGATTGACTCTACACCCTAAAAAGGTTTACTTGCAGCACTTTTCTAAAGGCGTGAAGTATTTGGGCTGCGTAATTAAACCGCATCGCATTTATATCGGTAATAGAACGAAAGGGAATTTTTACGACACCATCGCGTATTATAATGAAGCCGTCTTAACTCCCGATGTGAACAAATTCTCTTTGAAAAAAGAATTTCGTTCCAGCATTAATTCATATCTAGGTATCATGGCACATTATGCTACTTATTCTATTCGAAAGAACGAGTTGTGTCGTCATTTATCATCGTGGTGGCTTAATCGGACATCGCCGAAGAAGTATTGCCGCAGAATTGTAGTTTGAACTATATTATTATGTATATTTTACGATTATGAAAATGACTAATTCAAAACAACAAATAATGAAAACGAAGAATCTAAAGACGTTGAAAGCATTGAATTTTCAGCCCCGAAATGCCAATCATGAACTAAATAAGGCGGCAGAATATAATATATATACAGACCTGTGTGGTGATGAATCTCAGGAGGATTCTGTATATATGACCCCCAATTCTTATCAGAGCGTTTTTGGAGAGAATCGTAAAAATTCATCCAGACGAATGAAGCGATTATCCGTAGTGAAAATAACTCCGGAGAATGGCGGTTATGCTATTTATAGAAAGTATGTTTATAACCCATACTTCAAATCGATAAGAAATTGCCAGGTCGCACTTAATCCGGCGTCGATCCGAGAAATGTGTGGTGGAGGGCAGAATAATTCAGATCTCGTAGGCAAAAATGTGGTCGTTTCAAAGGGAAGTTATTTTATGTATTACTGGAACCATCCTTTTCACGCCACTAGAATCTCAATGCGACTCGGTGTAGCTTCTATCCTACTCGCCTTAATCTCCATCGTAATCGCTTTATTAGTATAGAAATATTTGAGCTGCTGCTCCGCTATTTTTCTTGATTTTATAGGAATTTGACTACCTCTATTCTCCATTTTTAAGCATCTTCCTGACTTCCTTATCAAAGTCAGAATCAACCTGTTGTGTCGGATCATACAAAGTATATTCTTCTTCGGCCTTTTGCTTTGCTTGTGCCGCAGAGATTTTACCTCTGTCGGGAAGAATCTGATAGCGACGGAATGTCAAGAATTCGTTAACACTGGCAGCGAACTGCTCCATATTGAATGTATTCTCACGCTCGATGAGGTCTTCGATATAGTCGAAATACCCTGCTACAGTACGCTCTAACTGTCGGATTTCCTTTTCCTGAAGATAGTTTTTGGCGATGCTCACATCAGATTTCAATATACGTCCGTCAGGAGCATTCTTCCAAGTCGTCATTCCCATATGCTCTTTCGTGTGATCGGCTTTGGTATAGATGATTTCGGCCGCTGTCTGCCCTGTTATGGCGTAGTGGAAGCGGTTTTGAACCATTGCGTAGAAATCTCGTGTTGTTTGGGAATTGCGGTCATAGTCAATGCTGCACTCTGCGTAGATGTCTGTAATCTGCTGCCAGATACGGCGTTCGCTTGCGCGGATAGAGCGCACTCTTTCGAGCAATTCACGGAAATAGTCTTTTCCAAATAGCGCCGTGCCTTGCTTCAGACGCTCATCATCCATTGCGAAGCCTTTGCGGATATATTCATTGAGAATCTTCGTGGCCCATTGACGGAAACGAGTGGCCTTAAGAGAGGAAACACGATAACCAACGGCTATGATAGCATCGAGAGAATAGTACGATATCTCGTACGTCTTGGCGTCAGTGGCAGTTGTTTCCATTTTGGAAATAACTGAATCTGCCATGAGTTCCCCCTCTTCAAATATGTTCTTAAGATGTTTGCTTACTGCAGGGACTCCCACTCCAAATAGCTGAGCCATAGCTTTTTGGGTGCACCATATTGTTTCATCTTTTATGACGACCTGAACTTTGCCGCTGTCTTCCGGCATATCGTACAGGAGGAATTGTACTTCTCGATTCATATCAACAACTTATGCTTGAAACCATACGTTTGGCCTCAACGCAAAGGTAGCGAATTTTATGGACTTGACAGTTATCCGATGTGCTTCCGATGGGACATTTTTACGACATCGGTGTTGTATTTACTTTCCGGACGGTATGTTATTCTTCTGCAAATCAGAGATTTACAAGAAATTAGTTATCATTTTTGTCCACCGATTGTCCACCAAATTTCTTAGGCGATTAATATTTCTTAAATTTTGAAAGATTTCCACTGGACTTCATAATGGGAGTTCTTCCCTTTTGAGAGTAAGTGACGCGCTATATCAGAAGAACTGACAACTCTTTGAAGCTTTCGGCCACACTCTCTGGTGATGGGATAGTTTGATATGCGAGTTCAGGTAATTCCTTTGAATAAGTTTCTTGCAATTCGCTCCAAACTATGTCAAATGAAGATATGAGAGGGGAGTCTGAGACTTTCTTGTCGCCCCATCCCTCCGGATCCTTAAATCTTGCTTGATCACTTGAAAGCAATTCCTTAAAATCCGTCTTGAACTGTGCGCTCTCTAAGTACGCTCTGCTCTCCGGGTCGTTCCATAGGAAATGAAGGTCATAGAAGTGACGGATCTTTGCTTTTAACTCGGATATGTAATCCGCTGACAAAGAATGACGGATAAGTGAAACAAGTTTTTCCGTTGCTGTCCGGCTTTTAGCGAGTACTTGAATTTCAAATCCCTGCATTCCATATGCCTCGATTATGTCGTTTCTGCCCATGTTCTCCAGATATTCGGTGAGAAAACTCTTGATGAATACCTTTTGATAGGGATAAGGATTTGCGAAAGACACTATTTCAAGAAGAATCTGCCCGGGATTTATGGCTCCTATAATCTCGTTTTCAGTGGTAACAGGATATCTGTAGAAAGCTTTTCTGTATTTGGAATATTTTCTGGTTGCCGGGTTCGGGACTTCTTCTAACCCGGCTGACATGACTTTGGATATCCGTGATATTATGTTTTTTGTCTGGTTGTCAGTCCGCTGAGAATCGCTGGTTATGGCAATGTCAATGTCCTCTGAAAAACGGTTCCCGAGCAAGTATGCCTTTGACAATGAAGTGCCGCCTTTAAACACAGCGACTTCTGACTCCTTGCATTCTGAAAGCTGCTTAAGCGACCTGCAGATCCAGTAATCTTTTTCAATATATATTTGCTTGATGCCGAGACCTCCTTCCGGCTTTGGTGTAGAGGCCAATTGTGTGGCAGCGGCGAATACGTCCTTATTTTCGTGCAGGTTCATAGATGTTCCAATTTGATTTGTTAGGTAATACGGATTCCGAAATAGGCAACTTGTAGGAAGATACACCGTTCAAAGATTTTCGGACAATCGCTGTCGGCCTGCCAATGTATTCAAGCATTGCTCCAAGTAGAGCACGCACATAACTGGTATAAGTGAGCGACAGTTTTTCAAGTTCTTCGGAACTTTGAAGTGAGAGCGACTGAATAAGGGAGATGATAGCCTTGCAGGCGGTTTCAGGTGAAACTGCAGGAATATCGCGTATCAATTTTATGGCATCAAGAATCCGGAGGAATTCGATATTGTCCTTTGTGATAGGATTATCCTGCTTCAGAAACGAGATTTTATATTCTCCGCGCTGCAATGGCCTCCGATATTTGCCGGAACCTATCATAATTGCAGATGAAATCTGGGATGTCAGCCCCATTGTCGCAAAAGCTTGTGCCCCTGTAATGTATCCGATGATTTTCCCATCCTTTTCAAGGAAGTCCTTTACTATTTCTGAAACAGACGGCTTTATTCTCCCCAGAAGAGTTTCTTTGGGCTTATAATACTTTCCCTTTGAAATTTTGCACAACTCTCCGGAAGTCGTCATTCGGCTCAGGGCTTTCGCTAATGCCAGATCATAGCTAGGGTCGAAGCCAAAGTCTGAGATTGTAAACACGACTCCTGTAGGGAATGAATCAATTTTCTGTTTTATTTGTTCTCCTATTATCATAAATAGCATTTCTAATATTGCAAAGATACAAAAGTCAAGTTATTTACGCAAAAAACTTGACAAATGCGTTTCTATGAAATCCATCATCTCTGCTGACATGGAGCGGAGTTCGTGGTTGATTGTGCCATCTTTGGAGACACCATAACTGTTCTCATATCCGTCATAATACTTCTTCTTGTCGACGAACAGGTAGTCTGATGCTCTGATATTAATCCTTCTTTCCAGTATGGCTTTATTGCCAAGCGATTCAATCTTCTTAGGGTCGCTCAAACTCTTTTCCTTATCGCACCTATTCTTGGCATAAATGTGCTCGATTTCAAATGCTGTTTCAAGTGAAGGACGTTTCTGGGCATCATCAGATAGATCCCACCGCCGCAATCGACATCCGTGCTGACTACGTGGCCAAGAACGGCGCTCCTAGCGCTGCGGCTCCGAAGATTTTCTTCCGCTACTACGTCAACTCCTCCACCGGAGAGAATTCGGGCGTGATGCTGGCGGAGAGCATCTGGACCGCTAGAACCTAAACCACCCACGGACCGGTTCCGTTCTCAAGACGAACCCTCCTTGCAGAGATGCCGGGAGGGTTTTTTGTGTGTATGTCAGAACTTTGTGGTATCTTTGTGTTGACAAATCGAGATTTAACGTTACAATGCTTAGATATAGTAGAGTTCTTCTTTTTCTCATCATAGCCGCTTTATCCAGCTGCAATCAGTATAATCGCATCTTAGAAGATGTGTACGACAACGACCAAGCTGCACGAGGGTGGACAAAAGAGATGTCTTTACTGTCAGCCGACGAGATTGTGGAGTATTCAACGGAGATGGAACGGGTGGATTCTTTGAATCAAGCGACTGTATTCGGCATTCTGGACAAGGAGGGTTGGCCTTCCCATCTATCCGACAAGGCCAATCGGGCCATCTGGATTGTTATTGACCATTCCGACCTTGCCTATCGGAGTAAGTATCTTTATCTTGTGAAGGAAAAAGCCGAAGAGGGTGTTTTGGATAAAACGGACTATGCCATTCTAAAAGACAGAGTTCTCATGGAAGAGGGCAAGCCACAGATTTATGGCACCCAGATTAAGATGGCAGCAACGATAGTGGATGATGAAATTGCCTTGCAGTTATATCTCTGGCTGGTGGAGAATCCAGCAGCTCTTGACAGTCTGAGAAGCACTGTGGGATTATCTCCCATCGAAGAATACCTGAAGGCAAGCAGCGAGTCTATAGGTCAGGTGATAGTTTGGGATAAGGAGAGAACTGTGTCTGACTTTGATTAGACACTAAATTCGGACTTATCGGTGTAAAACGACATTGACTCTCCCGGCAACCAATCTGGGAGAGTTTTTTATTGAGCAATCTGCAGTAGAAAAGACTTCTGCTGGTACTGGCTTCGGTAGCCGGTGACGTTGTCAAGCAGGATGAAACGTCCGTGTACCTGGCACGTATTTGAGCCGTTGCCGATGATGGAGCATAGTCCGGTACGCGAATATAGACCACGGAAGAATCACACGATGCGTCCGCGAGATAATTCCGCAGCATACCCGGGTGATAACCCTTGTGAGGCGTGGTCAATTGGAGTTTGGCCATGTTGCTCTCGTAAAAGTAGACACGGAGGGGTAGGAAATGAATGAATGTCGTAACTTTGCATTGTAAGGAAGTTGCCTCTGGAGGGAGGGGCGTAGCCCCGACCGGAGGAGGCAACTTCC
>Ga0129317_1002106_pt1 | contig 12218 bp, 6 predicted proteins | sample Cm1ome_FD_94430 | JGI IMG/M metagenome (GOLD analysis project Ga0129317, IMG submission 94430) | Eastern black-and-white colobus group fecal microbial communities from Wisconsin, USA - Cm1105 metagenome | ecosystem: Host-associated > Mammals > Digestive system > Large intestine > Fecal | place...
ACGCACAATCCCACAGGCCGATGCCCTTGCGGAGATGGTGGACCTCGACGCTGTCGTTGATTTCCAGATCTCCGCAGAAGAAGTCGTCGAAAGACTCTCAGGGCGTAGAATGTGTCCATCCACAGGAAGAATCTACCATATAGTCTTCAACCCACCAAAAGTGGAGGGCAAGGACGATGAGACAGGTGAGGACCTCATCCAGCGTGAAGACGACAAGGAGGAGGCGATCAAGCACCGCCTTGATGTCTACACTCAGCAGACCGAGCCTCTCATCAACTACTACAAGGAAAAGGGTCTTATCAGAGAGGTCAAGACCAACAATGACCTTACCCCAGCCCAGGTCTTCGAACTTACGAGAAAAGCCCTTTCATAAGACAGTTTGGAATAGACATCATGACCGTGCATGTTTCCGTGCACGGTTTTTTTATCGTGCGTGCATATAGTAAGAGATGTAGCAACGAAAAAAGAGCTCCCCAAGAAGGGGAGCCCTGCAAAATCTTTTAAAACAAACTTTAGATTAGTTTCCGTAGTTTGCATTAAGCCATACGATACCGTCAATCTTTCCAACGAAGTATGGAGCTGACTGAAGCTCTGATTCATGGAAATATCCATCGTATGTTGCATTGCCCTGAACACTTGCGAAGCCATCATAAAGAAGCTCGTTTGTCCCAGTCTTTCCACCATCAACAGTGAACTTGGAGAGATCGAAGACATGGAGGGTTCCAGCCTTAAATGCTGCCTTTGCAGCATCGATAGCTTCCTGTGTTCCAGGAGCAGCGATTGCTGTGTTGAGCTCTGTGATGACAACATCGCCGTCAGCAACAGTACCTGTCCAGTCGCTTGCATTCTCAACACCATCGATGTGGTTCTTGATGAATGTGTAGAAGTAGCGAGACCAGTCGATTCTACAGGAAAGAAGGGAGGCGTTTGGAGCGACATGTGTCATGTCTGTGTTGTAACCTGTGTGGAAGACGCCTGCCTTCTGGGCTGCGAGTGCTGGGGATGTTGTATCGGAGTGCTGTGAAATCATGACGCAGTCTGCATCGATGAGTGCATTGGCAGCAGCCTCTTCAAGGGTTGCATCGCCCCACGTTCCAACGAAGTAGACCTTCATCGTTGCGCTTGGACATACGCTCTTGACACCAAGGTAATAGCCGGACATACCGGAGATGACCTCTGCAAAGGAGAATGCGCCAACGTAGCCGATTACGGCTTCCTCAGCCTTGATCTGACCTTCGTCGATCATCTGCTGGAGCTTCATACCTGCTGCAATACCAGCAAGATAACGACCTTCGTAGATTGCAGCGAAAGCGTTGTATGTGTTGTCCTTTCCATCTACCTGAGAAGCACAGTTCGTCATGCCAACGAACTTGACATCTGGATAATCCTTTGCAGCCTCGAGCATGTATGGCTCGAATCCGTAGCTGTTGTTGAAGATTATCTCACAGCCCTCTGCAGCAAGCTCTTCGTTGTTGTCACGTGCAATAGCAGACTCGGTTGTGTTTCTCTTGACGAGGAGTTCAATGTTGTAGCCCTCTGCCTTGAGCTGCTCAAGAGCCTTCTCCATGCCGTTCATGAAGTTCCATGTGTAGCCCTGGTCCGACTCATCGTTGATGACGACGAAACCAATCTTTGTTGCCTTGTTCTCTGCCTGCTTCTCTTCAGCACCGTTTGCGAAGACAGCCGTCATGGCGAGGAGAACGATGAGGATTGCAACGATAGTTTTCTTCATACGTATTTTTCTCCTTTTCTATTAGGGTAGCGGCCCCTATACCTTAGCTATGTGGAAAGTCCACTCTTAGAGTTTAGCACAGTTTCGCAAGTTCGCAAGAAAAAAACATATTTTTGTTGCCGTTTGTTGCAATATAATGCAGTAAAAAAGAACGGCCTGCCAAAGCAGACCGTCCAAACAGAAAAAGACAACCTCTATCTCTCTTCTCTGAAGTAGTTTACTCCAAGGGATGCAGGTGGCTGCTTGTCCTTTATGTTCCTCATGCTTGTGATGACAAGCACAATGATTGTAACAACATATGGAAGGATTTTGTACAACTCCGTTGGGAAGAACGGAACAATTATCCTCAGGTACATTATCATGAGGGCGCCAAACAGGATGGAACTCCATATTGCATTGAGAGGCCTCCATGTGCAGAAGATTACAAGTGCAACGGCAAGCCAACCTGTTCCGGAAAGTGAAGCCTCAATCCATACGCATCCTGCGGTCGTCATCGTGTAGACCATGCCTCCAATAGCTGTAATACCACCGCCCACCATCGTTGCAATGTACTTGTACTTTGTGATGTTGATACCAGCGGCATCGGCTGTGACAGGGGACTCTCCAACAGCTCTGAGGTAGAGACCAGTCTTCGTCTTAGTAAGGAAGAGATGCATAGCTATTGCAAGAATGATTCCCATATAGAAGAACTCGGATTGGTTGAAGATAATCCTACCTACTATTGGTATGTTCTTGAGGAAATCTGGCATGAACTTGTTGTCGAATGCAAACTTGAGATCATTGGAAAGGGTTACGTAACCGCCAATCTGAAGCCTTCTGAGCTCTCCTGCGAACTTTGCAACACCGGTTCCAAACGTAGCCATGGCAAGACCCGTGACGTTCTGGTTGGCTCTGAGCGTTACAGTTATGAATGAGAAAAGGGCACCGGCCAAAGCACCAACTGCAAAGGCTGCGACTATTGCTAAAAGTATTGCAACAAAAGGATTTGCGTTGCCTTCTCCTACTGCCTGCTCATAGAGGTTTGGAGCTATGAGACCAAAGATTCCCCCCATGTACATGATACCTTCGACACCAAGGTTCATGTTGCCGGACTTCTCGGTGAGGATCTCACCAAGCGTTCCAAACATAAGCGCCGTGCCATATGCACCGGCTGCACCAAATAGAAGCACCAAAGCGTTCATGCCTGCACCTCCTTGTCCTTCTTGCCTCTGAATATAAGTTTGTAGTTGATGAAGAACTCACATCCAAGCATGCAGAAGAGAAGTATTCCAGATACGATCTCCGCAACTGAAGCGGGAACGGACAGCTTCGTCTGAAGCGTTGCGGAACCCTTGTCTATTATGGCAAGGATGGAAGCAATGATTATCATTGCAAAGCTGTTGAGCTGGCTGAGCCATGCAACGGTGATGGAAGTGAAACCAACGCCGCCTGCAACATCGCTATTGAGAGTTCCATTTGCACCGGATACAAGCATCCAACCAACCACGCCGCTTATTGCACCAGAAAGGAGCATGGTCCTCATCATGACCCAGCCAACGTTCATTCCTGCATAGCGTGCAGTATTGAGGGAGTCTCCAATGACAGCGACTTCATAACCGTGTTTCGTGTAGTTCATGTATATGTGGACAAGGACTACAAGGACAAGGACGATTATCCAACCGCAGTAGACACCAAAGACGTTTGGAAGCCTTGCGTTGTCGGGGAACATTGGAATGATCTGGGTCCCAGGTCTTCCTTCCCACGGCCCACCCTGAAGCCAACGGACAATGCCAATGGCTATATAGTTCATCATAAGGGTGAAAAGCGTTTCGTTGGTGTTGTACTTGGCCTTGAAAAAACCTGGGATGAAAGCCCAGAGCGCACCGCCAAGTGCACCTGCAAGCATCATGAGAACCAGAACGATGAAACGTGACTGGATGTGAGATGCAAGGTTTATGGATATGAACGACGCAAATATAGCACCCATCGTGATCTGACCTTCAGCTCCAATGTTCCAGAACTTCATCTTGAAACAAGGTGCTATGGCCAATGCACACCCAAGTAGGGGAATGGCCTTCTTTACAGTCTGACGTATGTAGCCAGGCTTTGAAAGTGCGCCACTTATCATTATGCCGTAGGACTGGAACGGATTCTTTCCCGCCATGAGGATTGGAATCATTCCAAGTATGAGGGCGACTACAATGGAACCTATCCTTATGGCCCAGACCTTCTTGGGGTCCATTGCATCGCGTTTTGCAAGTCTTATAAGAGGGGTCTTTGACTCGTTTGTCATTCCTTGCCTCCCTTTCCACCAACTGTGGTCATCATGAAACCAATCTCTTCCTTCGTCGTGTTCCTTGCATCGACGATTCCACTGACCTTTCCTCCGCAGAGGACTAGGATCCTGTCGCACAGCTCAAGAAGAACGTCAAGCTCCTCTCCAATGTACAGGACGGCGGCACCGCTCATCTTCTGCTCAGTCAACAGGTTGTAGATTGCATACGAAGTGTTTATGTCAAGGCCTCTGACAGCGTAGGCTGTAAGGAGCACAGGCGGCTTGGATGCAATCTCCCTACCGACAAGGACCTTCTGGATGTTTCCACCGGACATCCTACGCACGGGGAACTCAGTGGAAGGTGTTACGACTTCAAGCTCGTCCCATACCTTTTCAGCAAGGGCCTGCGGAGCCTTCTTGTTGAAGAACATGCCATTTCCATGTCTCCAGGAACGAAGCATCATGTTGTTCGTCATTCCCATCGAGCCCACAAGCCCCATTCCAAGTCTGTCCTCCGGGACAAACCCCATGCCAACGCCAATGTTGCGTATCTGCATGGGTGTCTTTCCAACGAGCTCTATCTGGGAACCGTCATCGCCATTGAAGAGTATGGAACCTTCCATGATGGGGTAGAGTCCTGATATGGATTCAAGCAGCTCCTTCTGTCCTGATCCCGCAATTCCTGCAACACCAAGGATTTCACCTGACTTTGCAGTGAACGTCACGCTGTCAAGTTTCTTGATGCCCTCACCATCGACTACGGTAAGGTTCTCAATTACGAGCTTGTCCTTTGGGTTGGAATACAACGGGCGGTCTATATTCAGTTTGACGGAGCGGCCAACCATCATGTCAGTGAGGGACTGGGCCGTAGCCGTCTTCGTATCGACGGTTCCAATGTACTTGCCCTTGCGGAGTATCGCGACCTTGTCCGATACATCAAGGACCTCCGCGAGCTTGTGGGTTATGAGGACAATGGCCTTGTTGTCGGCCTTCATGTTCCTAAGCACGGCAAAGAGCTTGTCGGTCTCCTGAGGAGTGAGGACTGCCGTCGGCTCATCCAAAATGAGAATCTCGGCACCTCTGTAGAGGACCTTTACGATTTCGACGGTCTGCTTTTGGGAGACCGACATATCGTAGACCTTCTTCTTTGGGTCTATGTCGAATCCGTAGCGGTCGCAGATCTCCTTGACCTTCTCGTTTACGGCTCCAAGATCCATCTTTCCATCGTCAAGACCAAGGATTATGTTCTGGGCCGCCGTAAAGACATCGACCAGGTGGTAATGCTGGTGGATCATCCCAATGCCAAGGTCGAATGCATCCCTAGGAGACCGTATGGCCACAGGTTCGCCGTCCTTGAATATCTCTCCACCATCGGGCTGATAGATACCGGAAAGCATGTTCATAAGCGTCGTCTTTCCGCTGCCGTTCTCACCAAGCAGACACAGTATCTCACCCCTGTTTATGGACAGATTGATGTCATCGTTGGCCACGACCTTACCAAAGGTTTTGGTTATGCCTTTGAGTTCTATTGCACACTTGCTTTGCACTTTCTGCACTGTTGTGTCCCTGGGGAACTTTGGTTGTTCCCCCCTTTTCCTTTATGTGAGGATTAACAGAATAATGCTACCACAGTTTGGGAGGAACGCAACTAAAAAATGCAACAAACGGCAACAAAAACGAACAAACACGCAAATGAAGCTCAAATACCAAGCCCTTGTACTATGTCTGAGAATATCCGCTCCCTAGTCTGGGAACCATCTATGCGAAGCAATCTGCAGCCAGAAGGGAGGTTGGAGAATATCCTTTCATAGTTTGCAAGAACCTGTCGTTGATACTCCAACTTTTCGTATATCTCCTTAGCCTGTCCTCTGGAGTCTATGCGGTCTATGCATGATTGAAGCGGAGTGTCAATGAATATGACGACCTCAGGGTAGGGGAAGGCTGAATTGAGCTCATCTACACGTTGGAAATCGAACCCAATGCTCTGATATGCAAGGGATGAGAACTTGTAGCGGTCGGAGACGTCGATCTCTCCTCGTTCGATATGGGAAAGGATTCCATACTCAGGATTGTTCACATGGTTGTCCCTGTCAGCTGCAAAGAGGTATGCCACTGTGGACTGTGGAACCTTGATCTCTCCGCTTAGGACCTTTCTGAGGAACCGGCCGGTCTCATGGATTGTAGGCTCTGCAGTGCAATGCACCTTCACTCCCTTTTGGGAGAGGTATGCCTCAAGGTTTCTAAGCTGTGTCGTCGTTCCCGCACCATCGAGCCCTTCGAGGACCCAGAAGTTCTTTTGAATCTGTGCCATAATGCGACCAATATACACGCAAAACACATACTATTTCAATTGAGCGTCCGCCATCTAAACGCTATAATCTATATGAATGAAGTTTCGCATGACGGCCTCATCGGTAATTGTCTCAATAGTGCTTTGCCTTATCGTACTCCTTGCAGTGGGTTTCTTCCGTGTTGCAACGACATGCTACGACGAAGTCCAAGCTGGGCTTTACGACATACTTGACTTTGGTCAGGCGGGCTTCAATGTAGACGTGGAAACCATAGACGGGACGCTTATGAAGGCAATTGTGCTGAGAAACGTGACCGTCTCTTCACCCAACGGCACATTGGCGCATGCGGATAGGATAGAGGTCACGTCCAGTATATGGAAGGTCGTGAAGGCCGCACTTGGACTTGAAAGCGCCCATTTCGACATTGCAGTCTACAACCTCAAGGCCGATTCCTCTGTGCTTGCGTTTGCAACGCAGAACTCCGGTTCAGGTACAAGCACCGTGTCGGGCGACCAATCAAGCAAAGCCGCCCAGCCAGCAAAACTCGACTTCTCTTTTTTGGTCAACATCGTGAACGCATCCGTAGATGTGGACTACCAAGGCATAACGACCACCATAGACGGAATAAACGCATCCGCATCGTTTGGAAGGGACCTTGCATTCAAGGATGCGGACATAAACATACCAAATATCCTTGCATATGTACCCAAGGCGGGACCCGTCGAGGTGGACGACATACGACTGTCAATGGACTCAAACCTTACTGCAACCGCATCCATTGCAAGAGCCTCAATTGCGAACTACGGCGTTGGGGCGTACGGAATCTCAGCAATCGCAGGCTTGAACGATACGAATGCAGGCCTTGCCTTCTTCGTCCAGACCCTGCAGGCCTCGTATTTGGGATACGATGCAGTCCTTGGAAGCTCGACCTTCAACGTTGGCCTTCCATCAGGCGGCATTGAAAACGATGTGATGTCTGTCATAGGAACGATATCGAATGCATCCCTGGTCTCTGAAAACGAAGGCCTTTCCGTCACCATGTATGGAACATCAGTCTCTGGAATAGGGAAGGGAAGTGACGTTGACCTTGACATCTCAACCAATGAAGTCGAAGCGCAGCTTAGGGACTATTTCGTTGATATAAAGGATTTTGGAATAAATCTCGATGCATCGTTGGAGTTTGGGGACATCTTGGAATCAAGCGCACTTGGAAGCATTGGGATTTCACGGGCTTCCGCAAAGGGACTTGAAGGCTACACCATACAGGATGCCCAGTTGCAGAACCTTGACATGGACGTATCACTTAAGGACAAGAAGCTGGATATAAGATTCAAATCCCTCGTCCAAGGTACAAGCACAAACGTCTATGTTGGAGAGTTCTCATCCAACGCAGACTCAGACATCTCCCTTTCATTTGAGAACGGAATATCCCATGTGTCGGCGGCTCTTTCCAGCATAAGGATCGCTGCCGTCCCTGATGAAGCGAACCTCTCGTTCGACTACGTTGCGGGCGGTGAAATGAAGCTTTCATTCAATGTCTCAGAGGATTTGGAGGGAACAGCAAGGATTTCGTTCGAAGACGACCAAATGGAAGCAAGGCTGTATCTGGAGAATCTGAATCCGTACTCCTACGATGTGGTATTCGAAAGCCTTCTTGCTTCGAAGGACTTCATACGAAAGGAAACGAGTTTCGATGGTTCCATTGTCTTCTCATTGGGTTTGGAAAGCGGAGTTGCATCAAGGCTCGTATCCACACAGCTTGCCCAAACCATAGAAGGGAACACCTTGGGTGGCTTGGTATCCAATGGAAGGTTCTCAACGAACATAGCCGTCCATGACCTGAGCGTAGACGACAGCCTTTACAGCGGTGCAGTATCGTTCGAGGCTTCGCTTGAGGATACGTTGCTGAACGTTGGAACGCTTGCAGTTTCCACTGGTGGTTTCAGGCTTTCGTACAGTGGAACGATAGACTATATCCAAATGATTCCTGACGGAGCCCTGACCCTTCAGGACGCCAACGATGGAAACGAGCTTGCACGACTTGACTTCAATTCCATAGAAGACACATTGCTGTACAGCTTTGTACTTACGTCTCCTTTGGTGAAGGATTCATCTGTACATGGAACGCTCGATTGGCAGAATTCGAGTGCAATAACGGCATCGGCTGTGCTTGAGTCACCGCTTTTCTCCAACAAAGAACTCCCTTTCTCCGTCACAGTAGTCAAGTCTCCGCTTGAGATCCAGGTCAGAAGCGAAGAGCTCAACCTTGATGCAGGTCTTTCGTCCCAGAACCAGGTCAGGGCCAAAGGTACAGTCAAGGGACTTGAAGTCAAAGCATCTGACACAATGTCCGTTGCGGTGGATATGGAGTTCGATGCATCCTACAACATACTTTCCGGCGAGCTTGGTGCTGCGCTTGAAGGACTTGCCATAAGGGTGTCAGACATTCTTGAGTTTGGGTTCAGTTCAGACATCTCCAATACCAAACTGAACATACATGATGTTTTCGTAAGGCAAAACGGAGACAGAACGATATACGAAGGAAGCCTAGAGGTTTCGTATAGCAGACTGCAGGACCTCATTTCCCTTGACCCTGCGAAACTTGCAGCTGTCATGGACATTTCCGATTCTACAAGTGGAACCTATGCCAAAGGCACCATTGTGGATGGAGACTATTACCTTGACGCACGCTTGGCATCTTTTGTTGACATAGAGATGACGGTCTTGGGCAGCAAGGGATACGGCTTCCATTCCTATGGGTCTGTGCAGTGGGGAAGTGGAGAGGAAAACGGTTTCTCCTTCAACTCCCAGTACAGAGGGGGAAGACTTGGATTCTATGACTCGAAGGGAAGGGTTGGAAGCCTTGAGCTCAACGATGTAGGACTTTCCCTTGACTTCAACGAAATGGCCATGGAGTTCTCTTTTTCATTCATCAACACAGTCTCAAGGAAGGCGTCGGATGCTGCAATGCAAAGCGGAACCATAACCCTTGCGGGAAGATTGGAGACTCTGGCGTCAAGCCTTCTTTCTGCAGTCGCAGGATTGGATTCAGACATAAGCTTTACCCTTGGACTCAAGGACTTTAGACTTGAAGACGGCTTTGCAGTCCCTGACACAGAGGTGGACATACTCTACAGCAATGGAAAGGTGGATATGGAAGGGGCTCTGATGAACGGAACGTTCGACATGGCATCTGGCTATCTGGACCTTCACATAGACAAGAGCTTCCTATTCGGCCTCGATGCAAAGGGCTATATAGGGAAGGAACTTGACCTTATGGTGACAAACCTGTACTTCCCGCTTCCACTCATAGAACAGTTCACGGACATGATGCTTTTGGGCTTCACGAAGGGGGACATAACAGGTGATGTCCTCATAAAGGGGCCTGCGGACGACCCAAGGTTCTACGGAATGCTCTACTGCCAGCAGTTCGAAATGTGGATGGTCTACCTTCCACAGCAGTCGCTTGTCGTGAACAACATAGCCATAGCGCTTCAAGACCACAGCGTAACGATACCTCAGACTCCATACACGGGATACAGCAGCCTGGATGGAAGGTTCCTAAGCGGGCTTGTATCGGTCTCAATGGACGTACAGAACCTGAACTTTGGAAACATGGAAGTCTCAATGGAGGTCGAAACCCCAATCGACCTCTGGATGCCGCTTCTTTTGGATGGAAGCGAAATAGAGGTCAGAGGAGACGCAAAGGGACATGTGGACTACGGTCTTAGGAACGGAGTGGCTTATCTTAACAGCGTTGTTACAGCATCGAACATGCTGGTGGACTTCAAGATAGACGAGAAGCCTCGCTGGATCTACTTCCTCACGGATCCAATCAACATGGACGTAACGCTTACGACAGGGAGGGACGTAGAGTTCTGCTATCCTGAAAAGGACAACGCATTCATAAACTTCACCCTAAACGAAGGGGAGACCGTAAGGGTAGTGTACCAAGTCGATCCTCTCAAGATAGAGACAAGCGGCTCGTTCTCCTTCAAGACAGGACAGGTCTATTATTTCCAGAACGACTTCTATATATCGGAAGGAACCCTTGACCTTACCCCAAGGAAGTTCGGCTCAAGCATAGATGGGATTTCATTCCAGCTGGATCTCATTGCAAGGCTCAAGGACTACGACTCGTCCGGCAATAGGATTGAGATAAACCTCATACTGCAGAACGCCACGCTTGACAACATATCGCCACGATTCACAAGCACTCCAAGCATGTCTGAGACCGATATCATTGCGCTTCTGGGTCAGACGATACTTCCTTCAAGCACATTCGACCAAAGCATATCAGTAGCATCCGTCGCATCCCTTGCAGCTGCGGCCACAGACGCAGCCACAAGGCTTGGAATCATAGAATCCAACAGCAACTACTCGCTTTCAGGCATAATAAGGGACTCACTTGGCCTTGACATATTCTCACTAAGATCGTCCATTCTCCAGAACATAATAATCGACGCACTTCCAGGAGGGGTGTCGGGAAGCAACGACATAAGCCTTCTTTCCAAGTATCTGGACGGGACATCGCTCTTTGCAGGAAGCTACATCATGCCAGGTGTGTTCGCACAGACATCCTTCAGGCTCAAGGCGGACAGGAGCGGGGGAAGAAACTCCAATGTTGGACACTTCCTTTCAAACGACCTCATGCTCGACATGGAGTTCAGCATAGACTGGGACAACCCAATTGGGACGTTCACCATATTCACGAAACCCCAAGAGTTGTCCCCATTCAGTATTTTGGATAGTATTGGGTTCAGTGTAACCAAAAGGATACAGTTTTGATTTATCCGCAGGAGACGCATAGATGAAAAGAATAGTTTCAGTTTGTTTGGTCGTTCTGATCTCTGTTTTCGCACTTTTCGCAGCAGACCAGTCATGGTGGTACGGAAAGGAGATAGAGGGCTTTTCCTATACGGGGCTCAAGAACGTAAAGGAAGCGGAGATAGACGATGCACTCTACAAATACAGGCATGCAACGTTCACGGACGAAGTCTTCGCCGACATCCAGGACGCACTCTACAACGTGCAGGGTATAGACTTCTTCATAGCCGATGCCCAGCGCAACGAAACCGATGGCCTTGTACTTGCGTTCGAGTTCTACGAGCTGCCAATGCTTTCTTCCATTTCGTTCGAAGGCAACGAAAAGGTCAAGACAAGCGACCTCAGGGGAGCGTTGTCAACTTTGTCTGTTGGCAGCTTCATGGATCCTTCAAGGAAATCGGTCTTCGAGGCTGCAAAGCAGGAGATATTGGATTTCTATGCAACCAAAGGATTCGAGTCCGTGCCGGTTGAGTACGAAATCCGTGAAAACGAAGAGGCCGGCACGTTTGCAGTGGTGTTCTCGCTCACAGAAGGACTCCAGACGAGGATAGTGTCCATTTCCTTCACAGGAAACGAGCACGTGGATTCGTCGATCCTCAAGAAGCAGGTTTCATCCAAAGTCAAAAGCCTATTCAACAATGGTTTCCTTGATGAGAACAAGCTCAAAAGCGATGCCGATGCAATAGCTCTCTACTACCAGACCAACGGCTACATAGATGTAATAGTGGGCTCGCCAGTGGTTGAAGAGCTTGATACGTCCAACGAGAAGTTCAGGGAGGTTTCCGTCACGTTCCCAATCGTGGAGGGCTCCCAGTGGTTCTACGGTGGCATGGAGGTCAATGGAAACACAATCTTCTCCGACGAAGAGATAGCCTCTGTACTCTCCATGCAGGTTGGATCCGTGCTCAACCTGCAGCTTGTCCAGAACGAATACACAGCAGTGGCCGACCTATACTACAATGACGGCTACATCTCAAACGGCATGGATGTATCGGACGAACGCGATGACACGAACATGACGGTCAAGTACTTCCTCACCATAACGGAGGGGCCTCAGGCATACGTAGAGGACATCCTCATTTCAGGACTCACGAAGACCAAGGAATACGTCATG
>Ga0129317_1002109_pt1 | contig 12204 bp, 10 predicted proteins | sample Cm1ome_FD_94430 | JGI IMG/M metagenome (GOLD analysis project Ga0129317, IMG submission 94430) | Eastern black-and-white colobus group fecal microbial communities from Wisconsin, USA - Cm1105 metagenome | ecosystem: Host-associated > Mammals > Digestive system > Large intestine > Fecal | place...
CCGTCCATCAGGCAGATACTGATACCGAACAAGTTCTTATCTATATTTGCCAGATAAGGAATGTAATCGGCATTCTTACCGCCTGTGTTCGTCTTGAACATTTCATAGGCTTCCTGGGCCACTTCTTTTATTTGTGAAACGGAAATCTTTTTATCCATAACCAAACAAATTATTTAGTTGATTTAGGACAGCCGGTATGAGTGAAGACAGAGCCTTTTACAGCCTGTTGTCTGTCCTGTGCGATACGGGTCGGAGTCGGATATTCCAGTTTTTCCAGGTCGGTGATCGCATTGCTGATGTCGCCCAGTAACTGGTCTGCCATGTCGCGGCTGAAGCCCTGACGGACAACGATACGCATAACGACCCAGTTTTCGAGGTTTTCAGGCAATGTATAAGCCGGAACCATCCATCCGCTCTGTTTCAGTTTATCCTGCAAATCGTACAGTGTCCATTTAGCTGATTTAGCATAATCCGGTTTCAGATACCAGATGAACAATGGGTTCACAACATCTTTGCTGTAGTTCTGGAACGGAGCCATCTTGCCGATTTCAGCATGCAGGTAGTCGGCTACAGCCATACTGTTCTGCTGTACTTCCTTGTAACCCTGGAATCCGAGACGGATGAACTGATAGTATTGTCCCAGAATCTGAGCGGCAGGACGAGAGAAGTTCAAACCGACCTGAGTGATGTTTGCACCTAAATAATTTACACTGAAAGACATGGAGCCCGGCAGGTATTTTTTATCTTTCCAGACAACCCAACCCAGACCCGGATATACCAGACCGAATTTATGGCCGGAAGTACTGATGGAAAGTACCCATTTCAGGCGGAAGTCCCATTTCAGTTCCGGTTTCAGGAACGGCAGGATGAAACCACCGGAAGCGGCATCCACATGGATAGGAATGTCGTAACCTGTCTTTGCATTGTATGCGTCGAGTGCAGCGTCCAAGGCTTCCACATCGTCGTTCAGACCTGTCCAGGTAACACCCTGGATGGGGACGATACAGATGGTGTTTTCATCACAATACTTCAGGGCTTCCTGCGGGTCGAGTGTGATATGTTCTTGTGTCAATGGCACCTGGCGCATTTCGATCTGCCACAGCTGGGCGAATTTTTCCCATACTACCTGGAATCCGGCAGAGATAACGAAGTTAGGTTTGTCGGTCGGTTTGCCCTGTGCTATTCTTCTTTCGCGCCAACGCAACCAGGCGGCAACACCACCCAACATACATGCTTCGGAAGAACCGATGGCCAAGGCTCCGGCTTTCCACTGTGCCTGTTCGGGGCTGTTCCACAGGTTAGCCATGATGTTGATACATTTAGCATTCATCACAGCAATACGCGGATACTCAGTTTCGTCGATATAGTTGATGTTGATTGCTTCGTTCATCAACTTTGTTGCATAATCATCCATCCAGGTGGTAACGAATGTAGCCAGGTTCAGACGGGGTTGTGTCTGGGCGAAAGTTTCGTCTTTTACCATCTGATAAGCAATCTCCGGAGTGGTCGGACCATCAGGGATTACATCTACTGGAGCGGGATGCAACATTGCATTCGAGCCAAAAATCGCGGTTTTGGCATCACCTTCTCTAAAACTTGAATCTTTCATGTCTTTTTGTTTTTAAATTATTAAGAATTGGCGCAACCGACATTCGTGCGTCGATTTGTAGTGCAAAAACAGCCTCTGAAAAGAATTGTTCTTCGATTTTGGTTAATGAGGGAATATTTGGGGTTTATTAAAACAATGTTATTTAAAATGAGAGAAAACAGTAATAAGTTCGTTAATGGCACACAGATGACAATTCTGTTAAAATGAACATTCAGCCATAAGAATTGTTTTTTGTCTTATAAAACAGCTATTTAATTATGAGAATAAAAACCGGACAGGGGACGATACCCCTTATTACATTAATAGGTATATGGTCGATCTCGGCGCTGAATGCACTGCCGGGATTGGCGGTCTCTCCTATCCTGGGAAAATTGTCCGCCATATTCCCCCACTCAACGGAGCTGGATATACAAATGTTATCATCCCTGCCTTCGCTGCTGATTATACCTTTTATTATATTATCGGGGAAGCTGACGGAAAAGGTTAACAACATCTGGTTGTTACAAATCGGGTTGAGCATCTTCGCCGTCAGCGGAGTATTGTATCTGCTGTCAACCAAGATGTGGCAGCTGATTGCAGTAAGCGCCCTGCTGGGCATCGGTTCGGGACTGATTGTTCCGCTATCGACCGGCTTAATTTCACGGTTTTTCGTCGGGGCATACCGGACAAAGCAGTTCGGTCTGAGTTCCGCCATCACCAACGTTACACTGGTCCTGGCAACCATCCTGACCGGTTATTTGGCGGAGGTAAACTGGCATCTGCCGTTCCTGGTTTATCTATTTCCGTTGATTTCGATCATACTCTCGTTCTATCTGAAAAAGAATATCGATCCCCTACCCGTTCATGCAACAGTTTCGGAGAAAAACAAAACTATTACTGCTGATCCCACATTCGGAAAACTGGGCATACAGGTTAAACACCTGATGCAGATCATGGGATTCTACGGGCTGGCGACTTATTTGGTCATCATAGTCAGCTTCAACCTGCCCTTCCTGATGAAAGAATACCATTTCACCAGCGGTAATTCAGGTATCATGATCTCGCTGTTTTTCCTGGCTATCATGGCTCCGGGATTTATCTTGAACCAGATCGTCGACCTCCTGGGCAAAAAGACGAAATTCTATTGTTTGCTCTCGATCGCTCTGGGTATGCTACTGATCCTGATTTCAAGAACGGAATGGCTGATCGGCTTAGGCTGTATCTTTACCGGATTTGCCTATGGCGTTATCCAGCCAATCGCTTACGACAAGACGACCCGCACGGCTATTCCATCGAAAGTAACACTGGCACTGGCTTTCGTGATGGCAATGAATTACCTGGCCATCCTGTTATGCCCGTTTATCATCAATGTATTCAAAGATATGCTCCACATAGAAACACAACAGTTCGCTTTCATATTCAATATGATCATTGCACTGGCTGCTGCTGTTTGGGCTTATATCAAACAGGATTCGTTCCTGTTTAACGATAAGTTTTAGATGATGTAACGGCTTCAACATTTCCGGAAATGGCATTTACATGGTGAAAGTTGACTTCCGGAAAAGCAGAAACGACTTTTCAACGTTTAAAGTCGATTTCCTAGGCCTAAGAAAGCCACTTTCACTATTGAAAAGTCATTTCCGAGACCTCGGGAAGTCACTTTCAACGTTGAAAACCGGTTTCCGAGGCCTCGGGAAGCCACTTTCACCATTCAAATGCCATTTCCTAGGCCTAAGAAGCCTTTACATCCGATTTTTAATCATTAAAACGCCAATAATATGAAGAATAAAAAGACAGAAGCCAACCTAAGTATGATCGTATCCAAAACCTTCAGCGGTTTGAATGCGAATGCCCTCAAATATCTCCTACCCTTATGGATTGCTCCGCTGACAGGAGTTATGTTTCGTTGTGTATTCGCTGCCATTGTGTTCTGGATCATCAGTATATTCTGGAAACAAGAGAAAACAACCCGGCGGGAGAAGATAACCCTGTTCCTGCTGGGAGCGATCGGATTATATGGTTTCATGTTCTTTTATTTGCTTGGAGTCAGCAAAACAACACCGGTCTCCAGTTCGCTGTTCAGCAGCCTGCAACCGATTTGGGTATTCATCCTTTCCGTCATTTTCCTACGGGAACGTATTACGGCAATGAAGATAATCGGTATCGCGATCGGCTTGGGCGGCGCACTACTCTGTATCCTGACGCAGAAAAGCGACGATTTGGCTTCCGATGCTTTTACGGGTAATATGCTCTGTTTGATCAGTTCTATAGCCTACGCTGCTTATCTGATCGTAAGCAATGTAGTATTGGGAAAAGTCAGTTCGCTCAATATGTTACGCTATAGTTTCCTCGGAGCAGCTGTTTCCTCTCTGATCGTGATGGCTTTTACCGGTTTCGACGGCCATCTGTTCAGTCATTTCGAATGGACGCCTTTCCTTGTCCTGATGTTTGTCCTTATCTTTCCCACCACAATCAGTTATCTACTCATTCCGATAGGCTTGAAATATCTGAGTACTACGCTGGTTGCCCTCTACGGCTACATTATATTGATTGTTGCCACCATCGTCTCCCTTTCCATCGGGCAGGACCGTTTCAGCTGGTATCAGATGATCGCCATCGCACTGATCTGTTCGAGCGTCTATTTCGTTGAAATAGCGGAAAGCAAGGATAAAAGATAATTTTTTTTCCCTTTCTTTGTAACAACTTATTCTTTGTTCCCGTCTACCTTATGAAGCCTCTCCGAAGTGCGCACGAGGAAAGGCGGAAACAAACAGAATTAGTAATCATTTAATACAATAGAAAGATGAAACGATACTTTGTTATCCTGGCGCTGATCTTGATCTGCCAGGCAGGAAACAGCCAGACAATGAACCAATTGTTCAACGAGTTCTCGAAAATAGAACAGATCAACCATGTCAAAATAGGCAATATCACTATGAAACTTGCCAGCCTGTTCACCGAAACGATGGGGGTAAACGGCATCGAAGTCCTCGAGTTCGGCAGTTGTAACAGCGATGTAAAACAACGTTTCGAAAAAGCGATCAAGGAACTGAAAGACCCCGACTTCGAGACAATGGTCACCTCCAACGAAAAAGGCAGTCGCACAAAGGTCATGGTACGTATCGAAAAAGACATGATCCGCGAAATGGTAGTCCTCACCACCGGCAACAGCAATGCCCTGGTACGCATCAAAGGTAAGATCAAACCATCCGACATAGAAAAAGTGATGAAAGATCATGGGAATGGATGCTGAGAACTTCAAACGAAAGTTCCTCTCCTTCCACCCCAAGCTTTTCCGGATCGCCTACGCACTTGTTGAGAATAAAGCCGATGCAGAAGATATCCTTCAGGATGCTTACTTCAAATTATGGAACAAACGGGACGAACTGCCCGACATAGAGAATCCCGAAGCCTTCTGTGTGACCCTGGTCAAGAACCTCTCTCTCGATTTCCTTCGTTCCCCACGTGCCAACCGGCGGGAAGAAGAAATAGAAAGTGTATTTACGCTGGCAACCGATTCTTCACCGGAAAAGGAACTGGAAACGAAAGACAAGGAACAACAAATCCGGCAGCTGATCAACCGTTTACCCGAAAACCAGCGGCAGGTACTCCGCCTTAGGGGAATCGACGATTGCTCGATGGATGAAATAGAACAGATAACCGGCCTGAATGCCGTAAATGTACGTGTGCTACTTTCCCGGGCACGAAAAGTAATCAGGGAACAATTTGAAAAATTATATGAATATGAACGATAAACAGATAGATGAATTAATCAACAAGGTCCTCCGGGAGGATCAAACGCTACCGGAAGGACTTTCCGAACGGTTGGAGCAGCAGATAGATGCCTGGGCCGCCGCCGAAAAGAAGGAGACGATCCGTTCATCTTTCCGCCGCCGTTCTCTCTACTGGCTCAGCGGAGCCGCTGCCGTAGCACTGTTATGTATAGGCATCTTCCTGTTTACTACCCCCAATGAGGAACACCAACTGGCAGATACGTATACCAATCCGCAAGAAGCCGCCATGGCCGCCCAGAAAACACTCGCTTTCATGTCTGTAAACCTGAATAAGGGAATCGAACAAGTGAACGAAGCCCAACAGGAAATGAATAAAGTAAACAAAATACTGAATAAACATTTAAAAGATTAACAAGATGAAAACTAAAAATATATTGCTCATTCTCTTTCTGTGCTGCACAAGCATTTGCTTTGCCCAGAACAAACTTTTCGACAAATATTCCGAAATGGATAACGTCACCTCCGTCTATATCTCAAAAGCCATGTTCCAGATGATGCCCAAGATCGAAACAAACGGCCTCAACCTGATGAACCTGAAAGGGAAAATAGAAAGTCTGCAAGTCCTCACCACCGAGAACAACAGCATAAAGGAAAAAATGCGTGATGATTTCAAAAGGCTGATCAGTAAAGACCACCAGGAACTGATGCGGGTGAAAGACGGCAAGACACGCGCCACCTTCTATGTCAAACAGAAAGGAGACCTGATAAGCGAAATGATCATGCTGGCCGATACGGACAATAGCTTCAACGTAATCCAGTTATTGGGTAACTTCACCCTCCAGGACATCCAGGAGATCACAAAAGAAATGAATAAGTAAAAATGAAGCGATTATAGACCATAGTAAATGCTCTAAAATGTTATATTTGCGAAATATAAGGGATTTACCTTGATTATCTATCAAATAACAAACGAGCAGAGTAACGTATGAAAAGTGGAACAGAGAGGTTGAATGTACTGATTATCCTGATTGCAATGTGTTTTCCATCCGCCATTGCATTAGCTGATGAAGGAGCACATAAAAACGCATCGGGGGATATGACGGATTCCGTATCCTATTCACGTCGTTTAATCCATCGGTTAGGTTTCGACGTGCGGCCGACTTATATTTTCCCTACCAATTCTTTCCTGAAAGGAGAGAATACGGAAATGGAACCCATCCGGCGGTCTGTCTCTGCACATTTAAAATACTCGTTCCAATACTATCCGAACAGTTACACAGACCGGATTTACAGAGGCTCCTACCAAGGTATCGGATTATCGGGATACTCGTTCCAGAATAAGGAAGAACTGGGAAATCCGATAGCTGTCTACGTTTTCCAGGGAGCCCGCATCAAACGATTCAATCCACGTTTGTCACTCAATTACGAATGGAACTTCGGCGCATCTTTCGGCTGGAAACCTTTCGATGAAGTTGAAAACCGGTACAATAAGGTGATAGGTTCGAAAATCAATGCTTATATCAATACGAATTTCTATCTGGACTATATCCTTTCAAAAGAAATAGACCTGACAGCCGGAGTCGATTTAACACATTTCTCGAATGGTAACACAAGGTTCCCGAATGCCGGACTGAACACGATCGGATTAAAAATCGGATTAGTATATAACTTCAACAGGAAGGATGAATGTCTTTCCCGTCCCTTATTCCAACCTCCTGTCCCCCGCTTTCCCCGTCATATCAGTTATGATGTGGTCTTATTCGGTTCCTGGCGGCGGAAAGGAGTTTATGTAGGAGAAGGACAAATTGCTGCCCCCGGTGCTTTTGCAGTAGCGGGATTCAATATAAACCCGATGTACAACTTCGGATATAACTTCCGCGCCGGAGTATCATTGGATGGCGTTTATGATGAGAGCGCCAATATTTATGCCGACGAATATTCTTCGTCCGACCGCTTCTACAGGCCGCCTCTCAGCTACCAAATGGCGTTGGGACTTTCTGCCCGGGCAGAATATGTCATGCCTTATTTCACTGTCGGAATAGGATTGGGAGGAAATGTCATACATCGTGGCGGTGACCTGAAAGGTTTATACCAGGTACTGGCCCTCAAAGTAGAAGTTACCCGCAGTTCATTTATCCACGTAGGATATAACCTGCAAAATTTCCATACTCCCAATTACTTAATGCTGGGTATCGGATACCGGTTCCATAATAAATATCCGACATTCCACAGGTAAACCTACTTTCCTGTAATGATCTTCCGTATCTCGCTTAGCTTGTTCAACGCATCGATAGGTGTCAGGTTGTTTACGTCGAGATTCTTGATCTCATCGCGAACCTGGCTTAATACGGGGTCGTCCAATTGGAAGAAACTCAACTGGAAGCCTTCGGCAGCAGCGGCAATCTCCTTGACTGGTTTCGCTTTTACCTTACCTTTAGCTTTCTCCTTGCAATCGATTCCCTCCTGGCGGTTATCCGTTTCCAGTTGTTTCAGGATTTCGTTGGAACGTTTCACGATACTTTTCGGCATACCGGCCATCTTGGCTACATGGATACCGAAACTATGTTCGCTACCTCCGGGAACCAGTTTACGCAGGAATATTACCTTATTTGAAACCTCTTTCACCGAAACATTGTAGTTTTTGATGCGTTTGAAAGAACGTTCCATCTCATTCAATTCATGATAATGAGTGGCAAAAAGCGTCTTTGCACGGGCATTCGGATGCTCATGGATATATTCAACGATCGCCCAGGCAATCGAGATACCATCGTAAGTACTTGTTCCGCGACCCAACTCATCGAAAAGAACCAGGCTGCGCGAAGACATGTTGTTCAGGATATTCGATGCTTCGTTCATCTCTACCATAAAAGTAGACTCACCGACAGAGATATTATCGGAAGCTCCTACACGGGTAAATATCTTGTCTACCATACCGATACGGGCAGACTCAGCCGGCACAAAACAACCTATCTGCGCCATCAGGGTAATTAATGCCGTCTGACGTAACAACGCAGATTTACCCGCCATGTTCGGACCGGTAATAATAATAATCTGCTGCTTCTCACTATCCAGATACACATCATTGGCAATATAAGCCTCCCCCAACGGCAACTGTTTTTCGATTACCGGATGACGGCCCGACTTGATGTCGATTACATCCGAATCATCCACATTCGGACGGATATAGCGGTTACTTTCCGCCACTTTAGCAAAAGACAACAGACAATCCAAACGACCAATCAAATTGGCATTCAACTGAATAGGTGGTATAAATTCAGCCAGACAGGTAACCAATTCGGTAAACAGGCGGTTTTCGAGGGCGAGAATCTTTTCTTCCGCTCCTAATATCTTTTCTTCGTATTCTTTCAGTTCTTCCGTGATATAACGCTCGGCGTTTACCAACGTCTGTTTGCGTATCCATTCGGCGGGAACTTTGTCTTTATGCGCATTACGCACTTCGATATAATAACCGAATACATTATTGAAAGCAATCTTCAAACTCGGAATACCCGTTTTCTCACTTTCCCGCTGCTGCACCTGCAACAAATAATCCTTACCGGAATAGGCAATGGCACGCAATTCGTCCAGTTCTGCATTGATACCTTTAGCTATCACACCTCCTTTATTCAGCAAAGCGGGCGGGTCATTATTGATTTCTTTCTCGATACGGTCACGTATTTCGGTACAGGCATTCAACTGCTCACCGACACGGGAAAGGCTCGGTTCGTCGCTGGCCATACAGGCTTCCTTTATAGGTTCGATTGCCCGGAGAGCAACTTTCAGTTGCACCACTTCCCGGGGAGAAACACGGCCTACCGCTACCTTTGAAATAATACGTTCCAGATCACCGATCTGTTCGATTTGTTCATCCAGTATCTCCTTCACCTCCGGATGACGGAAGAAATAATCTACGACATTCTGCCGTTCCTGAATAGGTTTCACATCTTTCAACGGGAAAAGTACCCAACGCCGCAACATTCGTGAACCCATCGGAGAAACCGTCTTGTCGATTACGTCCAGCAGGCTGGTTCCTTCGTCATTCATCGTACCGACCAGTTCCAGACTGCGCACGGTGAACTTATCCAGGCGCACATAACGGTCTTCTTCAATACGCGACAACGCTGTAATATGCGAAATATGTGTATGTTGTGTCTGATCCAGATAATAAAGGATTGCTCCCGATGCGACGACGCCCAGTTTCAGATGTTCTACTCCGAAACCTTTGAGATTCTTTGTTTCGAAATGTTTCAACAGACGGTCGTTGGCGGCATCGGTCGAGAATACCCAGTCTTCCATTTCAAAGGTAAAGAAACGGGGACCGAAGGCTTCTTCGAAACGTTTCTTATTATTACGCTCGATCAGAACTTCCTTCGGAGAGAAGTTATTGAGTAGTTTGTCGATATAGTCGATTGTTCCCTCAGCAGTCAGAAATTCACCGGTGGAAATATCCAGCAGGGAAATTCCACAAACATCCTTACCGAAATGAATGGAGGCAAGGAAATTATTCTCTTTATGATTCAGGATATTATCGTTGATAGAGACACCCGGTGTAACCAACTCCGTCACTCCGCGTTTCACCAGCTTCTTAGTCATCTTCGGGTCTTCCAGCTGGTCGCAGATAGCAACACGTTTACCGGCACGGACCAGCTTGGGAAGATAAGTATCGAGGGCATGATGCGGAAATCCGGCCATTTCAATAAACTGGCCCGGCCCGTTGGCTTTTTTTGTTTGTACGATTCCCAGTATCTCGGCACCAATCACGGCGTCTTCGCCATACATTTCGTAAAAGTCTCCTACACGGAACAGAAGTACAGCATCCGGATGTTTCGCCTTTATATCGAAATACTGCTTCATCAATGGGGTTTCAACGATCTTTGCCACGGGATATATCTTTTATCATTTTATTTACAACCGCACAAAGGTACAAATTTTTATGAGAGAAAAATAACCTCTTCTTGTATCAGCTTCTTTATTAATTAGAAAACTTTCCTACACTTTTTAAATAAAAAATATAACTTTGCCAGCATGTCTGACAAGAAACATCTTAGAATCATGAAAAAAACTTTATTACTCGCTTCCGGCTTTATGCTGATTGTTCCTTTTGTACAAGCACAAAAGAACAAAGACAAAAAACCGAACATCGTATTTATTTTAGCAGATGACCTGGGATACGGTGACCTGAGCTGCTACGGACAGGAAAAGTTTGAAACTCCGAACATCGACCAACTGGCGCAAAACGGTATGCGTTTCACCCAGTGCTATTCGGGAACGACTGTCAGTGCCCCTTCCCGCTCCTGCCTGTTGACCGGTACACACAGCGGACATACTCCTGTTCGGGGAAACAAAGAACTCGACCCGGAAGGACAATTCCCGTTGCCGGAAGGTACCCGCACCATCTTCCATGTGATGCAGGATGCAGGATATAAGACTTCTGCCTTCGGTAAATGGGGATTAGGTTATATCGGTACTTCGGGCGATCCTAAAAACCAGGGTTGTGAAACATTCTACGGATATAACTGCCAGTTGCTGGCACATAGTTACTATCCCGACCACCTGTGGGATAACGACCAACGAGTGGAACTAAAAGATAATGTATTGGAAGTTCAATACGGAAAAGGTACTTATTCGCAGGATCTTATCCATTCAAAAGCACTCGATTATCTGGATAACCTCAAGGAAGACGAACCTTTCTTTATGTGGTATCCGACTATCCTGCCACATGCCGAACTGATCGTACCGGAAGACAGTATTATTAAGAAATTCCGTGGCATGTATCCCGAAAAGGCTTACAAAGGAACAGAACCGGGCAGTCCGGCTTTCCGCAAAGGCGGTTATTGCACACAGCTTCATCCGCACGCTACATTTGCTGCTATGATATATCGTCTGGACGTATATGTGGGACAGATTGTTCAGAAGCTGAAAGATAAAGGTTTATACGATAATACAATCATTATTTTCGCCAGCGACAACGGTCCGCACATGGAAGGTGGCGCTGATCCTGATTTCTTCAACAGCAACGGTATGTACCGTGGCTACAAACGTGACTTATATGAAGGCGGTATCCGCGTGCCGATGATTATCTCATGGCCGGGACATATCCAACCGGGAACAGAAACAAACTTTATGTGTTCTTTCTGGGATGTATTGCCTACATTCGAAGAAATCATCAGCCCGAAAGCCAAACAGAAAGAGATGGATGGCGTAAGCATGTTGCCATTGCTTCAAAACCGTAAAGGTCAGAAAGAACATGAATTCCTGTATTTCGAATTTCAGGAAATGAACGGTCGTCAGGCTGTCCGTCAAGGTCCGTGGAAACTGGTTCACATGAACATCCGTGGCGATAAGCCTTATTATGAGCTTTATAACTTAGCAGCCGATCCTTCGGAAAGACATAACATCCTGGATAAATATCCTGAAAAAGTAGCCGAACTGAAAGAAATCATGGTTCGTGAACACATCGAAGACCCGAACTGGCCGTTGCTGAAGAAGTAAAACCATTGAAAATAGGGGATGTCCGACTTTTGGACATCCCTTCTACTTCTATTATATATTTACTTTTTTACCAACTTATGGCTGCTTCTTCCTTCCACAGTCTGTACTTCCATCACATAAATACCTACCGGATATCCGCTATAAGAAAGCGTAACGGTTGAGTTATTGCTTCCCGGCTGCTTTTTTAACAGGTGGCCGTTCATATCATACAAAGCAACTTCCAGAATAGCTACAGGAGAAGTTACATAAGCTGTACCATCTATATAAGAGACAGAAACATTCATATCCGAAGATATTTCTTCCGTCGAAGTCGGGTCGGCAGCCACCAGAATCTCGCCGGTCGTATTACCACCGCCTCTTACCCATTTCCATTCGCTGCCGTCACTGCTC
>Ga0129317_1002113_pt1 | contig 12188 bp, 12 predicted proteins | sample Cm1ome_FD_94430 | JGI IMG/M metagenome (GOLD analysis project Ga0129317, IMG submission 94430) | Eastern black-and-white colobus group fecal microbial communities from Wisconsin, USA - Cm1105 metagenome | ecosystem: Host-associated > Mammals > Digestive system > Large intestine > Fecal | place...
AATGGAGAGGGGAGAAGAGAAGTGTGTAAATTAATGGAAGATTTTGCGAAACAATATGCTAAGTTGTATGGACAACAAGAACGAGCAATTGGCGAAGAAATTGGAAAAGCACAAGAACAAAAGAAAATTGCAATAACAATGTTTGAAGATGGTCTATCTATTGAAATCATAGCAAAGTATTTATCGCTAACAAAAGAACAAATTGAAGCATACATAGATCCAGTGCCAGCAGCATAAACCGATTATGATCAAGACAATGCAGTTTTTATTGTAGAAAGTTCTTTATCTAAACTAGAATAATTATCATGTCATATTTCAGAAATGAACAGTGAAAAAGATATTGAACAAATGCTTATAAGTTAAAAAGAGGGATTAGCTTTCGCTAGTCCCTCTTACGTTAGAAGATTTAATAAAGAAAAATAAACCAATCACAAACATCACTGAAATAACACCAACACCAATATTCATCTTTCCAGTTAATTGAGAAATAACACCAACTAAAGTTGTTCCCATAAAAGAAGCACCTTTACCACATATATCAAATAAACCAAAATATTCACCAGATTTTTCATTAGGAATAATTTTAGCAAAATAAGAACGAGATAAAGCTTGAATAGCTCCTTGGAACATACCTACACAAACAGCAAGTACCCAGAATTCCCATTGTTGATCTAATTGAATCGCAAATAATGCTATACAAGTATAAGCGACAATACAAATCTTAATTAATAATTCAGGCTTATACATTTTAGATAACTTACTAAAAATCAAAGCAAATGGAAAGGCCACAATTTGTGTTACTAATAATGCCATTAATAAGCCATTAGAATCTAATCCTAAAGCATTACCATAAGCAGTAGCCATTTCTATTATTGTATAAACACCATCTATATAGAAGAAGAAAGAAACTAAGAATAAAAATACTTTTCTTTCTTTTGTAATATCTTTTAAAGTATTCTTTAATCTTGTAAAGCTTTCTTTTATAGGATGTTCAGGTTTTTCAATATAATAAACCTGATGATAATTTTTAAGCAATGGCATAGTCATAAAGAACCACCATAAAGCATTAACGAGAAAGGCAATAGTCATACCCATTTGAAAAGATAAACCAATGCTTTCATAAAATAAGACAAAGACTAAACTAATAACAAACGGAATACAACTTCCAATATAACCCCAAGCATAACCATGAGAAGAAACAGTATCCATTTTGTCAGGTTCAGTTATATCTAATAACATGGAATCATAAAAAATGAGACTTGCATTATAACCAATTTTTGCTATCACAAAAATCGCAAGAAAGATAATCCAACTTTTAGGAATTGATAAAGCAGCTAAACCTAAAACACCAATCATCATACTAAAAGTAAAGATAGGCTTTTTATATCCTTTAGTATCAACAATTGTTCCTAGAATTGGACCAATAATTGCGACAATGGCTGTTGTGATAGATGCTGCATATCCCCAATATGCTAAATAATCAACTTCTGAAATATTTTCAAGTGAAGCTAAATAATTAAAATAGATAGGGATAATTGTTGAAACCATTAATATAAATGCTGAGTTACCAACATCATATAAAATCCAATATTTTTCTAAACGTGTTAATTTGTTCATAAATTTGACTCCTATTCAAAATTTCGATGAAATCTATCTGATAGATATTGATCATCTAAATGGTCTATATAATCATTAATTGTTGTTTTAGCAATATCAATAGAATGATAGAAAAGCTCTACAAGTGTTTTTGTTGATTCTTGACAATGGGGATTAGGGGAATCATGAATGATTAAACCAAACATTGAATCATATACATGAAAAACCTTCATACCAATAGAAAGAACTTGTCTTTTTAATTGAGATGGACATCTAAGCAGTTCTAAGAAAAAGAACATGCCTTTAATTGATTCGTGAATATCTTGTGATGATAAACCAAAAAAAGGTGCTATGACTTCAGCCATATTTTCTTGATAATGAATATGTTTTAAAAGTTTAGTAGAACTTGCCTTTAATCCTTTGCTTTGTAATAACTCTCTTTCAAAATCTGATTCTATTTCAGAATGAGATAAATGACTTTCTTTTTCTACTGTACCAATATAACCATGACATTCACTATCTAAAATAAAATGATTAATAAATCCACAAATATAAACTAAAGATTCTTCTTTATATGGTGAATGTTTAATAATGCTTTTTGCATTCATGAAGAATTCAAAAGCATCTTCATCATGCATTTGATAACCAAATGAATTAATATCATTATGAGATAAAGGTTGATTATAAAATAAAATATCAGGACCAAATAAACCAATATAATAATAATCAAGATGTTTTTGTATAAGTTGATTTAATTTTGGATCAAACTTCTTTAAAAGTTCTTTACCAAATAAAGTATGTGCAAAACTAGCAGGCATAAATATGTCTCCTTTCTATATAATTATTATAAAGTATTTTTTAAAAATTTCCTTATTTTATTGTGAAGATTGTATAAAAAAATTGTAAGGAATAAATAAATATCATATAATGAGTTTATTGGAGGGGTATAAAATGACAAAGAAACAAAAGATAATTATAAGCATCGTATGTATTGTTGTTTTTATTGCTGGATGTATTGGTGGTTATATTTATTATCAAAATAAACAAAGGGAAGAACTATATAATTCGATAAGTATTAAATTTAAATCAAATCAAGTTGTAGAATATGGAAGTCAAGTTGATCTTCAATCATTTATTCAAGAAGCTTCAGGAGAAGTCACATTACCTACAATAGATACAAAACAAGTAGGTAAACAAAAACTTGTTTATAAAGCTCAAAAAGAAGATATGACAAGAGAATTTACATATGAAATAGAAATCAAGGATACAAAAAAACCAACGATTACTCTTTCAAAAGAAAAAGATACAATTGAGGTTAATGAAAAAATAAATATTCAAGATTATATCAAATCAGTAAGTGATCCTGTTGATGGAAAACTATCTTATAAAAAAGATGTTCAAGACAATGATGTTCAATATTATACATATGAAGATAGTGTCAATACAAAAAAAGAAGGAACATATAAAGTTAAAATCACAGCAGTTGATAGTAACGGAAATAAAAGTGAGAAAACTCTACAAATAAAAGTAGAAAAGAAAGAAGTAGTTCAAGTACAAGAAACACCTTCTACAAATGAAACATCAGAATCAAGTGTTCCAAATCAAAATATATCTGTTAATAAAAATAGAATAATTTGTATTAATGCTGGTCATCAAGCTAAAGGGATGTCAGCGAAGGAAGCTGTAGGACCTGGTTCATCAACAAAAAAAGCAAAAGTTTCTTCAGGAACAACAGGAGTTGTTTCTAAAGTTAAAGAATCTCAAGTCAATTTGGATGTTGCATTAAAATTAAGAAATGAACTTCAATCTAGAGGATATAAGGTTGTTATGACAAGAACAAGTCAAAATGTGAGTTTGTCAAATCAACAACGTGCTCAAATAGGAAATGAAGCAAATGCAGGAGCAGTTATTAGTATTCATTGTGATGGTTCTACTTCTTCAAGTGTTACAGGAGCTCATACAATAGCGATTAGAAAGGATAATCCTTATTGTCCAGGACTATATAATGCTTCATCTTCACTTGCGAAAAATGTTATTAATAGCTATTGTGCAGCAACAGGTATTAAAAATAAAGGTGTGTCTTATCGTAATGATTTAACAGGATTGAATTGGAGTACTGTACCAGCTATTTATATTGAAATGGGATTCTTAAGCAATCCAACTGAAGATAAAAATCTAACAAATGCATCGTTCCAAGACAAATGTGCTAAAGGAATTGCTGATGGTATTGATAAATATTTTAATTAAAGGACAAAATATGTCCTTTTTTTTATGGACTTTATAAGATAAATCAACTAAAATAGTCTTGTAAATTTTATGAATAAAAAGGAGATAGCTTATGAGTGGATTTTTTGGGGTGGCCTCAAAACAAGATTGTGTTATGGATTTGTTTTTTGGAACTGACTATCATTCACATTTAGGAACAAGAAGAGGTGGGATGGCTGTTTATGGAAAGAATGGATATAATCGTTCTATTCATAATATTGAAAATTCACCTTTTAGAACAAAATTTGAATCGGATGTAGAAGAATTCTCTGGACACATTGGGATTGGATGTATTTCAGATAGTGAAGCACAACCTTTATTGGTGAATTCACATTTGGGTTCTTTTGCGATTACAACTGTAGGAAGAGTTAATAATTTAGCAGAATTAAAGACTTTGTGTTTTGAACAAGGTAAAACTCATTTCTTGGAAATGAGTGGAGGAGAAATTAATCCTACTGAAATGGTTGCGGCTTTAATTAATCAAAAAGAATCGATTGTAGAAGGTATTCAATATGCACAAGAATTAATAAAAGGATCAATGAGTATCTTGATTATGACTGATGAAGGAATATATTGTGCAAGAGATAAATTTGGAAGAACACCAGTTATTATTGGAAGAAAAGATAGTGGATATTGTGTAACTTTTGAAAGTTCGGCTTTCTTAAATTTGGGATATCATCATTATAAAGATTTAGGACCTGGTGAAATAGGTTTTATTTATCCTTATGGTTTTACTCAAAAAGTAAAACCTAACGAAAAGATGAAAGTATGTTCATTTTTATGGGTTTATTATGGATATCCTACATCAACATATGAAGGTATCAATGTTGAAAAAATGAGATATGATTGTGGACATATGTTAGCAAAAAGAGATTCAGGAACAGTGAATCCTGATAGCGTTGCAGGAGTCCCAGATTCAGGATTGGCTCATGCAATTGGTTATGCTAATGAATCAGGAATTCCATTTGCTAGACCTTTTATTAAATATACACCAACATGGCCTCGTTCATTTATGCCTCAAAGTCAAGGACAAAGAAATCTTATTGCAAAGATGAAATTAATTCCTGTTCAAGAACTTATTAGAGATAAAAGCTTATTATTGATTGATGATTCTATTGTAAGAGGAACACAATTAAGAGAAACAACAGAGTTCTTATATCAATCTGGAGCTAAAGAAGTTCATGTTAGACCAGCATGTCCACCAATTCTATTTGGTTGTAAATACTTAAACTTCTCTCGTTCAAATTCAGAATTAGATTTGATTACAAGAAGAGTTATTAATGATTTAGAACAAGGTGAAGTTACTGATGAAATCTTAAAAGAATATGCAAATCCAGATAGTGAAAAATATCAAGCAATGTTAGATGAAATTTGTAGACGTTTGAAGTTTACGACATTAAAATATCATCGTTTAGATGATATGATTGAATCTATTGGTATGGATCCTTGTCAGCTTTGTACTTATTGCTGGAGTGGAGAAGAATAGAATATAAATATATAAAACGCACTGGATAAAAATTATCTCAGTGCGTTTGTTACTATCTGATATAATGTTGAGCAACAACAATTGTTAGCTTTCCATTTTTAATTTGTGAATAAAAACCAATATTTACTTTTTTATATTTAGAATTAATCATAAGATTATAATGACTACGGCTTTTCTTTAAACTTTGATGAAGTTGTTTTGTTATTGTATTGAGTTCATTTTTTGAATATTTGTTTTTATATTTAATAGTCACTTTAGCAAGATTTTCACCATGAGGAATTCTTTTAATGTTGATGATTTTTTTGATTGTTGTATTCCAACGTGTTTGATTTGGCCTTGTATGTGACCATTTTAGAGATGCTTCTTTAGCTCTTAAATTTGCTGATTTTAAAAGTGGCGAATAAAGACGTACATCTTTTCTTCTTTCGTTATTAATCATTTTAAACATTTGATTTCGCATATAATTTTGCTGTGAATAAGAAATAGGTTGTGCAGCATAACTAGGTGTTAGACTACAAAACATGAGTAAATGAATAAGACATATAATGCTAAATATTTTTTTCATAATTAATCTCCTTAGTATTTAGCGTTAAGGTTTGTTTGATAAATATATTATATATCATTTGCTAATAGAAAACAATGAAAATATAAAATTGTTGCATTCAAATAGTTCGTCATGTAAAATGTTGAAAGGGTGAGATATATGGAGCGAACAAAACAAATAGAACAAAGTATAATTAAGAAATATAGAAAACAAATATGGAGAAAGTTTGTAAAAGGTGTACAAACTTATGATTTAATACAACCAGGTGATAAGATAGCTGTGTGTATCTCTGGAGGAAAAGACTCTATGTTACTTGCAAAGCTACTTCAAGAGTTAAAGCGTCATGGTAAGTTTGATTTTGGGTTGGTTTTTTTATCAATGGATCCAGGATATAATGAACGTAATCGTCGTAAAATAGAAGAAAATGCTGAAATATTAGGAATTCCTGTTGAATTCTTTGAATCTGATATTTTTCAAGTTGTTACAAATATTGAGAAATCTCCTTGTTATTTATGTGCAAGAATGCGTAGAGGTTTTTTATATGCTAAAGCAAAAGAATTAGGTTGTAATAAGATTGCTTTAGGACATCATTTTGATGATGTTATTGAAACAATATTGATGGGGATGTTTTATGGTTCTCAAATTCAAACAATGATGCCGAAACTTCATAGTACTAATTTTGAAGGAATGGAGTTAATTAGACCAATGTATTTAATAGAAGAAGATGATATTATTAGTTGGTCTAAATATAATGATCTTTCATTTATTCAATGTGCATGTCGTTTTACAGAACAAATGGAAGAACTAGGAGAAGTGCATCATACTTCAAAAAGAGAAGAAATGAAAAACTTATTAAAATATTTAGAAACAATGAATCCTAATGTTAAAAAGAATGTATTTAAAAGCGTAGAAAATGTGAATTTAGCAACAATCATTGCCTATGGAGATGATGAAGGAAAACATCACTTCTTAGATACTTATAATAAGGGAGAGTAATATGTTTTCAAGATTAGAATTATTAATTGGAAAAGATGGTATTGATAAATTAAAACAAAAGAATATTATTGTATTTGGTGTTGGTGGTGTTGGTGGTTATGTAATTGAAGCATTAATAAGAAGTGGCATTGAACATATCACAATTGTTGATAACGATACAGTTTCCTTGACTAATTTAAATCGTCAGATTATAGCAACTCAAAAGACAATAGGAAACAATAAAACTGAAGTCATGAAAGAACGTATATCATCAATTAATCCACAATGTGAAGTCAAAACATTAAATATGTTTTATTTACCTGAAAATGCCAATGAAATCAATTTAAAAGAATATGATTATGTTGTAGATGCGATTGATACAATCACATCAAAAATAGAACTTGCTATACGTTGTGAAAAAGAACATATACCATTAATAAGTAGTATGGGTACAGGTAATAAAATGAATCCTGCAATGCTAGAAGTCAGTGATATTTATAAGACGTCAGTTTGTCCACTAGCAAAAGTAATGAGAAGAGAACTAAAGAATAGAAAAATCAAACATTTAAAAGTTGTTTATTCAAAAGAAGTGCCTATTAAGGTGGCAGTATCAAATGAACAAACAAATAAAAGAAGTGTTCCAGGAAGTAATGCATTTGTTCCTGCAAGTGCTGGTTTATTAATTGCAAGTGAGGTTGTAAAAGATTTACTTAAGTAAGTCTTTTTTTCACATATTTTTAAATACGGGCATATGATATATAGAGGTGGAAAAATGCAAAAAGATCAACTTGAATCTTATATCTTTACCGAAATGTATCTTGCACAACTTTATCGAAGAGCAGCTGCCCTCGCTAGTACTGAGGTAGAAAGAAATACAATGTTAATGTTTGCTCAAGAAGCTATGCAAAATGCAAGCTATTTAAATTTCTTTTATCGTCAGGAATTTGGTACTAATTTTAATCCGATTATTCCTGAAGGAAATTTACCAGGAACATATCGAGATGTTTTAAATGAGATTTTAGCACAGGAGATTAGATCTTATTTACAATTTAGACGAGAAACTTATTTTTCAACAGATCGACAATTTAGTGAAACAATGAGGTATATATCTGATGTAAAACTAGGACATATCCTAACAATTCTTGCTATTTTAACGGATCTCAATAAACCAGCTGGTTCATAATGTTTTAAGTAAGTCATTTGTAGTGGCTTACTTTTTATATTCTCTTGAAAGTAGACTTATTCTACGATACATATGTTACTCATTAAAAAATGTCGTGTTATAATCTAGCAAAGGAGGTCAAAAAATTATTTTTTATATAGACAATGTTAATCTTATATTTGTATATATAGAAAGATTGTTATGTAAGAAATTTATTTTCAAAATTGATATTATCAAAAACATGATTGCTAAAATTGTGTTATAATCTGATGAAGGAGGTCAATAATGATGGATAAGAAAAAAGGGATGATACTTTTAGGTGGTGGAATTATTGTACTTGTTGTTGCAATATTATTCTTTGTATTCACAGGCCAAAGTCAAAGTGATATTTTAAAAGATTTTTATGCTAAGATTGAGGAAAAAGATTATCAAGGTATGTATGATTTGTTAAGCAGTCAATCTCAAAAAGAATATGATCAAAATACATTTATTGAAAGAAATCAAAAAATATATGAAGGAATTGAAGCTAAGAATATTAAGGTAGAAAATATTCAAGAAGATGGTGATGTTTTATCTTATAAAGTGACAATGGATTCTTTAGCAGGAACTATTGAATATACTTATACAACAACTTTTCAAGATAACAAAATTAACTGGGTAGATGCGATGATATATCCGACTTTACAATCTTCTTATAAAGTGAGAATTAAAGAACAAAAAGCAGTAAGAGGAGAAATTGTTGATTGTCATGGTGTTGTTTTAGCGGGACAAGGTGAAGCTTATCAAGTTGGATTAGTTAAAGGAAAATTAAATCAAGAACAAGACTATGATGAAATAGCAAGTTTACTTTCAATCACAAAAGAAAGTATTCAAAAATCAATGAGTGCATCTTGGGTAAAAGATGATTCTTTTGTACCATTAAAACTAATTGAAAAATCAAATATAACATTAAAAAATAAACTTCTACAAATTCCAGGTGTTAAACTTTCAACACAAACGATTAGAGAATATCCTTATGGAAAAGCAACTTCTCATATGCTTGGATATTTACAAAAAGTTAATGCTGAGGATTTAGAAAAACACAAAGGTGAAGGATATGATGAAAATTCATATATTGGAAGAAGTGGTATTGAAGCAGCTTATGAAAAACAGTTAAAAGGTAGTCATGGTGTAGGTATTTATATTGTTGATGAAAATGGATCAACAGTAGATACTATTGCTGAAAAACAAAAAGAAGATGGGCAAACTATAGAATTAACAATTGATATTAAGTTGCAACAAGATTTATATGAAGCTTTTCAAAACGATAAAAGTGCTTCTGTGGCTTTAAATCCAAAAACAGGAGAAGTTTTAGCACTAGTTAGTACACCAACTTTTTCAAGTAATGATTTCATTCTTGGATTAAGTACAGAAAAATGGAATGCTTTAAATGATGATAAGAATCAACCGCTTTATAATCGTTTTAAAGCAACAGTTGTTCCTGGATCTTCAATGAAACCAATTACGGCAGCAATTGGTTTAGATAGTGGGGCATTAGATTCTTCAAAAGATATGAATGCTCAAATGAAGTGGCAAAAAGATTCGAGTTGGGGTAGTTATTATGTAACAACATTACATGCACCAAATCCTAACACTTTAAAAAATGCATTAATTGAATCAGATAATGTTTATTTCGCAAAAGCAGCATTAGCAATAGGAAAAGATAATCTTAAAAATGGTTATCAAAAATTAAAAATAGGTGAAGAAATTCCGTTTGAATTATCTCTCACAAAATCACAATATGCGAGCAATGATTTTAGTGATGAAATTCAAATTGCCGATAGTGGATATGGACAAGGACAAATGTTGATGAATCCAGTTCAATTGTCTAGTATTTATACAGCATTTGTAAATGATGGAAATATTATGACACCACATATAGTGAAATCAACCAAACAATCGGTATGGATTAAAGAAGCATTTACTCAAAAAACATGTCAAGAAATTAAAGAAGCTTTAATTGGGGTTGTAGAAAGTGGAACTGGTAAAGCAATGAAAATGGAAGGTGTTACTTTAGCAGGTAAAACAGGTACTGCTGAAATCAAGGCTTCACAAAGTGATACAACAGGAACTGAAATGGGTTGGTTTACTGTTATGGCAGATACTTCAAAACCAATTGTAATCACAACAATGGTTGAAGATGTAAAAAATAGAGGTGGAAGTTCATATGTTGTTAAAAATATGAAAAGTTCACTTAGTCATTACTTAAAATAGTCATTTTGACTATTTTTCTTTTTTTATAGACAATAGTTGTTTTATAATTGTATATAAGGTGAGGGGTGGTAAAATGAAAAGTCAATTTGATAAAGTTTATGATTTATATGCCCCTATGTTATATCGTGTCGCTTTTAATTATTTAAAAAATAAAGAAGATAGTGAAGATGTTGTTCAAGATATTTATATAAAATGGTTTCGTCATATTTCTTTTCAAAATGAAGAACATGAAAAAGCATGGTTATTAAGATGTTGTCATAATTTATGTAAGAATAATTTAAAGAAATGGTGGAAACAAAACAATACTGATCAGTTTGATTTATATTATCGAAAAGAAAAGAAAGATGAATTTTATTATGTTTCGCAGTTGCCAGAACATTTAAAAATGATAACTTATCTTCATTATTATGAGGGTTATACAAGCCAAGAGATTGGACATATCATGAATAAAAGTGATTCGACAATAAGAACACAGCTTCAACAAGCAAGAGCGAAGATGAAAGAGATGATAGAAGGTGATAGAAGTGAATAAAGAAGATTGGAAATTCGGTGAACCAAGTTCTACACAACTACAACATATGAAAGTAAATATTCAAAAGAAACATAGAAGATCACAGAAAATGATGATAAGTGCAGTGTGTTGTTTTATGTGTATGGGATTGTTTTCTATATTTAACAGAAAAGAAAATGACAAAGATTTAGAAGCTAGTAATTTTATTTTAGCCAAAGAAGAATTACAGTTTAATTATAGCTATGAAGATGGAATAAAAGAAGCGGTTGAAACTCCAGCAAAGTATTCAAGTCAAAAAATAAATATGGATGTTTCGCGTTTTGAAGAAGAGTGCATTCAATATACTGAATTATCACTAAAAGGAACGGTGAGTAAAACAAGAATAGAGGATGATTATTTAATAGCGACAATGGATATAGAAGATCTCTTTTATCAAAAAGAGAAATATCAAAACAAACAAATAGATATCTATATCATGTTATATCAAGATACTTCTTTAGAAGACTTAGTAGGACGTATGCATACAGGTGGAACTTATTATATTAATCTATTAAAAAAAGATGGACATTTTGAACCTATTTATGTATATCATCCTCTAATTGAAGAAACAAAGAATGGATATATTTTATTTCCGGAAGAATGGAAATCTTTAATTAATCAAGAGACTTATCGTGTAGAGAAAGATGAAAATTCACTTTTCCAATTATATGCGAGAAAAGATAAAGATTTTAAGAAGGATTATGTTGATTTAATAAGGAGGTATGTGAAATGATAAAGAAACTATTGATAAGCATCTTTTGTGTGAGTGTATTATTTGGTTGTCAAAAAGAAATAATTAGTGATGAAAAAGACACTATAAATAATAATGTTTCTACTGGTATAGAGATAGAAATTTATAAAGGTGTTTCAACTTTTCCTTCTTTAAAAACAGTTTTTCATAATTATACGGATGAAGAGTTATTGACTGGAGAATATTTTGAACTTGATGTATTAGAAAATAATCAATGGAAAAAGGTTGAATTGTTAGACGGCATAGCTTTTCATGATATTGGAATTGTTGTAGAAAAACAAAGTTCAAGAGATTTTACTTATGAGTTAAAGACTTGTTATGGTGAATTGAAATCGGGACGATATCGTATTAGACATACTTTTGAAAATGAATCAAAAGAAAAAAGAGAAGTTATAAAAGAATTTTATATAAAATAAAAAAGCGATCGATTTGATCGCTTTGTTTGTATAAATGGTGACCTGTACGGGATTCGAACCCGTGAATGCATGCGTGAAAGGCATGTGAGTTAACCGTTTCTCCAACAGGCCACTGGCGCTTGAAGTAGGACTCGAACCTACGACCGATCGGTTAACAGCCGATTGCTCTACCAACTGAGCTATTCAAGCA
>Ga0129317_1002114_pt1 | contig 12181 bp, 20 predicted proteins | sample Cm1ome_FD_94430 | JGI IMG/M metagenome (GOLD analysis project Ga0129317, IMG submission 94430) | Eastern black-and-white colobus group fecal microbial communities from Wisconsin, USA - Cm1105 metagenome | ecosystem: Host-associated > Mammals > Digestive system > Large intestine > Fecal | place...
ACAGCTTCCAAATCAAGCAAGGAGGTACACCCTATGAACGAGCACACCTACTGGAACAGCAACGGCCCCGAGCAGGCCAAGTACGACGAAATGGAAGCTGCGGCTTTCAAATACACCAAGGCAACCGAAGCGGTCTTCCAAAGCTACTACCGCTACTACAACGACGGCGACCTGCCCGGCTGGGCGCGAAGCCGCTGGGACGTCACGACCTACACTTCGGACTTCGGATACCTCCACCGCATCCTGACGGCGGAAGGCGAAGAGGAATTCGAGCGCCGAATCACCGAGAGGATTCAAATCGAGTACGCCCGCTTCCAGCGCCGCCGCACACCCGCCTGACGATGGCCTTTGGCACAGGCCGAAACCCCGCAAGGGGTCGCGGGAGCCACAGTTCCCAAATCAAGCAAGGAGGTACACCCCATGAAAGACACCAAGTTCAGAACCTTTGAAATCCCCAGAGCCAACGGCCGCATTCCCTTCAAGTTTGCGGTGCACACCCTCGCAGACGGCGCGGTGCAGGTCACCCGCATCAGCCCCTACGACGAAACCGAGTACCATTGGGCTTCCAAATCCGCGGGCCGAAACTTCTGGAGCATCATTCGGAACGGTCACAAGGTTTCGACCATCGGTCCTTTTATCGGCGGCAAGCCCGACGAGGCTTTCGAATCCCTCAGCCCCGAACAGATCGCCTACTTCCTGATCGAAGCCGATCAGAAGGCGAACCTCGAACCCCGCATCTGCCACAACTGACACAGCTTTCAAATCGAGAAGGAGGAACACACCATGAAGCTTTTCATCAACGCCAACCGCACCGGCTACGCCCCTGATCAGATCCGCAGCACCATGACGGTGGCTGAATTGATCGCCGCCCTTGAAGAATTTCCGGAGGACGCCCCGGTGTACCTGAAGCACGACAACGGATACACTTACGGCGGCATCGACTGGCGCGACCTTGAAGAAGACTGGAGCGAGGACGAGGATCTGGAGGAGGCTGACTGACACAGCTTCCAAATCAACCCGCCTGACGATGGCCCGGTGGCCCCGGGCCGAAACGCCGAGAGGCGTCGCGGGAAGCCGCACACTTTCAAATCAAGGAGGCATCCATCATGGAGAACACCAATGAAGTCACCCTCAAGCTCACCCAGAATGAACTGGTGATCCTGCACACTGCGCTCTGCCAGCATCGGGGCAAAGTCGGAGAACTCATCAGCCAGCTGGCTGGCATGGGCTTGGCAACCGATGAAGCGAGGACGCTTTCAAATCAGCTAGGCGACCTTTCCCACCGCATGTGCGACCTGATGACCGACTGAACAGCTTTCAAATCAACCGAAGGAGGTACATACCATGCCCAAGACTACTTTCGTCCGCAAGCCCTGCACACTCGATGATGTCCGCGAAGGAGCCGAATGGATCGAGAACCGCCACGGCGGCGAACGCATCGACAGCTACTACATCGCTAAGGAGGTACAGCTGGAAGAAAATGAATTCTTCGCGCTTCACGAAGACCTGCTAGCCGAGCGCGATTGGGTTCGGGAGTTCTCAAATCAAGACCATCCCATGAAGGATGGCGCGGTGCCTGCCATCCGAGTAACCTGCAAGGGTTCACTGACCGTGCTGATCATCGATCCGCAGGGTTTCAAATACCCCAGATACGTTGGTCTGGAATACGAAGAATAAGTTTTCAGTCCGGCACACACAGGCGTTGACTTTCATCCGAATCAGAGCGAATATGCTCTCGAATCAAGCAAGGGAGGATTACCACATGAAGTACATTGCATACGGTTCCAACATGGTCGAAGAACAGATGGCTTATCGCTGCCCGAACGCCAAGCTGATCGGCACGGGACAGCTTCCAAATCATCGGCTGGAGTTCTACCTCCACGCCACGGTGGAAAGGAGCCGCGCCCGCGGGGCAAGCGTCCCGGTTGCCGTCTGGGAGATTGATGCCGAGGACGAACAGAGCCTTGACCATTACGAAGGTTTCCCGAAGTACTACACCAAGTGCAAGCGGACGGTGCTGATGGACGACGGCTCTCGAATCGAGGGCATGGTCTACATCATGAACATGATCAGACCGCTGATCCCACACGCCAGCTACTACAACGGCATCCATGCCGCCTACCAGAAACTCGGGCTGAGCTCCGAAATCAAGAGAGTGCTTGAACCGGCACTGCAGCGCAGCATCGAGCGCGACCGGCGCCGCCACCGCTGATGAATCGGCGGCATCCAGCCTGCTTCCCTTAGCGGGGAGCGGGCCTTTTTTGTTGCCGCGCACGTGGGCACGTGTCGGGCTTTTGAATCAAGCCGACCGTTTGCTCAAGCCTCGGCGCTGCTCCCGAACGTGGGGCAACCGTGGGCACGTGTGGGCAAAGCAAAAGCGCCGGGCATTTCTGCCAGACGCTTGCAAATCATCAAGGGGTTATTTCGCTACGGTGTCGATAGCCATGTGCAAGGTGCCACCCAGATCGGTTTTGAATCGGACAAGCACCGCACCGTCAGCTGCATCGTATTTTGCCTGGAAAGGCTGCGGCCAGAGTTCGGTCAGCCCCGGACAGCTTTCAAATGCCTCAAGCCTGTACTCGGCGGCGTGCTCTGGGTCTTCGGCGCACCGCTTGCAAATCTCAGTGAGGGTATCAATCTGGTGGAGGGCCACCTTCATCAGCACATCAGCGGCAGGAAGATCTCTGAAATCGGATTCGGGTCTTTCCGGCTGGAAGGCTGACCAGCTGGTGAGCGGGTATTCCTGATTCATGAATGCCAGCATTGCTTCAGCCGATCCGCATGCATCGCAGATGTAGATGTCTGCGACTCTGCTCAGTGCATTGGTGTGCACCGGGTCTTTCATCGTATCCGCACCGCAGCGCGGACAATTCATGTGCTCGCCCTTCTGCTGTCTGGCTTTCAAATCGCCAAGGCGGGTGTTCATCTTCTCAGTCATGTGCATCCTCCTCATCGATCCGGGTACAGGAATCCTCGCCGAGTACCACACCCAGCGAGGAGCCGCAGTCCCACGAAACATGAATCGTTCCGATGTCATCCACACGCAGAACCGTTCCCAGCGCGCCCGCTTTCAAATCGGGGCGGTACGGATCGTTCATGCGGGTAAGCCGTACTCTGCAGCCTGCGGGGTACTGTTCCCGGAGGGCTTTCAAATGCTCAGGTGTCAGTCTGTTCATGCTGTTCCTCCTGCTTCTGAATCGAGGGAAGTTCACCAGTGATGATGGCGTGATAAACTCGACCGCCATCACGTGCGCCGGCAAGATACATTTCGATTGCCAGTGCTGCGGAATATGACATCCATAGGTTATCTCTTTCCGTCAATTCAGGATTCGGATGTGAATCAGTTTCTTCCATAGCCGCATCAATCTTCTGTGCGGCTTCGGTGAATTGAGGGAATTCAAGCGGGTGTTCAATCAAATACCGTTCGATCTGATCAACACGCTCTACCGCAAAGGTCTGAATCAAGCTGTACCACTCGTTCATCCCTGCGCCTCCTCCCGGCGTTCACGGCGGCGCTGAGCCTGCCGTTCTTTATGGGCTTCCATGTCGGCGGCGCTCTTGAATGCAGCGAAGCCGGTCAGGTGTCCCATCAGAATACGGCGGGTTTCTTTGTAATCCGCACCGCCGAAACCCATGCGCATCAGCCAGCTGTTGGCATGGTACTTTTCGTTTTCCGAATCGTCCAGCCGCTTGATGCTGATGCGGGATGCGGTCTCAGCGGTCTTCAGAATCCCCTTGAGCAAGTCTGCGTAGGCAGTCCAGCGGGTCGGTTCATCCTCGATAAAGGGTGCGCTGAGGGTTGCCTTTCCGTCTGCAATGCGGAAGCCGCGAACGCAGTCGGCTTCGATGGCTCTGAGCATGCGCTCTTCGAAATCCGCTGCCGCCGCGGGTGGGTTCTCCGAAATCGCCGTGATGAAGCTCTCTTCGATGTAAAGCATGTCGTAATCCAGCATGCGGTTGATGAGGTACTGCTTGCTGTAGATCATCCGCAGAAGGTTGGTCATCTGACCGACCGTCCAGTTTTCAATCGGCATCGTGATATCCATCTGGGAAACCCGGAGGGGTTCGGTGTCTTCTGGGATCTCTTTGGAATCATCCGTGGCTTCAGCGATGGCTTCTGGTTCCGACTCGGCGTCCAGCCAGCCATGTTCGATCAGCATGGGCTTAATGGTTTCGATCATCGTTTCATCCTCGCAGTCAATGGTGCCGTCACGATTGACGGCGATGGGACCGATCTGGAATGCCGCCGAGGGCATGCCCATGTAGGCAGAAGGCAGTTCGGTCAGTTCAGAAATTGCCTTGACCATATCCTTGCGGTTTTCAGGGTGCGTGTTCAGGTTCATGGCGAAGCCTCCTTTGTTCTTTGGGGTATGCCATATATCACTCTGAAGCCCTGATAAGTCAAGATAAATCTGCTATGAAATTATTACTTTTCCCAAGGCATCCAGCCATGTCGGAAGTGTCCGCCATAGGATACCATGTTGTAGTCCACATCACGCAGACCAAGGAAAGAAATAATCCCAGCAGGCGTCAGGTCGTAGTGCCTGCGAATCCAGTTCACGATGAATCGCTTAGGCACAAGGTTCGTGCCGAAGCAGTCAACCGAAATGGAAACGGGCTCCGCAACGCCGATGGCGTAAGCCAGCTGAACCTCCACCCGGCGTGCAAGGTGTGCGCGGACGATGTCCTTTGCAATCTTCCTCGCCATGTAGGCAGCAGAGCGGTCAACCTTCGTGGGGTCTTTGCCGCTGAAAGCGCCGCCGCCATGCCTGCAGACACCGCCGTAGGTATCGGCGATAATCTTTCTGCCCGTCACACCGGTATCGGCAAACGAGCCTCCGATCACAAATCGCCCGGTCGGATTGACCAGCACTTTGAAATCAGTGTTCAGCCCATACCGCTTTGCCGTATCCTTCATGACCTGAGCCACGATATTGTACACATCCTCCGAACTGGCATCCTCGGTGTGCTGGGTGGAAATCAAGAAGGTGTCGATGCGATGCTTGCCGTAGTCAAAGGTCACCTGACATTTGGCATCAGGGAGTAGACAGCCGGCGCCGCGATCACGCAGACGATCCAGAGCCTCGCACGCCAGTACATACGGAAGCGGCAGCATCTCATGGGTTTCGCTGGTGGCATAGCCAAACATCATGCCCTGATCCCCGGCGCCCAGCTTCTTGTCACCGTCACCATCAACACCCTGAGCAATGTCCGGGCTTTGGCGGGTGATGTTCACGGTGATATTGTACTTGGGCAGATCCTCGTAAGCGTTGTAGCAGAACAGAACGTGCCGGGCAAGCGCCTTGCAGTCAGGTTCATGCTTGGAAGTGATCTCGCCGGCGATGGTGACTTCGTAGCCTTTGATCATACATTCCACAGCCACACGGCTGTTGCGGTCATGCTTGAGACAGTCGGTCACGATAGCGTCCGAGATCTGGTCACAGATTTTATCAGGGTGTCCGCCAGACACCTGTTCACATGTAAAAAGCATTCATAAACTCCTTTCGGCGCGTCATGCGCAATGGAAAAGGGGCAGGATTTTCTCCCGCCCCTGTCTATTTTGCTGAGTATATCATAACACAGCAGGGGTAGTCGGAAACAGTCAGATTTAGTACGGTGTTTCGGGAACTTCGATCATTTTCAGCGCGGTGCGGTGCAAATCGAACACGTACTTGGTCGAATAGTTCATCTGGACAGCGATCTGCTCCCATGTCTTGAAGCACAGATACCGCAGTTCCAGCAGCGTCTGGCACTCCAGATTCTTGACGGCGCTGATCACCTCACGGATCTCCCGCTTCAAGTCCACCAGATGGTCGATCTCAGCGTTGATCTCGTTCTCCAGCATGACGATCTTGCAGATCACATCTTCCATGCGATGCACATTGCGGGTACCGCTGGGAGGCACATCGCTGAAGGTGGAAGTTGCCTTGGTGGAGAGATCCCGGAGCGAGGACACCTGCTCCAGCTTGCTGTTAATGCGCTGGTCGATCCTGTATGCCTGAGTGAGATATTCCTTTGCAGTCATTACGCTGCCTCCTTCTTCAGTCGGGAAAGAACAAGCCGTCCGTCCACATCCGTCAGCACTTCGAACCAGGAGGAGCGGAAGAATCGCTCCAGCTGGCGGACTTCAACTTTTGCATGGTCAGCGCTTTCGGGATTGGCTTTGACACGAGCCTGTGCGGTCCGGTAATCCTTGACAGCTTGCTCAACGATGGCAGTCGCCAGCTTCTGCCAAGGCTGTATAGCAGGCGCAGGTGTTTTTTCAACCCTGAGCTTGCTGTTTGCATGGTTTGAAACATAGTGCATCATTTTCTCGCCTCTACTCGTGCGCGGACTGCCCGCATCAGGGCTGCCTGCGATCTGTCTTTTTCGGAAAGGGACTGCATGACATCTTCGTCAACAGTTCCCCGGGTGATAATGTGGTGGATGACCACGGTTTCAGCCTGCTGTCCCTGACGCCACAGGCGTGCGTTGGTTTGCTGATACAATTCCAAACTCCATGTGAGCCCGAACCAGATCAGCGTGGAGCCGCCCGCCTGCAGGTTGAGACCGTGGCCTGCGGAAGCCGGGTGGATCACTGCCACGGGAATCTTCCCGGCGTTCCAGTCGGTGATATCCTTGCTGCTTTTCAGTTCACGCACCTTGAAGCGTTCCTGAATGCGGGCAAGGTCGTGCTTGTACCAGTAGGCTACGAGGACGGGCTTGCCGTTGGCTCCTTCGATCAGGTCTTCCAGCGCATCCAGCTTGCGTTCGTGGAAGAACACTGTGTTTCCGTCAGGGGTGTAGATCGCTCCGTTTGCCAGCTGACACAGCTTGCCTGTCAGGGCGGCAGCGTTCACGGCATCGATCTCCACGCCGTCCAGTTCGGTGACCATCTTGCTCTCCATTTCCTCGTATACCTCGTATTCGGTGCTGTCGAGCTTAACTGGGACTGTGTTCATAACACACTCTGGCATCTTGAGGTAATCTGCGCTTCGCATGGAGATGGTGATGTCTCCGATGCGGCGGTAGATCTCACGTTCTGCGCCCGCACGGGGTCTGTAGGAGAACACCTGCATGCCGTTGCGCCGGTCGGGTTCAAAGAACTGCTCCCGGTAGTGTGTGATGAACCGCCCAAGACGTTTGCCCATGTCCAGCACACGGAACTCCGACCAGAGATCCATCAGACCGTTGCTGGAGGGCGTGCCGGTGAGTCCAACCATGCGCCTGACGCCGGGGCGTGCTTTCATCAGGCTTTTGAACCGTTTTGACTGGTGGCTTTTGAACGAGGACAGTTCGTCAATCACGACCATGTCGTACTGCCACGGGATGCCGCTGTCCTCGATCAGCCACTGCACGTTTTCTCGGTTGATGATGTGGATGAAGGTCTTCTGCTGGAGTGCTGCCCGGCGCTCATTGGCTGTACCTACGGCTACCGAATAGGTCAGGTTCTTCAAGTGATCCCACTTCTGAATCTCTGCCGGCCATGTGTCTCTTGCCACACGCAGCGGTGCGATCACCAGCACCCGGCTGATCTCGAACCGCTCAAGGCACAGTTCCAGGATGGCGGTCAGGGCAATCACACTCTTGCCCAGACCCATTTCCAGAAAGACTGCCGCCGTAGGATTTTTGATGATGAAGTCCGTGGCGTACTGCTGATACTCATGGGGCTGATAATTCATCCAGTACACCTCCAATCTGTTCTGTGCTGTCGATGACGAATACCCGGAATCCCAGCGCCTCCAGCTGTCGCTTTCGCACAGCCTGCAGAGGACGGAGCGTTTTGCCGGGGGCTTTCAGTTCGGCGAAAGCTGCCTTGCCGCTTGGAAGCAGGATCAGCCTGTCCGGGACGCCGTCGAGTCCGGGACTGACAAACTTGGGAGCCAGTCCGCCGCGCCTGCGTACCTCGGCAGCCAGTTTGCTTTCGATGTTTTTCTCACGCATTGCGAAGCCTCAGTCCGCTCACGAGCATGCCGTGCTTGGTCTTGCGCCTCTTGAATCCGTGATCCACGAGCTCACCGCAGAATGTGGAACTGGCGCGGGGCGGTCTGTTTCTGCCGAGACTGTATTTGCGATACGCTTCGAGCAGTTCTCCGGACTTTTCTGTTGCATACGGATCGATCACGCAGCAGTCATGGAGAAAGTCAGAAAACCAGAAGCAGTCTTCGCAGTAGCGGAACCAGCATGCAGAGAACATGCGGGTCATCTTGTGCGGCATGGAATGCTGCAGAAGATACGGGATAAAATCCGCATAGGCAACCGCAGTCCTGAGCGCATCAATATTGCGCAGGCACACGGTAAGCTCTCCGCAAGCCGAATCGGGATCGGGGTATTTATCGTTCATCCATTCAAAAAAGGTCATTGTCTGCTCCTATCTGTTGAAGTCATGAAGGTCGTTCCGCAAAATCCTCTATAGGGCTTTTTTAGGGGTCTGATTTTTGGCTATAGGCGATTTCTTGATAAGACCTCCATGACCTCAACACTTCTTATTTATATGTGCTTAGGTCAGAAAGTCTGGGAACTCATCCTGCAGGCTGTTCGTACTGACGATTTGCAGCCCCTTGATCATGTTCCCGGTGCGTGTGCGCAATCTGATGAAACCATCCGCTTCCAGCGCGGAGTAGAAGTCTGTGGTGCTGCGCACGTACTCACCGTTGGCTGCGCTGTACGCCCGGTAGGTGGAATACAGTTCGCCCGACTTCGCGGTCAGATCGGAGCCGACTTCACAGCATTCCTCAATGAAATGACCGAGCCAGTCGTTCTCAGCTTTATAGGCTGCAATGGCATCTGAGACACACTTGGGGAACGGAAATTTGAAACCCAGGTCGATTGCCTGCTGCGCGCCCTCGATCATCCATTTCATAATGGCTTCGCCAGCGTTTTCGCAGAGGTACTCGGTGTAGTTCTTGATATCGCTGTTTCCCTCGATCTTTGCCTTGAATGGAATAACGATCAGTCGGCGCCAGATACCGGTGTCCTTTGCGCCCACCTTGGGCAGGTGATTGGTATAGAGCACCAGCGTATGGCTGGGAACAAAGCTGAACGGGTCCTTGTATTTCTTTTCAGCGAATACAGGGTCGGTCGAAGTCAGCTGCTTGACCATGCTGGTGTTCAGGCGTGTGCCTTCTTCCAGCTCTGCGGCGATCATGATGCGCTTGCCCTTGGTTTCTGCCATTTCGGGCTTCACATTGCGCTTGCAGTTCATGGTCAGCGTATCGGCAGAGATATTGCCACTGTAGCTGCCCATAACCCGGGAGAGCGTGTTCCAGAAGGTAGACTTGCCGTTGCGTCCATCGCCGTAGGCAATGATCATGGCTTCCTGAAATACCTGACCCACGCACACAATGCCGGCGACACGCTGTACATACTGGATCAGCGTCTTATCTCCGCAGAAGAAGGTGTTCAAGGCATCCAGCCAGATCTCCATGCCTTTGTCGGAGGGTGCATAAGCAGTCATCTTCGTAATGAAGTCATCCGGGCTGTGTTCACGCAGACCGTCCAATCCCTTGCGCAGATCGTAAGTGCCATTGGGAGCACAGAGCAGGAACCAGTCCTTGTCCAGCATTCCTGGCTGAATCTCCAGCACAGGCTGTGCTTCCTTCAGCGTGGCGCTGATGCTCTTGGACTCCCGGCGCTTGAACACAAATGCGCGATAGGCTTCTGCTGCCATGAAATCGCGGTAGGCTTCTGCCTGTTCCAGAGACATCATGCCTTCGGCCTTTTTGCGAGTGTTTTCGCTCAGCACTTCCTGTGCACCGCTGGAGGTCATCTTCTGAATCGCTTCGGACACAGCTTTTTCTGCTTCCTCCAACTGAAGATCCGTCAGCGCATGCACAACAGCCCGGGCGCCCGGCTTCGTTTCCTGCCAGCATGCACCGTCAAAGCGGATGTAGTCCGTTGCCGGCGAGTAGCGCAGTTCCTGAATGAAATGCTTGCCCAGCAGGCGGGCTTCGCCAATATCGGTGCGGTCATCGGGATCGTAGGTGAAGCGACCGCTGCGTTCGGCGTTCCACTGTTCGGGCGGAACATAGTTGTCCTGAGCAGATACACGCTGATAAAATCCCTGGGCGCTGCGCCAGATGGTCATAAGCTCCGCATCTTCCAGCGGCGGCTCACACTTGGCTGCGCGTTCCATGAAAGCGCTGTAGGCTTCCTCGGTATCGCCGTATCGCTTGAGCACGCGGCCGGCAAAGTGCGACATGGTGCTGTTGCGGCTGCCCTCGGGAATTGTCGCAGAGCAATTGATGTCCATATCCCAGAAAGCATCTTCATCCGCTTCGGGGTAGTACATTTCAAGACACTCATTGAGTGTGATTTTGCCGATATGGAACTCGACATCGGGTTCTTCTGTACCGAAGAAGAACCGAGCAGCGTCCAGCGCCTTGGTATCAAAGTACGGAAAGACACTGTTCACACGCTTCTTCAGTGCGCTGTATTCAGCGGGATCATTCATTTCTTCGATCAGGAACAGTACATGGAACTTGGGGCGCGGAGCCTTGCCGCGCTTTTCCTTCATGCTGTTGCGGCTGAAATGAACAGCAAAAGTGACATCAGGGAATGTCCTGCGAACATCCTCCGGGGTGACCCAATCTTCTGGATTCTCGGAATGATCATTGTCACAATCCATGCCCAGACAGGTCGTAGTAAGGAAATTGGAGTTTGCGCGATAGCCTTTCTTATAGGCCACGCACACATAGTCGCGGCGCACGACCTGACGCAGGATGATTGCATCCGTGACAACTGCTTCATGCGGGTAGCTGCAATTGCTCGGAGTGCCCGCACAGTCGGCAAAATAGAGCTTGAGTTCTGCCATCAGTGAACCTCCTTGCATTTGTTGGAGAAGTATCGGACGGGCTTCTGTGTCTCGTTTGCTCTCCTGATTTCCGCAGCCATGCCCTTGGTGATGTTGTTTCCGAACACCCAGACCTCTGCGCATTTGGTCATAAGAATCATGTTCATGAACATGGCCGTGTTGTGATCATGACCATCGCTGTCATCCATGAACTGCGGAAAGTACAGGTGCGGAGCAAGCGGAAGACAGCCGCTGTCAACGGCGAATCGGCAATACCGCTGGGCATTGGCGATGTTCTTTTCCTTGTTGCCGCCTGCATAAGGAGAGCAGATATACACGAGCGGACGGAATCGTGCCTTGCGCTTTTCATCCTTTTCGATGTTCTTGAACGCACGGTACGTGGTGGGATCGTAGTAGCCCTCATGATTGAACTTGCTGATTCTCACAGGTTATCCCACCTTTCCAGAGAGGTCCGCCCGCACACGAATGTACGGGCATAAGCTAATAAGATGGAGTTCATTTGGTTACCGCCTTTCCGGGACTGCTTTGCGCTGTCCTCTGGCAATAAGCAAAAAACCGGAGGGATTCGAACCCCTCCGGCGAAAGATTTTTATGAATTTTTTTCAGCGGTTTATTCGCTGTCGATCTGGATTTCAACCACCGCATCTACAGGCATGATGGTATAGCCCATCGGTGTTGCGATCAGGATTTCCGGCTTGCGGAACATCGCTTCGTACTTGTCCATCAGGTCATCCGGCAGATCGGCAAAATCCTCTTCGCCCAGACCGCAGATGAAGAAGGTGCCAAAGATGACAACCTCCGGATCAATGTAGCGGTTGAATTCACGCTGCTTGAGAAGGCCCTCCTCATCGCAGACGAGTGCCACCGGATCGTCCCAAGGGTAGATCGCCTGAATATACCCGCCGACCACTTGCTGCAGGTTATGAAGTGTGTGGTCAATGTCAGCCTTGATCGGGCGCTTGCCCGGTTCAACAATCAGTACCTTCATGGTGATCCTCCTTATCATCAGCGGCAAAAATGTTCTCAAAACGCTCCTCAGCCAGAAGATGCCCCTTCTCGCTGTAGTGCTGGATGAGCATCATCCTGTCGGGAAGCATGGTGGTCAGGGTGTAGCCTTCCTGCAGACGGACAACCATGCAGCGTTCCGTGTTGACCGTCACGATGTGGATGCCTTCGGGCAGCTTCAGAATCTCGTTGTAGCTCATGGGGAGAACTCCTTTCGTTTAGGGTAGTGACATATACGCTCTGTTTTTGATAAATAGCAAGTCCTGTCTGGGAGATTTATCAGTCTTTTTTGTAGAAGGGTGTTTCGTAGCCATCGGCGCGAAGAATCAACCCCTTTGCCCACGGCGGGGTGCGGCCCATTTGCTCACAGATGGCTTCAAGGGA
>Ga0129317_1002117_pt1 | contig 12159 bp, 10 predicted proteins | sample Cm1ome_FD_94430 | JGI IMG/M metagenome (GOLD analysis project Ga0129317, IMG submission 94430) | Eastern black-and-white colobus group fecal microbial communities from Wisconsin, USA - Cm1105 metagenome | ecosystem: Host-associated > Mammals > Digestive system > Large intestine > Fecal | place...
GCTTGCCCCATGGAGCGAGACTGCGAAAGCGTACTGTCAAAACTAAAATAGAGTAAAACGCTTGCATCTATCATTTTGGTGCAAGCGTGATTCATGGGTAGCGTAGCAATATTTTGCGCTTACGTTGTAACGATCAGTACGCAGGCTGCGATTCCCAAAAGTATTCCTACTGCGCTCACTGCTTTATATTTTTCATGAAAAAAGCACCTCCTTCTTGTCCCTTTATAAGTACAATGCACAGGAGGTGCCTTTTATTGCATAGATTTTCCTATTTTTCTATTTTTTATCCGGTTTTTCTATTTTATTTAACTCTTTCTTCCCTTTTCTTTCCACTCCTGCCTGCGCTGCCAATACAGGCTCTTATCCTTCTGCGGTCTGAATGTGCTGCAAAGATGCCTATCCGATTTTTTACAAACATATGGTTTTATCCTTCTTCGGCTTTGCCACTGCGATCTCCGGCCACTTCTGCTGCATCATATGATAAAAAGGCCGAATGTCCACCTTCCGAGACATAGGCGGAAAGGCATCATCGAAATGGGAAAGAAGAATGCGCTTGGGCCGCAGCCTCTCCATCACCCGGTCTGCCTCTGCCACCAGGTCATGATTCCCGGAGTAGGGCAGGATCACTAAATCTGCTCCCTGGGGATAAACCTCCCTCTCATCCAGGGCCAGACTTCCAAGAAGCAGGATCCTTCTGCCCTCTGCCTGGATCTCAAAAGCCACCGTCTCATCACCGTCTTTAAAGGTATGATTCGCCCAGAGAAGAAAAGGCAGATTACGCCAATGACGCAGCACCCGCAGCGGACTCATGGTCTCAAAGATCCGTTTTATCTGAAAATCAATATGTCTCCCCTTCAGTACCCGGATCTTCATTCCTCCGATAGGGATACAGTCCCCCACCCGGATCCTCACCACCCTTCCGGCCTCCTCTGTAAAACGCTCCAGCGTCTCTGCCGGGCAGGCTGTACAGAATACCGTGGCCTCCCCCTGTTCCAGAAGCTGGGGAACCCAGTACAGATGATCAAAATGCCCATGGGTGATAAAAATGGTTTCCTCATTTACAAACTCCTCAAAGACCCCTGGATTCTCTCCGCCCCGGATCTGTACAAAGGGATCAAAGAGGATCCGCTCTCCTGCTGCCTCTAAAAGGAAGGAGGCAGTACCTTTCCAGGTGATGCGGATGCCGCCTTTTTGGGACCTTTTCTCAGAAATGTCCCGAAATTTTGTTTTATTTTCTTCTTTGTCATTCATTGGCTCTGTCTTTGGTTTTTCCATTTTTTCACCTTAGCTTTCTATATTTGTGGGTCGCTGGCTCCATAGAGAATGAGGGGCATACCTTGCACACAAATTCTGTCATTTTTTATTTATATCTGTAGCGCTTCTCGCCTTCTTGTGAAACGTCCCCGCTATACCAGTTAGGGATCGGATTTTCCATTCCGTCAAACCAGGAAAGGATCTCCTTTGCCTGCTCCAGCATGGTTCTTATCTCCCTATCACCGAAGGGTATTGCCCAGGGAATGGAAGAGAGGGTATTGCTTCCAATGTACAATGCAAGCAGTTTCCAAAAAGCACCTGGCACCCCTTTCTCAAAATATCCGTCAACCATTCCTGACGCAAAAGCCGGAGCTTTTTGTGCGCACCAGACAATGCGGTTAAATTCCTCCCAGGGATCTCCAAAATCGTAGCGGTCAAAATCAATGATAACAATCCTGCTGTTTTCAATCATCATATTCCCGATATGGTAATCGCCATGCTGAAAAGTCTGGGGGCGGTTAGCCAACAGGCCACGATTTTCATTGATATACCCAATCACCCTGTCGGCACCTTCAAATTTTATGGGACACTCCAGAAACCGTTTTATGTTTCTGTCTATTTTTGCGTTAAAACGGATCTCCCAGTCCGTCAGGCTTTCCGGAGCTGGAATAGAATGCAGCCGTTTTAATATACTGCCTGCTTCCATCCCCAGTCCGTACTGTTCCTGCTTCGCAAGAAAAGGTACAACCTCTTCTGCATCCTTTCCGTCTATCCAGGTCTGCAAACTATAAATGCCCTCCTCGCATTGTCCTGTCTCCACCAGCCTGCACATTGGAATGGAAAGGGATTCCGCTTTTTCCAGTACATAAAACAGCTTCTCCCTGTCGGCAGCCTTTTCAAAAGGCATTATTCGCAAAAGATATTTTGTTCCATCTAAATCTGCCACACAGTATTTTTTATCACCGGACCACCCTTTATGGATTGGTTCTTTTGAGATATAAGTCATCATAATCCTGTTTTTTTCCTCAAGCCTTCATTTGTGAATCCCATTTATCGTTTCCGCTGTATGGTATCAATTATACGCTAAATCATAGAAAAAAACAAAAAAACTGTGCCATTTCCTAAAAACTCTTTGAATAAATTTTTAGAAAATGACACAGAACGATCAGTTTTTATTTAAACTATATTTTTCAATATTTACATGTGCTCTGCCATCAGAAACAAATTTAATCCCTGCCGCAGTCTGAGGCGTATAAATCGTAAATGTTGCTGCTTTCTCTCCATCATTCAAAAAGATTTCCATACTATATCGATCCAGAAGAATGCGCAGCTTTAGCTTGCCTTTTACCGGTTTAATCGTAATCTCTCTGGTATGTACAATATCATGCGGAAATCCACTGCCGCTTCGATCCACACACAGTTTATTTCTATCCGCATCATACATGATCAAGGTTTTATTCTCTTTGTCACATGCTAACTGGATCACAAACTGATGAAATTGTTTTATATCCAGTAATTCAACTGTCAAGTCAATTACTCTTCCCTCGATTTTGTCTAATGTCAGCTCTTTATTGCTGATCTCAACATCAAAATAAGCAACTTTGTCCTGTCGGTAGCTTTCCAATTCTCTTACTGGATTCTGATACAATTTATCATTCACAACAGTAAGTTCCCTCGGAACCGTCATCTGCCCAAAATATTTTGCCCCTTCCGGGACAAATGTCGATGTTGACCACGCCTGCATCCACCCGATCATGATCCGACGGCCGTCGGAAGTTTCCATTGTCTGCGGAGCATAGAAATCAATCCCATAATCAATCAGATGATGATTTTCTCTTTGGAAGGAATAATTTTCTTTGTCGTATTCCCCAAAACAACAGATAGTACCATGTCCCGGATGAAAGTCTTCTCCATTTGGCTTCATTTCCACCGGACTTATTAATAATACCTGTTTCCCATTCAGCGAAAAGAAATCCGGACACTCCCACATATTTCCAAGTTCCCCAAGGCTGGAAGCCAAAATGCCGCAAAATTCCCAATGAAACAGATCTTTGCTTCTGTGCAGAAAAACAGATCCATTTTTCATTTTATTCGCTGTTGCCACATAAAAGAAGCCTTCCTCAAACCAGATCTTAGGATCCCGAAATTCCAAAGGATCTGCACCTTCCGGAAGATCCTTCTGGGAGATGACAGGGTTTTGATCGTATTTTTTGTAATCCCGTCCATCCCCAATGGCAATGCACTGTGTTTGGAATCTTTTCTTTTCGCCATAATCATCTATCTTTTCTTGTACCCCTGTATAGATCAGCAGCTGTTCTCCGCTGTCTAATTCCAGCGCGCTTCCGGAGAAACAACCGTCTTTATCATATCCTTCATCCGGTGCCAGAGCCACAGGCAGTCTTTCCCATGTAATAAAATCTTTGCTCTTTACATGCCCCCAGTGCATATCTCCCCATTCATTGGCATAGGGATAATGCTGATAGAATAAATGATATTCATTTTTATATTCAGAGAAACCATTGGGATCGTTGATCCAGCCGGTCGTACCGGTAACGTGGTATACCGGACGCTCAGAATCTAAAACCAATTTCCCGTATTCCTGCTCATATTTCCTGGCTTTTTCTAACTTTTCTGTATTCATTCTCCTCTACCTCGGCCAACGTTCTTCCTTATCCGGCAATGGCTGATAACTGTTATCTTCATTTTCCTGATACCAGTAAGCAACACTGGTCAGATCATCCTGCCGCTCAAATAAGCCTTTATAAGATACACCGATCTGCTGCAATGTCACACGGATATCTTCGTGAAAATAGATGGGATCCGGAATATGAAACCTATAAAAACCCCTCATAGGAGGACAGTCATCATTATGATAGGGGTTGGTCATCAGATCATCATGATTCGAATAATAGGGATACCCTAAAAATGGGGTGGAATAATTTTGCTCGATGGTTTTTCCATCCACATGCCTGGCAAAACTCCAAGAGCCTCCCACATAATCTTCCATACCGGTTCCGCAAATAGTGGGAAATTCTTCATCTCCATCCAGATAAAATTTCACCTCTCCTTCGCCCCACCAGTAGCGTTCCAGCGTTTGAAGTCCAAGATAAGTGCCAACATAAATTCCACGTCCTTTTACATTTTCCAATATCGTGTAATCATGTCCCTTTTCGGTCAGTCGCTCCCGATTCCACCTGGCATGAAAATAAAGAACCTGCTCCGGCAAACTATCATACAGACAATAATCAATCTGATAGAAAAATGCTGGGATTGGATTTTTATGCTGATTGATCAGCTCAATCCTAGCATGTTTCCGAAATGGCATGGAAAAATAACTGTTCAATCCTCTGGATGGCACAACAACAACAGGAAGAGAATGGATCTCGCATTCTTTTGCAAAACCACAGCAGAAAAAATCTCCCAGCGGAACTTCCACCGCAGGTGTTCTCTGGTCATCCCAGATCATGCGCAAAACCAGATCCCGCAATACAAAACAGTCTTCTTCTGAAGTTTTATTGTCCACTGTGATCCAGATATGATTGATCACTCCGCACCCTGAAATATCTGCCAGAGTTGTAGTAGTACCCGGCTGAACATCCTTCAGACAGGGGCTTCCCTTTCTCCCTACTCCCAGATGACTGCTGGCCATACCGCCGCGCCCTTTTTCACCAGTAGGGTTTTCTGCATTAATTGCCCTGGATTGACCCAGTTTACTAAACGGCAATACTGATAATAATGTATTCATAGCGCCTCCTCTGTGATTGTCCGACTCTTCTATTGAATAATATTCTCTTCTTCGCCCCGGTACATTCTGTAATACGGAACAGTTACGGAACCATATTCTACGAATATACCGGCACTTCCCGGCTTCACCTGATAGCACCGTCCGCACAGGGCAACATCATCCACATAAGCAACAATAATATCATTAGAAGTAACAATGGTAATATCTGCCGTATTTCCGTTGTATTGTATATAACGGCTTTCCTCGAAAAACTGATCATCTTCTGTTTTTCCTGAACGCTCCAATATTATTCTGTTTTTCTTTACCTCTAATTTTAACTGACACCAAGTTTCCAGATTCTCACCCGAAGTATGAAACAGGATCCCTACATTTTCTGCAGCGTCATCCCAGCTAAGTTTTGTGTGGATCAGGCATACATTTGACATATTTCCCAGTTTCGCCCACCCGAAACCATCGCTTACGCATCCTGTGATCTTATCCTTTTTCTTCCAGTTTCCATCATAAACTTCAAAAACACCAGGTATCTCCTCTGAAAAAGAGGCTCGAATACTGTCTGGAAGTTTTACTCCCAACTCACCGTTTTTCCTCTGCAGGAGCTCATGTACAACCACATTTCCTCCCCATACATAGCGTCCCTGATTGGTGCATCCTTTCCGTATGGACTGCCAGCCCACCAGGTATCGATGCACTCCGTCTGAGACCGTTTTTGCCGCATAAAAATCCCGTCCGTCCAGATTTTCATCCACCGGCATTCTCCAGGGTCCCTCAAAAGAATCCGCCAGCTTGTATTTTGTTTCCCACTGTTTTTCATAAGAAGAATAGGTTAAATACCATTTATGATTCATTTTAAAACAGTCCTGGCACTCCATGGTTGGATAGATCCGTGGAGAACAGATCGTTTTGTAATGCGTCCAATTTAAAATGTCATCTGACACATACACCGCAGTACAGCCGCTGCGCATATTTGCACCATTTTTTTCACAAGCCGTTACCAGCATACTGTATTTTCCCAGTTCCTCATTCCAAAATACATGGGGATCTCTCCAATGTCTGCCTGCATAATGTTCCTCATCCGGAACAAAAAGATAGTCTCTATCTTTTTCCCAGTGTATCAGATCACTGCTGACTGCACGCAAAATGGCCTGCTCGTATTTCCCTTCTTTTCCGCGATTCCCTTCACAAAATCCGGTATAATAAAAATAAAACAGATCATTCTTTTTGCAGATTCCGCCTGTTGCCGCATGCCAGTCCTGTTCCTCCGGCGTTCCATTCTGCAGCACAAGCCTGTGATTGTCATAATGTACAAAATCCTTTGTCTCTATGGCATAAATACAATATTTATACAGGTAAACAAAAATAAATTTCCCTTCATGATAAAACGGCATCAGATCTCCGCACATCTCTCCATGGGGCATATCCGGGTACTGATATTCCGGTGTATAAAAAATATAATTACATCCGTTCATACATACTCTCCCTGATAAAATAATTTATTATCCTTTTACTGCACCAGAAACAACCCCATCAATGATATGTTTCTGCAGTGCAAAATATAGGATCAGAATTGGAAGGACTGTCATCACCAATCCTGCCATCATCAATCCATAATCTGAAGAAAAATCACCATGAAAGGACTGTGCCGCAATCGGAAGCGTATACAGTTCTTTTTTAGAAAGGATCAGACTTGGAAGCAGATAATCGTTCCAGATCGCCAGTGCATCAATAATGACCAAAGTAACAACGGTAGGCTTTAAAAGAGGCATCACAATTATAAAATAGGTTTTCAGCCGTCCGCATCCGTCCATGCGTGCCGCCTCTTCCAGCTCCAAAGGAATGGAACTGACGATTGCACCATGAAACATGAAGGTTCCCATACTTATACCAAATCCCACATGCATGCAGATCAATGTCACTCTGCTATTCAGAATATGAAAAATATTTCCATATACAGATACAATAGGAATCATCAATACCTGAAAAGGGATCACCATAGAAGTAACCATAAGGAAAAAGATAAATTTATTGATCTTCCATTTATTCCGGGTGAAAAAATGTGCTGTCATACTGGAAAATAGAACGATTAAAAGTACACTGGAAATGGTTATGATCAGTGAATTGAAAAATACCTGTCCAAAGTTCATACGTTCTATTGCCAAAAGATAATTTTTTCCGTAAAATCCCTGTTCACCGATCAAAGATAAGGGATTGGTAATAACATCCCTTTTCGCTTTTACTGAATTGATCAAAACCATTGCAAAAGGCAGCAGATAGATCAGCAATAAAACGATCATCACACCAAACACCAGCCGATTATTTCTCTGTTTCTTTTTTGTCATGCTTCGATCTCCTCTCTTTTTGTAATATATACCTGCAGAAGGGATACGATTGCACACACTGCGAAAAGCAGTATCGCTTCTGTCTGCCCCAGTCCGTAATTCTTGTCAGAAAAGGCTTTCCGGTATACAAACATGGCTGCCATGACAGTGGAACCGAAAGGATTGCCTTCCGTCAAAGAAAGGTTCACATCATACGTCATAAAGCATCTGGTAATTGAAAGAAAAATACAAACAATAAAGGAGGAGGTCATCAATGGCGTCACAATATATTTTCTGACCTGTTTTTCATCACAGCCGTCTATTCGGGCAGCCTCCTTCAAATTCTTTGGAATATTCATAAAGCCTGCGATATAGATCAGCATCATATACCCCGAATACTGCCAGACTGTTACAAGAATCAGCGCACAAACTGCCGGAACCGTATTAGACAGCCAGGACTTTGATAAAAAACCGATCTCCAAACTTTTCCCCAAAGCCACCAGCGCCCTGCTGAAAATAAATTGCCAGATATACCCAAGCACTACTCCGCCAATCAGATTCGGCGTAAAAAAAGCAGCGCGAAAAAAATTCTGCCCCTTGATTCCACTTGTCACCAGCCTTGCAAGATGAAATGCAACGTAATTCACCAATATTACAGAAATTAGTGTAAAAATAAGAGTCAGCCCCATTGCACCCCAAAATTTTGTATCCTGAAATGCGGTAAGGTAATTCTTTATTCCAACAAATTCTTTTGTCTTTGCGATCCCGTTCCAATCTGTTAATGTAAGATAAAAACCATAACACAGCGGAACAATGATCGTCATCACAAAAAAGAAGAGTCCTGGGCCTACGAATACTGCAAATGAGCCGGCATTATGAATAGCACTTCTGATGGATTTTTCTTTTTTCATAAAAACTCCTTATAAATTTCCAAAGCCGACAGCAAAATACCGCCGGCTTATAAATTGACATTAAGTCATTTAGTTGTTTTCATTCCAATAAGCTGCCACTTCTTCTGCAAGACCATTCCGGTCTACTGCACCGGCTATGTATTTCTGAAGCAGAGCGCCCACCTCTGTATTGTGGTCACTAGGCATAGCCTGATACCAGAAAGTAGCTTTACCTTCTTTTACAAAGGATGCCACAGATGCACTCAAAGCAGCATCTGCTTCTACTTCATTATTGGAGAAAGCAGAGATAAGCCCACATGTTTCTACAAGGAATCTTTGTCCTTCTTCGCTGTAAACCAGCCAATCAAGAAATTCCAGGGCTGCTTTCTGTTCTTCTTCTGATGCATACTCAGCATCCACAGTCAGCATCTTTGTTGCACCACTTACAAGATTCTTAGAAATTTCTGCATTTTCTGTGTCCATGGGATAAGGCATGATTCCAACATTGTCTGTCAGCTCACTGACATTCACCGCCCAGCTTCCATTAGGCCAGAAGGCTACCGTTCCATCCTTCAGATATTCGTTATTCAGATCATAAGATGCAGAAAGCGGATCATCTTTATTGATGTTATACTCCAAAAACGTATCAATCAGATCCATCAAAGCATTAAAATCTGCGTCATTTGCCAGATCTGCTTCTCCGGCTTTTAATTTATCTACAAATGCCAGGGATGCGCTTTCGCTTCCATCTTCTCTTGCACAGTAAGCCTGTCCGAACACATGACTTGCCAGTGACCAGTCATCTTTATTTACAGCTACCGGATATTCCAGGCCACCTTCTGCCAGCGTTGCAAGCAAACCTTTAAAGCTTTCCAGATCGCTGTAATCCTCCCAGTTGAAAGGTTCGCCTGTAATCCCTTCGATGGCATCTGCATTATAGATAAGTCCCATTGCTTCAACTACAAATGGAAAACCATAAATCTTCTCATCCAGCGTAAGACCATACTGACTTCCACCGTCTTTTGTCCATTCTTCATTGGTAAGATCATACAGATATTCCTGATAATCAGCCACATCCGGATAGTCCATCATCATAATATTGTACGGTTCCCCAGCTGCATATTTTTCGGTGATGTGATTTTCTTCTGTATTGGTATAGAACTCCACCTCAATGCCGGTTGCTTCCTTAAACTGTGCTCCCAGGTCTTCAAGATAATCCTGAATTTCCACTTTAGTATTCAAAAAAGTGATTTTGGTTCCTGCCAGATCCTGTTCAGCAAATGTCGTTGTGGTTCCTGCCAATGTCCCTGCTAACACAGCACCGGTCATAAAAAGTGACATACCTCTCTTTTTCATTTTTGTTCCTCCTTTTATGGTTCGTTATCTGATATTTGTATGTTAACATTTTAAACATTTATAGTCAACACATTTTATACGTTTTTCACATTTTTGTTCAAAATGCATATCTTTAAATGTAATATTTTGTTGATTTTCAAGTTAAAAAAATACATTTTAATCTTTTTCCTTAACACATCTTTACATTTTTAACATTTTGAAATATAATAATTAAAAACCATCCAGATTACGAAAGGATTTATTATGGCAGCAAAAAAAACTACCATGCAGGATATTGCAGATTCTCTTGGTTTTTCCAGAACGACCGTTTCAAAAGCATTAAATAATTCTGAAGGAATTTCCGAAAAAACCCGCGAAATTGTTATCGCACGAGCCAAAGCATTAAATTATAAAGCATTTCAATGCGAGGAACCCTCCATCCCAGAAATGCCGCTGGCCGATGTCCCTGCCGTTCGCGGGAATATCGCCCTCTTTCTTCATATCATACCAGACAGTTTTCATATGTCATCTTATCTTATGATGTCACTTGAACAGGCTTTGGGAAAATTGGGTTATTCCCTGTCCCTCCATCTGATTACTGATCTGGAATTACAAAATCTGACCTCCCCTGCAAGTTTTTATGCACAAAATGTGGATGCCATTTTCTGTCTTGAAATTTTCGATAAAAAGTACAGCGAATTTATCTGTACTTTGGGAAAACCTGTTCTTTTTCTGGATGCATACAGCACTTTTACCCAGGGAGATCTTCCGGCAGATGTGCTGGTTGCCGATAATTACAGAGCCTCCATCAAACTTTATACTTCTATTATCGAAGAAAGTCATCCGGAAAGTATTGGATTCATGGGAAATCCTGAACGCTGCCTAAGTTTCCAGGACCGTTACAAAGGATTCTGTGACGTAGCAAAACAGTATCATCTGGATAAAGACTATGAAGCCCATTCTATTATTGCCGAAGAACATTTCTTTCTTGATGATCTTTGGCTTCAGAATCGATTTAAAGCCATTGAACTTCCAAAATTACTGGTATGCGCCAATGATATCCTGGCAATGAAAGCCCTAACCTGTCTGGAGCAGATCAATAAGAAAGTGCCCCGGGATATTATGGTATGCGGATATGACGGAACCCCTGCCATCTCCTCTCTCTATCCCGCCTTGACAACAATTATTGCTCCAAGCGAAGAAATGGGCATCATGGCCGCAGAAATACTGAGCCATAAAATCAAAAATCCAACGCTGCCAAATATGATCATCACCATGAACTCAAAAATACGGAAAAATTCAACTACCGGAAACTTCCAGCAGATATCCTGAAAAAGGAGTCTGCTGGAAATTTTCTCCACCTGCGATAAGCCGCTTTGACAACATCTGTCCCACCCACTGCGGACATTGGCTCCCTTAGCGGGTTTTTCAAGCTTAATGAGCAAGCCCTCTTTAGAGCTGTGATCCGCAGAGCATTTTTTATCAACAGGAAGCAATTTCCTCGTATGATACTAAGAAAAGCACCTACCATTTCTGATAAGTGCCCCCACATTTTTTAGGATAATCAAACTTTTATGTATGTTCCACCATATCCATCTGATTTTGAAACAATGCCAATGGTATTCATGGCTTCTATAACATAAATACTACTTTTCCTCATCCTTAAATCTATAAAAATCCTCCCTACCCAGACTCAGCTTCACATACATATCCAGTTTTCAACCGTTCTTTTGGAGCAGCGCAACACTTTCTACTGTATTTTCGTTGAGCAACGGAATATCCATTCTATTAGTGAATAAACCACCTATAATCCCTGCAGCAATTAAGAATGTACTCTGAATATATCATCCTGGCTTTGATAAAGGACAAGATACCACTTTTAAATATAATTATGGTTTCCTTCATAATTTATCTAATTAAAAAGTCACTGCCAGAAAAATGTATAAATGATATCCTCTTTGCTCGGCATAGAAAACTCACATGATAGTTCTCCGCCAAAGCAAACTTGATATAGTTTCTGGATCAATCGTAACCATTCGTCCAATTCCCTCTCGTCTATGTGTTTTATTGCTGAAGATGGAGCCATTCTGCTATAAGACATCACACTCTTTTGTTGCGATTTGAATGTCTTTCAGTTCCGATTGCAATGCTACCATCTGTTAAATAAGCTTAACACAGCAGCAACCCTAGCCGCCCCAAAAAACTCTGTGAATAACTTTTGTTGTTCTTGTTGTGGAAGTTCTCGAATCGAATTCATAGCCTGAATTAAATCTTGTTTTGCCTTGTCATATTTATTTGTTAGCTCAATGCCTACTGTCGGTTTAAAACGATCCATAGTTCCACTCCTCTTCCCCAAAATATTTCTACATCAACGCTTTTTCAGTATTTCCAGCTTTTAAATCTGACAGACTCCAGTCATTCTTTACTGCTTCAATTTCATAGAAATATCGTTCATTTACATCAGTTTCTTCCACTACTTACTATTGGTAAATTTTTGAAGGGGCTGTTGCAAAAGTAGATGAATAATCTACTGGAGCAACAGCTCCGTTTTTATGCTCTAAAACAGAAAACGGACTCCGAAGAGTCCGCAATCCATGGTATAATAAGATATGACGAGTAA
>Ga0129317_1002118_pt1 | contig 12158 bp, 13 predicted proteins | sample Cm1ome_FD_94430 | JGI IMG/M metagenome (GOLD analysis project Ga0129317, IMG submission 94430) | Eastern black-and-white colobus group fecal microbial communities from Wisconsin, USA - Cm1105 metagenome | ecosystem: Host-associated > Mammals > Digestive system > Large intestine > Fecal | place...
ATATGTTTTAATATAAGAAATACGGACTTTCATGAGCTATTACACTGTCTCAAAAAAAACGTAATTAAATACTTTTACTATTTATTTCTCTTTCTTAGACATCAAGCAGACCGTCTCAATATGAGTGGAGGTTAAGACTAGCCATATCGCTATAAACCCGGTAAAATACTTACTTTTTAAGTGTAGCATTAACTCAAAAATAAAGATATTAATAAGGCTCAAGCTATGACAGTATATAAACTAGCTCAAGCCTTAGACGTAAAAGTCGAGGATTTACTCGATAAATAAAAAAAGACCGAGGGATAAACTCCCTCGGCTTTTTATTTTAATATCAGTACACCATATTTAACGCCTACGAGGCGTTTTTACTTTATACGTATAAATTATCGTCCTCGGTAAATTGTCGCTCTACGTGGCTCCTATGGCTACTTTAAGAGGCGATTAACTTCGGCCTGTACGGTAGCGTAATCGTAACCGGCTTTAGTAAGACGGTTTTTACGATCGGAACCGTTGCCCCACTTACCAGCGATAACTTCTCTAGCGATCTCATTAACGGACTTTTTACCGCTAACGATCTCGTTAACGCGAGACTGTACTGCGTCGTAGTTATAACCGGCTTTAGTTAATCTAGTTTTACGATCGGATCCATTACCCCATTTACCGTTTAAAACTTCTCTAGCTAACTCGTCGATCGTCTTAGTAGATGTGATCGGAGTAGTAGATACCTCGGCGTCGTACTTAGGAGCGCCGTAACCTCTAATATATTTCGCGTTAACGCTAAGAGTACGTCTCTTAACAGAGTTAGAGTAGTTACCCTCGATAACGGTAATCTTACCGCTGGATACGCTCTCTACGATACCCACATGATCGGAGGATCCGCGGTTATCTCCGGATCCGGAGTCCTCCCAATCGTAAAAGATAATATAACCAGGTTTCGGCGTTACGCTCTCGTCCTCGATCCAGATACCGGCGCTCTTAAATCCGGAGATCATGTAGTTACAACTACACTCGAGCGGAATAAGATCCTCCATATCGGTAGCGATCGCGCAAGCGCTAACGAAAGTCGCGCACCAGGCGTCCGTATAGGTTACCTTATAGCCTCTCGCTCTCGGAGTATGGCCGTTATAGGTATCAATAATAACTTTATGAGATCCGTCGGACTCCTTACGTCCGATCCAGGCTTTAGCCTGGTTAATAAGTGTACTAGCATATTTTCCCATAGCTTTTACCTCCTCTTTATCGTACTGAGTTAACTCGTACTGAGTAATAAGTTTATAAGTTTTCTCGACGTAGGTACTCGAGGTAGCGTATCCGTCCGTCTTGATCGTCTCGAGATATTTCTTAGGATCCGTGATCCCTCTAAGGTTATGATATCGCTCTAACTGGATAAACTCGAAATAACCTTTAACGCCGTCCTCCATAGAGTCGTATACTCTAAAGTTATCCTTAATCGTAGTGTGTACTCCCGGAGTATACTCCTCGGAGGTAGTAAGGTTAACAGATCGGCCGGTCCACTTACTACCGCACTTAAGGCCGAAATAATTATGATACTGTGAGGCGAGTTTACTCTCGCCCCAACCAGACTCTAAAATCGCCTGGGCGATAATGGGACTATATACGAGGATCCCATAAGCCGGAGCGTACTTACGTACATAACCGGCGATCTTTTCGATAAATTCTGTTTTAGTCATCTTTTTCACCTTTTTCTCTTAACTGGATCAGTGTATCCTTAAGTTTTTCCGGAATAGGTACAAACTCGGACGCGTTCTCTAAAAGTGAAATCCCCTCGTTACATAAGAAAAAGATAATCGTAATTTCTCGTAATGGGATCGCGTCTCCTACTATCATCTGAACAATTACGGCGGTAGCGATCACGATAAAAATAACAATCTTACGGATCAACCCCTTAAAGCCGACCGCGCTAGAAAGTGTTTTTGTGTAGATCGCTTTTAATACCCCGGTAACGTAATCCAGGATTACAAGCGCGATCAATGCTTTAAGGATCACGTCATAACCTCCTAACCACTGGCATAAAAAACCGCCGGCGAGACCGACGACGATACTTACGCCGTTAAACAGTTTTTCAATCTCAATCATTTTCTTTTACCTCCTATTATGTAATTTATAAATTACCCTCGTCTCCTGGATTTTCTAATTTTTCCAGGCGAGTAATAATATCCGCTATATCTTTAACGTTAGTCGATACAGATCTCGATAAGTCCGTAACCGCCGTAGCTACCGCCTCAATATCTCCGGAGTTGGCAGCGATATTAGCCTCGTTAGCTTCAACTCGACCGGATAACTCTCGGATATTATCGGCGTTAGTCGAGATATTAGTCGCGTTAGTCGATACGGATCTAGCAAGATCGGTAACGGCCGTAGCTACCGCCTCAATATCTCCGGATAAGGTGCTCATATCATTAGAAATATTCTCGTAATCGGATAACGCCTTATTAGCGTCCGCCTGGGCCTGGGTAGCGGTCTTATCTACGTTCGATACCGAGTTACGGATAGCAGAGATCGTCGATACGCTACTATTAATCTTAGCGGTCGTATCGGTAAAGGACGTATAATTATAACCGAGTGTAACGGTATCGTTATCCGGTTTTAATAAGTCGATCGTCTGTTTATTACATAATAACGTCGCGCTGAAATTGTGCGGAGTCGATACGACCGGGATATACTGGTTAATCTTAAACGACTCGATAGATTTATCCAGTAAATGAAGATCGACCGCGCTCAATTCTAGGGTTATAGCCTGGTTAATTAACTTAGCTAACTCCTCTCGCCCTTTGGTTAAAAGGTTATCCGCTACCGTTATATCATCGAAAATTACTGGCTTTTCAATTCTACCGCGGAGAGAGATCGCGTTAGGATCCTCGATATAATCCTTATCTCCATTAACGGAGGCGATCGTTAATCTCGTTTCCGTCGTGTCGTCTTTTTTACCGAGAGGGATAATAACGGTCGCGATCTCGTCTCCTTTTGCCGTCTTAACATAGTCTCGCAAGTTAGAGCCAAACTCTATTTTTTGAGACGATACGTCGGTAAAGTCGGCGAGATAATGGATCGTCGGTATATCCTCGTTATCCTCATGGGTAATATAAAAGTAACCTCCGGTAGCGTCCTCGATCAGACGACTAAAGAGGTTACTATAAGCGTCCTCGTATTCTGAATTACTACGAGTGATATAATTATTAGGATCGATAACCGTAACGGATCCAACCTTAAAACGTTTAAAGTCGTCTACCTTAGCGTTATGACCCTCAATTAATTTTTTAAAGAGATCCTCCGGAGTACCGTTAAACGTATACGGTCGGATCGTCGAGTCGTGTAAAAATCCTAACTCTCCCTCGCACGTCAAGACTTTATTATTCCAATAATCCGTAGAGTCGTTAAGGACTCGACCTCTAAAGAGGATCTCGTTATCCTTAAGTACCTTAATTACGGTTTTCTTTTTTACGAATAAGTCATAGTAAAAGTGATCCGGATAGATCGAAAAGGTAAAGGATCCGCTCTTATTGGTCTCCAGGGTAACGGATCCCTTAACGATCTTATAATCGTCTGAGGTACTGTCATAAATGAGAGTACCGTCGGCATAGATTTTATACATTAGATATACGCCTCCGTATATTCGAAAGTAACCGAGCCGGATCCGGAGACCTGGACCACGTTAACGCCCTGGTATAATTTGAGATCCGAGATCTTATAAGATCCGGCCTCGAGTGATACGTTATTGTCTTTAAATGATAACTCCACCGATCCGGTAACCGTTACATTAGGAGTAAGGACTTTAGAGCCTCGGTTATGGATCACGATATCGACCGGATCCGCTCCGGAGGTAACCTTACAATTTCTTACCGTACTCTCGTTATCGTATCGATAAGGCTCGCAAGTAGCCTCGACCTGGATCTCAGCATAAGCCAGGTTATTACTCTCTCCGGTAATCTTAAGACGGCCTACGAGATAATGATCCGGATCGTCCGGCTCGATAATGTGGATTTTCTTACCGTGGATCGCGCTCCTAATTTCCTGGAGGAGATCTACTCGATCAGATCTCTTCCCGTGGTCCGTCCAAAAACTAGCCTTAAAAATACGGTCTTTATATACGACTCCTCCGGATAAACTCTCAGAAAGATCGAGAGATCCGTCCATACCGTCGATTTCAACGTAGTAAGTTTTAGGCTCCGGAGGAGTAAGATCCTTAGCGGTAAGGATTAGATCCCAGTCCAGGAAAGTATTAAACTCTCCGAAAATACAATATCTTTCCATGTTTTAAACTCCTCTCGCGCTTAATAACTGTCGACTCGCTAAACCGGAGTCGATCTTATCGATCGTCTCACCTACGAGAGTACCCGTATCGAGTACGATCTGTTTTCCGCTTGCGATACCTGGCAAATATTCCGTTAATACGTCCTCGACTCTCGAGATACGATCCGCGATATCGCTATTATTAACGGCGCTACTTACGTAACCCATTAACTCGGAGATAGGAGCCACGGCCTCCGCTCCGGCCTCGCCTACACCTTTCAAACCAAAAGGAGTATCGAAAACAGTAGGCTTTTTAAAAATTGCGCCGTCTTTATACCACGAAATATTAAATTTCGGTAAAGATCCCTTACCACCGATACCAAACGGAGCTTTACCGCCGGTTACGCTGATATGAGGTAATTTTAACTTAGGTAACGACCAACTGAAATGTAACGCCTTTTTCATAGCGTTAATAGCACTTGTAAACATAGATTTAGCCGAGTTAATCGGAGCCGTAATCGCTGACTTAATACCATTCCATACACTCGAGGTCGTCGACTTAATCGCGTTCCATGCGCTCGATACTGTCGATTTAATCCCGTTAACTACTGAGGATACCGTACTTTTTACGGCGTTAATAGGAGTAGAGATCGCGGACTTAATCGCGTTCCATACCGTAGAGGTTACGGATTTAATACTATTCCATACCGTAGTTATTACGGATTTAATCGTGTTCGATACTGTGGTTACGACGGACTTAATCACATTAAAGACTGTCGAGATCGTAGTCTTAATACCGTTAATTATTGGAGTAAGTACACTCTTAATCGCGTTCCATACGGTAGTAGTAGCGCTCTTAATTGCGTTCCATACCGTAGTTACTACGGTCTTAATCCCGTTAAATACGGTCTTAAAAAGTGTTAAGTATCCGTTGATGATCGGTACTAAAATATTCATTATAATAGCAAAACCAACCATAATAACAGTTTTTACACCCTCGACGACTGTACTAACTACGGTTTTAATGCCGTTCCATACGGTAGTAAATATCGTTTTGATTCCCTCTAAGATTGGACTTACTTTATCCTTTAACGCCGTAAAAGCGTTAGGTATCGTCTCCGTAAAGAACGTTACCAGGGCGTCGACTACGTTACCGGCTATCTCTTTTACTTTCGAAAATGCGTTATTTACGATCTCTCTAAATTTCTCAGAGTGATTATACGCATAAATTAAGCCGGCTACGAGTGCCGTAAGAGCGATAATAATAACGCCTAACGGATTAGCCGACATAAACGCACCGAGAGCTTTAAACGCCGTACCGATACCCTTAATCGCCGTAACGATCTTAGGGGCAAAGGTGAGGATCGTACCTACCGAGGATATTACTTTACCTATAACAATAAGTACCGGACCTAACGCCGTAACCAATCCCAGGACGATAAGTATAATCTGTTGTACTCCCGGAGATAGATTACTAAACCAGGTCGTTAATTTCTGTACCGCACTTGCTACCTTATCGATCAAAGGAGATAACGCGGATAGAGCTGTAGTACCTAACGTAATACCGGCGTTTTTCAACTGGTTCATGGCTACTTTAGCCTTTTGGCTAGGAGTTTCCAATTTACCGAGAGCCTCAGACGTCGCGCCTGTCGAGTCGTTCATACCCTTAACGGCGTTATTAAACTCGTCTGCTCCACCGGATAAAAGCGTTAATCCGGCTTTACCGGCCTCGCTAGAGGACCATAAGTCGTTAAAGGACTGTCCGGACTCGTCCGCGTAGTCCTGTAAGATCTGTAATACGTCTCCGAGAGAGTTACCGTCTGCCATTAACTCCTGGAAAGATTTACCGGTCTTATTCTTTAACGCCTCGGATACCTTAGTACCACCTTTACCTAACTCGTTTAACATGGAGTTCATGTAAGTAGTAGACTCGGCGGTCGCGATACCTTTAGCCGTCATAATAGAATAACCGGCGCATAACTGATCTAATCCCACGCCCATACTATTAGCGGTAGGAATAATCTTACCCATACTAGAAGATAACTCCGCTACGGTAGTTTTACCTTTGTTCTGAGTCTGAATAAGCATATCGGACACGGATCCTACTTTATCGGCCTCGAGTCCGTACGCGTTCATAATCGTAGTTAATACGTCGATAGCTGATCCGGTATCTGTAAAACCGGCTTTCGCCAGGCTCGTAGCATTACTTACAAAATTAACCGCGTCGGCGGTATCCTGTCCGGCTGAGATAGCGTTATAAGTAGCGTCGGCGATATCCTCGGCGCTAATACCGGTCTGATTGGACAGATTAAAAACCTGTGTAGATAAGTCCCCGAGAGATACTTTAGAGGTATCGGCGATCGTGTTAACCTTAGCCATAGCGTCCTGGAAATTAGACGCCGATATAACGGATCCTCCCAGTACCGCACCGGTTACGGCGCTAATAGCTGATAACTTTTTACCTACGTCCTCAACTTTACAGCCGGCCTCTTGCATTTTACTACCAAAATTAGCGACCTGTTGAGCGCCTACTGATCCGAAATTTTTCGACTCCTGTTCTAAGGCCTCGAGTTTCTGATCCGTTAAAGCGATTTCTCTTTGTAGGTTACGATACTCCGCCTCCGTCATTTCGATTTCGCCGGAGTCGACTTTTTTAAGGACCTCGTTAAGAGCCTCCTGTTTATTTTTTGTCTCTTCGATCGATTTCTTTAAAAGATCCGCTTTCTGTTTAAGGAGTGTAACGTTACCCGGATCGAATTTTAAGAGAGTGTTAATGCCTTTTAATTCTTTTTGTAAAGCCGTACTTTTGGTAGTAGCCTCGGACAAAGATCGCCCTAACTCGGTCGTATCGCCTCCAATTTTGACGGTAATACCTTTAATACCTCCAGCCATAGATTAACCCTCCTTTCTAAATTTACTACGTAAACTATCGCGATCGGGCGCGGTCTGTTCGAGCCTCCACGCGTTATTTAGATACTCCTCTCCCTTTTCCGTCTTAGACATTCGATCGATAAAAGCGTCTCTCCTGTAAATTAAATAGTCCAGGTAGTCGAGTTCCTGGACCTGTAATATATTAAGACCTGTATACTCGGAGACTAAATGCTCCCAGGTCGTAGTTATCTCGTATTTGTGTCCCTTACTTTCCTCAATCGGATAGTAAGGAATTTTTAGTTTTTTCCGCTTGTTACCTCGCTGATAAAGTCCATATAAGCGTTAAAGAAAATAATAATATCCTCAAAGTCGAAAACCTCCTCGAGATATTCCTTAGAGATCTTAATACCGCCCTTATTTCGACTCATAAGTTTAGCGCAAGCGCCGTACAGTTCGTCGGTAGCCTCTGTACTGGCCTCCTCGTCGGAAATGTTATCCAGGCTATCCTGTAAAGCGACGAGATCGTCCATAATAGCCTTAGTAGGCGTACCAATCATAAGAGTAGTATTAGGCTCGTCTGCGAGTGTTACTGTCAAATATGTTTTCTTAACCTTATTAAAATTCAATGCTTTAGCCATGATCTTAACCTCCATACAATAAAATAAGGACGGAGGAGATTACTCCCCTCTCGCCCTTTATGATTTAATTTTTATAACCTGTTATATTACGCCTGGCCCTCGTCGTTTGTACTCGCTACGGTAGCGATCTCCTCGGAATACTCGATAAGAGTACCCTCGTCGTCCATAGGTAAACACTTAAACTCGGCGTCGATAACTGTCTCCTTATCCTTAGCAAAGGCGAGACTAAATCCGCCCTGGTTAACGGCACGGATCACGATCCAAACGTCGCCGTCGACCTTATCCTTATGGTGGAAACAAATAGCGTAAGACTTACCGTCGTGGTGGTCTACGCCTCCGATTTTAACGGTACGGATACCGTCCTTTTCGGTAACTCGAGCGGTACTAACCAACTTAGTAAGAGTCTTACCGTTCCAGGTAATAATACCGGACTTAAGAGTAGCCTCCTCCTCTGTAATAATGGACTTAACCGCCTTACCGGTATCGTCCTTAGCGTCGTACCATTCGCCCTTATACTCTAAGGTAGCGCCTCCCTGGATACGTCCCAGGAGATCGGTAGCAACGTCGAAATCCGTATACTTAGGCATAGCGTCGCCTGTATACTCCTTAATCATTAAATCGCCGGATCCGAGAGTAATAATCTCGGCGTCTCTTTTCTTATCAGACATAACTATATCCTCCTTATTTTTCTGTAAAATCAAAACTATAAACGACCTGGTATAACTGTTCCTCCTGGATCCAGTAACGATCGTCTTTTTCGTAATCGAGTCCGAACGCGTCGAGGCTCTCCTCGATACGTTTCTCCGCCTCCGGATCCGGAGCGTAAGAGTATAACTCGATTGTGTAATTATGCTCTGTTATGAGGTTTAGATCGTCGGATCCTCTCCTCGCGTAAGAGTCTAAATATATAGCATACGTAGTCGTAGGAGGTTTTAGAAAACGAGTTTCCTTAAATGTTTTTCCCTCCACGAAACCGGCGGTACTCAAAACATTTTTAACCATTTCTACACACCTCCTCGACCGCAGATACGTAATCCTCTAATATCGGATCGCTCGCGTTTTTAATAAAGTGATAAGCCTTAGTACGTCCACCGTTTCGGGTAGCGTGGCCGTTTTCCAGTAAATGAGATAACCTGTACTCCGATCCTTTTACGTACCAGATATACCCGACCCCTAAAGTAGACTCCCACTCCTTACGACTCGTAATAGAGTTTTTATACTTAGGTCGTCGAGTAGGCGCGGTCGCCTTAGTATCCTTTACTAATCGATCCATAGCCTTTTTAGCCTCGTCCTTAGTCCCCTGGACCACAACACGGTTATAATTTTCCAACTCCTTAGAGATCGTCGCGCTTAACTGATCTACGGAAATAACGCCACTCAATACGATACCCCCAGGATCTTAACGGTCTTATGTTGTAACATAAAGTCGTCGTAATCCTCGATATTGTACGGTACGCCCTGGTAAACGATCCTGTAAGACTGTAAGTTAAGACTGATATCCTCGAGATCCGCAAAATATCTTACCTCGAAAGTAAGATTTTTCTTAGTCTGGATCGCTCCGGCGTTTAGATACTCGTTATCGCCTTTAGCCTTATTTATGGACGCGTGGATCTTAAAAAGATCCTCCCAGGTCTCCGTAGCCTCGTTAATTCTTTGGATAGAGATCGGTCTGTCGTATGTTCTAGCCATTAGATCCCCTCCTCAACTCGAGACGTAATTGTAAGGAGAAATCCTCTACCAATCTTCGAGTATTCCCGGAGACGGTAGAGGTTAAACCGCGATTATCGTAGAGGTCCGATACTATGATTAAGGCTAACTCTTTAGATCTAGGATCCTGGATCGGATAATTAGATCCGATCGATCCTTTAAGGTAAGCGTCGGCGGTTTTAATCGCTCTCTCGATATTGGTCTTAACCATATCGTCCGAGTAATCGATACCGAGGTACGCGAGTACCTCCTCGACGCTAACAACCTGGATAGTATTACTCATACCGACGCCCTCCTTATCTGTTTAAAATAGCGGTTACGATATCCGCCTTAACGGATTTACTATTAACGCCCTCGACGCCCAATTTAGTAGCGAGAGCGAGTAACTCCGCCTTAGTTAAAGCGTTTAACTCGTCCTCGCTATATGATCCGTCGTTATTTACGTCGGCGAGGGCCGTTATTCCCCCGCTACTAAGATATAACCGTTTACGATAGAGTCAGCGTCTTTAACTCTGTAATCGTCTCTTACGATAGCTCTTAAAAGAGTCATGTTCTGAGCGAAAGCGTTAAAGGATCCGATAGACGCGATAGTAGACGCCGTAATAGACATTTTCTTTCTATCGTACTTACGTACATAGTCGAATAAGTTACCTACTACGAAAGGTACTTTATTTTCTACTGTCTTAAACACCTTATTAGGTAAAACCTTGATAGGTAATACAGTAGTACCACAACGTAAAGTCATGTTAGCTGGAGCGGTAGGATCCGGATTTAATAAAGGACGTCCGTTAGCGTCTTTCAATGTATCTAAGTAGTTAAGACCGTCGTCGTTAGTATAGATCTTAGCGCCAGCCTTATAAGCCTGTCCTAATGTAACATTAAGAGCCTTTTTAATACCGTCGATATCCTTAAGATCTACGGCTACCTTTTCGGCTACCTTAGCTAATACGTGCTTATTAGTAGTAGCTACGTCGGCCTTAGCTAACCATTCCGCTACGATTTCTAAGATATTAGCGTCGCTATCTTCGATTAAATCGTTAGATACTGGCATAAAACCGGCTCTATCCTTGATAGCGTAAGGTAATCTTTCAAACTTAGGAGCGTCGATTTCTTCTGTGATAGCGCCGTTTTCGTCGATATCTACGAAAGTATCAACCTCTCCCTTTTTCTGATAAGTACGAGATCCCTTATTAGTGGATACCGGTACTACGTCGATATCGGCCTCGAGCGCGTAATCCACGTCCTTATAATATTCTACTCTAGTAGAAACGTCCTCCGGCACTGTGTAACCGCCGTTAGCGTCTACACCCTCAACCAGGCCCTTACCTGTGATAAAGGATCTTACGGCCTTAGCGAATTTCATAACCTCGGTCTCTACTTCCTTTTCCTGGCCCGTTGGCTCTACCTGGTTAGTAGCGGACTGAGCGCCGGACATTTTCTCCGCCTCATACATTCTCTTTTCGGTTTCAAACTCTTTCTGTAAAGAGTCTACCTCGTCCATAAGAGCGTTAGCCTTAGCGACGTCCTTATTTTCGCCCTCCATAAAAGCCTTAGCCTCTGCGGTCTTAGCCTGGATCTGAGCCAGGATTTCTCTCATTTTCTTATTCATAGTTTTATTCCTCACTTTCTGCGTTTTCTGCATTAAAAAAGGACTCCGCGTTTTTCACTCTTTGAGCGAATAAACGAGCGTCCGTTTCTTCTAAGTTAATATCGTTTTCGGTACATTTTGTACCTTTTTCCGGATCACTTTCCGGATTTTCGACCGGTTTACTAAATCCAATCGACTTATGAGCGCCGGCGCGTGGCTGAGCCGGTACGGCTACGAAAGATAACTCGTAAGCCTCTTTAGCGCCGTGGAGTAACATTTTACAACGGCGTTTTGATCCTTTAGCGGATCCGTCCTCTACCGTATACTCACGCCCTGGCCAATGGCGACAATAATCTTTCATATTGTCGGTACCACAAATACTACAAACCATTTTCTCCGGTACTGTGGAGGTCGAAACCTCTTTTTTAATACCTCCCATAATCTCGGCGATAAGGTCCTTATTAGAGTCCGTCTTAATCATATAGATTTTAGCAATTAACTCTGTATGGAGTTCCCCGAGTTCGGTCTGTTTGTTTGCGTCCTGGACGAGTTCGGTATCGTAAATACGGGCGATCTGATTATCCGCTCTCCTAGCGTGATCCTTTAACATAGTCTTACCAGGATACAACTTTTTAAGATCCTGTAAAGCCTTAAGGTTAAACGGCATAAAGTTACGGTCGTCCTGTTCATTATCCGCGATAGTCGCCTTAAAGATAAAGACGTCCTCCGCGCTAACTGGACTCAATGTATACTTATTGATCTTTTTAAGATCGGCGTCCGTTACCTCTAACGGAGATACACTCGCGACCTTACAAATTACGCCAGGGATCGCCTCGGGATCGTTGTAATCGATCGTTAACTTTTCGTTAGGCATTTTCTTGACCTCCTCCCTCGTTATTTTCTTCCGGATCCTCTCCCTCGTCGGGATCGTCCTCCGGTTTAGGATCCTCCGAAGGTTTTTCCGGATCGTCCTTAATATATTGAGTACCGGCCAACTCGACCGGAATACTCGCACCATTACCGAGGAGTTTATCTCCTCCCTCTTTTGCCTCGAGATCGAGCATAGCGCGCGCCTCGTTAGGCGTATAAATAAAGCCGGCCAC
>Ga0129317_1002121_pt1 | contig 12149 bp, 7 predicted proteins | sample Cm1ome_FD_94430 | JGI IMG/M metagenome (GOLD analysis project Ga0129317, IMG submission 94430) | Eastern black-and-white colobus group fecal microbial communities from Wisconsin, USA - Cm1105 metagenome | ecosystem: Host-associated > Mammals > Digestive system > Large intestine > Fecal | place...
GTTCGTTCTGTTGGTGAATTAATTCAAAATCAATTTAGAATTGGTTTATCAAGAATGGAAAGAGTTGTTAAAGAAAGAATGTCATTGTCAGAAGTTGATAGTGTTACACCACAATCATTAACAAATATTCGTCCTTTAACTGCTGCGATGAAAGAATTCTTCTCATCTTCACAGTTATCTCAATTCATGGATCAAATCAATCCATTGGCCGAATTAACAAATAAACGTCGTTTATCTGCATTAGGTCCTGGTGGTTTATCTAGAGATAGAGCTGGATATGAAGTGCGTGACGTGCATGCATCTCACTACGGTCGTATTTGTCCAATTGAAACACCTGAAGGTCCTAACATCGGGTTGATTTCAACACTTGCTTCTTATGCAAAAATTAATCAATATGGATTTATTGAAACACCTTATCGTAAGGTTAATCATAGTGTTGTTAATGAAAGCGATGTGCGTTATTTAACAGCAGATGAAGAAAAGAATTATGTGATTGCTCAAGCAAAAGTGAAACTTGATAAAGATGGAACAATCTTAGATGAACAAGTTATTGCTCGTCATTTAGGAGAAAATATTATGGCTAAGCCTGAAGAAGTTGATTTTATCGATATTTCTCCAAAACAAATTGTTTCTGTTGCGACATCATGTATTCCTTTCCTTGAAAACGATGATGCGACTCGTGCCTTAATGGGTGCCAACATGCAACGTCAAGCAGTACCTTTATTAAATCCACATACACCTTTTGTTGGAACTGGTATGGAATATCAAGCAGCCAGAGATTCTGGAGCTGCAGTTGTTGCTAAAAACGAAGGTATTGTCACTTATGTAGATGCTAAAAAAGTTGTTGTGGAAGAAGAAAATGGTCCACATTCTTATAGATTAACTAAGTTTGCGATTTCTAATGCTGGTACTTGTATTAACCACCGCCCAATTGTTAAAGTTGGAGATAAGGTTTTAAAAGGTCAAATCTTAGCTGATGGTCCTTCAATGGAACAAGGTGAATTAGCATTAGGACAAAACGTTTTAGTTGGTTTCATGACATGGAATGGTTATAACTATGAAGATGCTGTTATCATGTCTGAAAGATTAGTTAAAGAAGATGTTTATACTTCTATTCATATTGAAGAATATAGTATTGAATGTCGTGATACAAAATTAGGCCCTGAAGAAATCACAAGAGATATTCCTAACGTTGGTGAAGAAGCTCGTAAGAACTTAAACAGCGAAGGTATTATTATGATTGGTGCCGAAGTTAAAGAAGGAGATATTTTAGTTGGTAAGGTAACTCCTAAAGGACAAGCTGAATTATCGGCTGAAGAAAAATTGTTATTAGCGATCTTTGGTGAAAAATCTAGAGAAGTAAAAGATAACTCATTAAGAGTTCCTCATGGTGGTGCTGGTATCGTTCATGATATCAAAGTGTTCTCAAGAAAAAATGGGGATGAATTACAACCTGGTGTTAATAAAGTTATCAAAGTTTATATCGTTCAAAAACGTAAGATTTCTGAAGGTGACAAAATGGCTGGTCGTCATGGTAACAAAGGGGTTATCTCTAAAATCTTACCAGTTGAAGATATGCCACACTTAGAAGATGGAACTGTATTAGATATCATGTTAAACCCATTAGGGGTACCATCTCGTATGAATATCGGGCAAGTTCTTGAACTTCACTTAGGTTATGCCGCTAGAGAATTAGGAATGTATTTTGCTACTCCAGCCTTTGATGGTATTAACGCTGGTGATTTGGAAGATATTATGAAAGAAGCTGGTATGCCAGTTGATGGTAAACAATCTGTTATTTCTGGACGTACTGGTGAATATTTTGATTCAAAAATCTCTGTTGGTGTTATGTACATGATTAAGTTAGCCCACATGGTTGATGATAAATTACATGCAAGATCTGTAGGTCCTTATTCATTAGTAACACAACAACCTCTTGGTGGTAAGGCACAAAACGGTGGACAAAGATTTGGAGAAATGGAAGTTTGGGCACTTGAAGCTTATGGTGCTGCTTATACATTACGTGAAATCTTAACTGTGAAGTCAGATGACGTTGTTGGACGTGTAAAGACTTATGAAGCTATCGTTAAAGGTCAAAAATTACCAGAACCAGGATTACCTGAATCATTTAGAGTATTGAAGAAAGAATTACAAGCTTTATCTTTAGATGTTCGTATGTTAGACGATGAAGGTAAAGAACTTGATGAAAGAAAGATTGAAGATGAAGAACGTCGTTTCCCAACTTCAATTGATACAACTCCAGAACCTGAAGATGCAACTGAAGAAGTTGTAGAAGAAGAAATTGAAGGAGATTTTAGTTCAGAAGATGAATCATTTGATGATTTAGATTCTATGATTGATGATATCTTCGCTGATGACGAAGAAGAAGACGAAGAATAGGAGGGACGATGAATGGCAGATATTAATAACTTTTCAGCAATTCAAATAGGTTTAGCTTCTCCAGAAAAAATTCGTGATTGGTCTTATGGTGAAGTTAAAAAACCTGAAACAATTAACTATCGTTCTCAAAAACCTGAAAAAGATGGTCTATTCTGTGAAAGAATCTTTGGACCATCTAAAGATTGGGAATGTAGCTGTGGTAAATATAAGAAAGTCAGATATAAAGGTGTAGTCTGTGATCGTTGTGGTGTTGAAGTCACAAAATCTTCAGTACGTCGTGAACGTATGGGACACATTGAATTAGCAACTCCTGTTGCACATATCTGGTATTTAAAAGGTATTCCTTCAAGAATGGGTCTTATTTTAGATATGTCACCAAAACAACTTGAAGAAATTATCTATTTCGTATCTTATGTTGTTACTGATAAAGGAAATACACCTTTAGAGTATAAACAAGTTTTATCTGAAAGAGATTATCGTAACTGTTATGATAAATTTGGAAATCAATTTGAAGCTAAGACAGGAGCAGAAGCTATTAAAATCTTGCTTCAAAAAGTTGATCTTGATGGTGAATTTGAAGCAGTTAGTAAAGAATTAAAAGAAGCACAAGGACAAAGACGTTCTAAGTTAATCAAAAGATTAGAAGCTCTTGAAGCATTTAGAACTTCTGGAAATCAACCTGAATGGATGATTTTAGATGTACTTCCTGTTATTCCACCTGATTTAAGACCAATGTTACAATTGGATGGTGGACGTTTTGCGACAAGTGATTTGAATGATTTATATCGTCGTGTTATTACACGTAATAATCGTTTGAAAAAATTGTTAGAGTTAGGAACTCCTTCAATTATCGTACAAAACGAAAAACGTATGTTACAAGAAGCTGTTGATGCTTTAATTGATAATGGTCGTCGTTCTAAACCTATCACTGGTGCTGGTGGTAGACCATTAAAATCATTGAGTCATACTTTAAAAGGAAAACAAGGTCGTTTCCGTCAAAACTTACTTGGTAAACGTGTTGACTATTCAGGACGTTCAGTTATCGCAGTAGGTCCAGACTTAAAGATGTATCAATGTGGTATTCCACGTGAAATGGCATTAAATTTATTTAAACCATTTGTTATTAGTGGATTAGTAAGAGAACAAATTGCTACAAATATCAAAGCGGCAGAAAGATTAATTGATAAGATGGATGATAGCATCTGGCCAATCGTTGAAGAAGTTATCAAACAACACCCAGTGTTATTAAACCGTGCACCTACTCTTCATAGATTAGGTATTCAAGCTTTCGAACCTAAATTAGTTGAAGGACGTGCTATTCGTCTACACCCATTGGTAACACCTGCGTTCAACGCAGACTTTGATGGTGACCAAATGGCTGTCCATGTGCCTTTAGGTGAAGAAGCTATTCAAGAAGCAAGACAATTAATGTTAGGATCAAGCAATATCTTAGGTCCTAAAGATGGTAAACCAATCGTTACTCCTTCACAAGATATGGTGTTAGGAAATTATTACTTAACTTTAGAAGAAGCTGGTAAGATTGGTGAAGGTACTGTTTTTGCTGATGTGAACGAAGTTTTAATGGCATATGATGCTAAGACTGTTCATTTACACACAAGAGTTGCTATTAGAGGAAAATCTTTAAAGAACTCAACATTTACTGAAGAACAAAACAATAGTTATTTAATTACAAGTGTTGGTAAGATTATCTTTAACCAAATCTTTGATGGGCATTTCCCATTTATTAATGATCCAAGCAAAGATAACTTAGAAGCAACACCAAGTAAATACTTTGTACCAATGGGTACAGATATTAAAAAACATATCGAAGCTCAACCAGTAATTAAACCATTAGGTAAAAAAGCTTTAGGTAATATCATTGATGAAGCATTTAAATTAAATAAAACAACTGAAATTACTGCAATGCTTGATAAGTTAAAAGATCAAGGATTCTACTATTCAACTATTGCTGGTATTACAGTATCTGTATACGATATTCAAGTACCTCAAAGTAAATATGTTTTATTTGATGATGCAGATGAAAAACTTGAAGTTATCAAAAAATTATACCGTAAAGGTAAAATCACTGATGAAGAAAGACATAACATTGTTATTAAGTTATGGGAAAGCGTTAAAGATCAAGTTCAAGCAGTTGTTAAGGAAGAATTTGAAGCTGATGCGAAAAACCCAATCTTCATTATGTCTGACTCTGGTGCTCGTGGTAATATCTCAAACTTTACTCAGTTAGTAGGTATGCGTGGATTGATGTCTAACCCTAAAGGGGAAACAATTGAGTTACCTATCAAATCTTCATTTAGAGAAGGTTTAACAGCATCTGAATTCTTCATTTCTACACATGGTGCTCGTAAAGGATCTACTGATACTGCCTTAAAGACAGCCGATTCAGGTTACTTAACAAGACGTTTAGTAGATGTTGCTCAAGATGTAATTGTTAATGAAGATGATTGTGGAACTGATAGAGGATTCAAAGTTACTGAATTATACAATACTTCAGATAATTCTGTTATCGTTCCATTATATGACAGACTTGTTGGTCGTTATACTCAAAAAGATATCGTTCATCCAGAAACAGGAGAATTAATTGTCGCTGCTGGAGAAATGATGGATGAAATGACTGCAAGAGAAATTACTGATGCAGGAATTAAAGAAGTTGAAATTCGTTCAGTGCTTGGATGTAAAGCTAAGGGCGGAGTTTGTAGAAAATGTTATGGTCGTAACTTAGCGACTGGAGAAAAAGTAGAATTAGGTGAAGCTATTGGTATTATGGCTGCTCAATCTATCGGTGAACCTGGTACACAGTTAACAATGCGTACTTTCCACATGGGTGGGGTTGCTGGTGGTGCTGATATCACTCAAGGGTTACCTCGTATTCAAGAGTTATTTGAAGCTAGAAATCCAAAGGCTAAATCTATTATTTCTGAAATTGAAGGTGAAGTTTCAAATATCATTGACAACAATGGTCGTGCTGAAATTATTGTTTCTAACTTATTAGAAACGAAGAGCTATTTAGCTCCTTATGGTGCTAAATTAAGAGTCTCTGTTGGTGATGAAGTTGCGATTGGGGCTAAAATTACTGAAGGGTCTATTGATCCAAAAGAATTATTAGCTGTTGCTGATGTTGAAGCTGTTGAAAACTATATCTTGAAAGAAGTTCAAAAAGTATATCGTTTACAAGGGATTGAAATTTCTGATAAACATATTGAAGTTATCGTTCGTCAAATGTTAAGAAAAATGCGTATTGTTGAAGGTGGAGACACTGGAGCATTACCTGGAACACATGTTAACGTTGAAGGATTTACTGAACTTAATAAAGAAGTTTTAAAAGAAGGAAAACATCCAGCTGTTGCTAGACCTATATTATTAGGTATTACAAAAGCTGCTATTGAATCTGAATCATTCTTATCTGCTGCATCATTCCAAGAAACGACTAAGATCTTAACTGATGCTGCAATTAAAGGTAAGGTTGATACTTTATCTGGATTGAAAGAAAATGTTATCATTGGTAAATTATTACCTGCTGGTACAGGAAAAAGAGGTCCATTAAAATCAGCTGAAACAATTGCAAGAGAAGCAGAAGAAGAAAGAAAAAGAATGGAATTAGATGAAGCTGAAACATTTGAAGCTGAAAGTTTATCTGAACATCTTTTAGATGAAACAAATGATGAAGAATTCCATAATATTGAAGAATTATAAGATTAAGGACTCGCAAGAGTCCTTTTCTATTGATTTCATCAATTTTTTTTATTTTTTTGTTGACTTTAAATTTTGTTTACTTTATAATCTACTACGGTACTCGACAAAGAGTGCAATTTATTCTGGTAAAAAATGAAACACCCGGAATTGTGTGTTAATAGAAGAAAGGAGAAAAACAATGCCTACAATTAATCAATTAGTGAGAAAAGGACGTAGTGAAAAAACAACTAAATCAAAATCACCTGCTTTAAATAGAGGATATAACTCATTGTTAAAGAAACCAACAAACTTGAGTGCACCTCAAAAACGTGGTGTTTGTACTCGTGTTGCTACTATGACACCTAAAAAACCTAACTCGGCTTTACGTAAATATGCCCGTGTTCGTTTATCAAACGGAATGGAAGTTACAGCATATATCCCAGGAATTGGACACAACTTACAAGAACATAGTGTTGTCTTAATTCGTGGTGGTCGTGTTAAGGACTTACCAGGGGTTCGTTATCACATTATTCGTGGTACTATGGACTGTGCTGGTGTAAAAGATCGTATGCAAGGACGCTCTCGTTACGGAGCTAAAAGACCTAAAAAATAAGAGATAGGAGGAATAACTGATGTCAAGAAGAGGACGCGTAGCTAAAAGAGATGTACTACCTGATCCAATTTATAATTCAAAGGTAGTTACTAAATTAATTAACAATATCATGCTTGATGGTAAAAAAGGTGTGGCTCAAAGCATCTTATATGAAGCATTTAAAAAAGTTGAAGAAAAAACTGGAAATTCAGCAATGGAAGTATTTGATCAAGCAATCAATAACATCATGCCTGTACTTGAATTAAAAGTTAGACGTATTGGTGGAGCTAACTATCAAGTACCAGTTGAAGTATCTCCAGAAAGAAGAATGACATTAGGTTTAAGATGGTTAGTAAACTATTCTCGTTTAAGAAACGAAAAGAATATGGTTGACCGTTTAGCTAATGAAATTATTGATGCATCTAATGGAACAGGGGCTTCTGTTAAGAAAAAAGAAGATACTCATAAAATGGCTGAAGCTAACAAAGCATTCGCACATTTCCGTTGGTAATATTATAAAGAGAATAATTGAAAGGAGAAAATTATGGCTCGTGAATTTACGTTAGAAAAAACTCGTAATATTGGAATCATGGCTCACATTGATGCTGGTAAAACAACAACAACAGAACGTGTTCTATATTACACTGGTAAAATCCATAAAATTGGTGAAACACATGATGGTGGTGCACAAATGGACTGGATGGAACAAGAACAAGAACGTGGTATTACTATTACATCAGCAGCTACAACTGCTCAATGGAATGGTCATCGTGTTAATATTATTGACACTCCAGGCCATGTAGACTTTACTGTTGAAGTAGAACGTTCATTACGTGTACTTGATGGTGCTGTTACTGTATTAGACTCTAAAGCTGGTGTTGAACCTCAAACTGAAACAGTTTGGCGTCAAGCAACAACTTATGGAGTACCTAGAATTGTATTCTGTAATAAAATGGATGCTACTGGAGCAGACTTTATTATGTCTGTTGAATCAATCGGTAAAAGATTAGGAGCTAACGCTTGTGCTATTCAATTACCTATTGGTGCAGAAGATACATTTGAAGGTTTAATTGACTTAATCAAAATGCAAGCTGTTCATTTTGAAGGAGCTAGAGGAGAACAAGTTATTTACTCTGAAATTCCTGAAGATATGAAAGATATGGCTGAAGAATATCGTCAAAAAATGATTGATGCTGCTGCATCTTATGATGATGATTTAATGATGAAAGTTTTAGAAGAAGAAGAAGTTACTGAAGAAGAAATCAAAGCTGCTATCCGTAAAGGTGTATTAGCTGTTGAATTATTCCCAGTATTATGTGGATCTGCATACAAAAACAAAGGTGTTCAATGTATGTTAGATGCTGTTATTGACTTCTTACCAGCTCCAACTGATATCCCAGCTATTAAAGGTGAAGATGAAGAAGGTAACGCTATTGAAAGACATGCAAGTGATGAAGAACCATTTTCAGCATTAGCATTCAAAATCATGGCTGACCCATTTGTTGGTAAATTAACTTTCTTCCGTGTATATTCAGGACATGTTTCATCTGGATCTTATGTTTTAAACTCTTCTAAAGATAAAAAAGAACGTTTAGGACGTATCTTACAAATGCATGCTAATACACGTAAAGAAATTGAAGAAGTATACGCAGGAGATATCGCTGCAGCTGTTGGTTTTAAAAATACAACTACTGGGGATACTATCTGTGATGAAAAGAACTTCATTATCTTAGAAAAAATGGAATTCCCTGAACCAGTTATCGAACTTGCTATTGAACCAAAAACTAAGCAAGACCAAGATAAATTAGGTATTGGTTTAGCTAGATTAGCTGAAGAAGATCCAACTTTTAGAGTTACTACAAATCCAGAAACTGGTGATACAATTATCGCTGGTGTAGGTGAATTACACTTAGACGTAATCGTTGATCGTTTAAAAAGAGAATTCAAAGTAGAAGCAAACGTTGGTGCTCCACAAGTAGCATATAGAGAAACTATCAGACAAGCTGCTGATTGTGAAGGTAAATTCGTAAGACAATCTGGTGGTCGTGGACAATATGGTCACGTATGGATTAAATTTGAACCTAACGAAGGTAAAGGATTTGAATTCGTTGATGCTGTTGTTGGTGGAACTGTACCAAGAGAATATATTGGATCAGTTAAAGCTGGTCTTGAAGATGCTTTAAACAATGGTATGATTGCTGGTTATCCAGTATTAGATATCAAAGCAACATTATTTGATGGTTCTTACCATGATGTCGATTCATCAGAAATGGCATACAAAGTTGCTGCAAGTTTGGCTTTAAAAGCTGCTGGTAAAAAATGTGATCCAGTTATCTTAGAACCAATCATGGCAGTAGAAGTAACTGCTCCTGCAGAATACTTAGGAAGCGTTATGGGAGATATTTCTTCTAGACGTGGTATGATTGAAGGACAAGAAGAAAGAGGAACTGCTATCTTAGTACAAGCTAGTGTACCTTTATCAGAAATGTTCGGATATGTTACTGATTTAAGATCATTTACACAAGGTCGTGGAAACTACACAATGCAATTTGATCGTTATGAACCAGTACCAAAATCAATTAAAGAAGAAATCATTAAGAAAAATAGTTCAAATGATTAATTCTTTTGAAAGTTATTGCAATTTAGTAATAAATCATTTAAAATGGTTATGTAAAATTTTAAAGAAAATCTATATAGGAGGAAGCTTATAATGGCTAAAGAAAAATTTGACCGCTCTAAAGCGCACGTAAATATTGGAACAATTGGTCACGTTGACCATGGTAAAACAACTTTAACTGCTGCTATTACAACTTGTTTAGCAAAAAAAGGTGGAGCTGCTGCAATGGATTATGCTGCAATCGATAATGCTCCAGAAGAAAAAGAACGTGGTATTACAATCAACACTTCTCACGTTGAATATCAAACTGAAACTCGTCACTACGCACACGTTGACTGTCCAGGCCATGCAGACTACATCAAAAACATGATCACTGGTGCTGCTCAAATGGATGGTGCTATCTTAGTAGTTGCTGCTACTGATGGACCTATGCCACAAACTAGAGAACATATCTTATTATCTCGTCAAGTAGGTGTACCATATATCATCGTATTCTTAAATAAATGTGATATGGTTGATGATGAAGAATTAATCGAATTAGTAGAAATGGAAGTTCGTGAATTATTAAATGAATACGAATTCCCAGGTGATGATACTCCAATCATCAAAGGTTCAGCTTTAAAAGCATTAGAAGGAGATCCAAAATGGGTTCCTGCAATTGATGAATTAATGGAAGCTGTAGATACTTATATCCCAACTCCAACTCGTGATACTGATAAACCATTCTTAATGCCAGTTGAAGATGTATTCACAATCACTGGACGTGGAACAGTTGCTACAGGACGTGTTGAAAGAGGACAATTAAAATTAAATGATCCACTTGAAATCGTTGGTATCCATGATACTCAAAATACAGTTGCTACTGGTATCGAAATGTTCCGTAAATTATTAGATTACGCTGAATCAGGAGATAACGTAGGTGTATTATTAAGAGGTATCAACCGTGATCAAATCCAACGTGGACAAGTATTAGCTAAACCAGGTTCAGTACATCCACACAAAAAATTCAAATGTCAAGTGTACATCTTATCAAAAGAAGAAGGTGGACGTCATACTCCATTCTTCGCACACTATAGACCACAATTCTATTTCAGAACTACTGACGTTACAGGAGTTATCGAATTAGAAGAAGGTGTAGAAATGGTTATGCCTGGAGATAACGTAAACTTAACTGTTGAATTAATTGCTCCAATCGCTATCGAAAAAGGAACTAAGTTCTCAATTCGTGAAGGTGGTAGAACAGTTGGTTCAGGAAATATCTCTGAAATCATTGAATAGTATTATTTAAAAGATATCTTCGGATATCTTTTTTTCTTTTGTTTCATATGCTACAATAAGTGAGGGTGATTTTATGAGTAAGTTATTCTTTTTTGATATTGATGGAACATTGATTGAATGTGAAAAAGGTATTTTTGAAATACAGATTAATACAAAAAAAGCATTAGATCAGTTAAAAAAACAAGGTGATGATGTTTTTTTAGCAACAGGACGTTGTAAATGTTTTATTGTTGATGGCGTAATGAAGTATCCTTTTAGTGGATATGTCACTTGTAATGGTGCTTATGTTGAATATCAAGGTAAAGAAGTTTATAAACAAGTGGTTCCTGCTGAAGCTATAAAGAAAACACATGATTTATGTAAAGAACGTAATTTGGCTTATTATTTTGAAAGTAATGATTATATCTATGTTTTAAATAAAAATAATCCTCGACATATTGAATTTAAAGATAATTGGGGTATGAAAGATAAAGTGATTCTTGATGAGTTTGATGTTGATCAAATAGAAACATATATTGGTATGATTGTTGTTAACTCTAAAGATGATATTAAATATGTTGTTGAAGAATTATCTCCATATTTTGATATTCAACGACATCAAAGTGGACTTTCTTTTGACTTGACTTTAAAAGGAGAATCAAAAGCTAAAGGAATTAAAAAGTTAATTGAATATTTAAATACTGATATTCAAGATACAATCGCTTTTGGAGATGGAAGAAATGATATTGAGATGCTAGAGGAAGTTGGATTGGGTATTGCAATGGGAAATGCTGCAGTGGAAGCAAAACATGTTGCTGATTATGTTACTGATCGTGTGGATAATGATGGAATTGTGAAAGCGTTAACTCATTTTTCATTGTTACGCTAAGATATATATTTAATTTGGTGTTAATGGTTGAAATTGTTATTGCAATTTGTTAAAATAAGAATACAGAGAAATTCTGAATTTGTTTATTAAAGGAGAATACAAAAATGGATGAACAAGAACAAATCGTAATTAACCTTATCGTAAATAGTGGTAGTGCTCGTAGCTCTGCTATTGAAGCGATTCAATATGCTAAAGCTGGAGATATTGCTAAAGCTGAAGAATCTTTACAAAATGCTAAAGAAACAGTTAATGAAGCTCATCATTCTCAAACTGAATTAATTCAAGCTGAAATCAGAGGGGAAAAAGCACCATTAAACTTATTAATGGTTCATGCTCAAGACCACTTAATGACTGCTTTAGTTGTTATTGATTTAGCTCAAGAATTTATTGATTTATATAAAAAAATCGGATAATTCTTATTGAAAGATGAGAAGGAGTTTCTTTATTGTAAGAAACTTCTTTTTTTTACAACAAGAGGAAAAGATTGTGAATAAAATAAAATAATTGTAAAAAAATTCAGAAAGTTGTTGACTTTTAAATAAGTATCATGTATTATATGGAAGTCGGCTCGAGAGAGACGAGAGAGAACATTGAAAACTGAACAGAAACACGTCAAAAAGAGAAAAGAAACAAAAGAGTCAAGAAGACAGAAATTGTCTTAAGAATAGACAATGGAGAGTTTGATCCTGGCTCAGGATGAA
>Ga0129317_1002122_pt1 | contig 12148 bp, 10 predicted proteins | sample Cm1ome_FD_94430 | JGI IMG/M metagenome (GOLD analysis project Ga0129317, IMG submission 94430) | Eastern black-and-white colobus group fecal microbial communities from Wisconsin, USA - Cm1105 metagenome | ecosystem: Host-associated > Mammals > Digestive system > Large intestine > Fecal | place...
GAAATTATCCTTTTCAATTAAAATATCATATAAGGCACTATGTTCACTTAAATCTAAGTCTAATTGTTCACATTCTTTTAGCATTATTCACCCAGCTCCTTTTATTACACTTATTATTATACCGTATTCCCCACTATAAGGGTACTAAAATATGCAAAAAAGAGAGCACTTTTTCAGTGCTCTCCCTCAAGGAAACTTTTTTTAGTGTTAGAATTTTAAAACAAAGTATTGTGTGTAAGTTAAGCCTTCCTAATAATTAAGCTTGTACTCCGTTTTCTTCTTCTAATTTTTGTTTTTCCATTAATTTAAAGAATGGATAATATAGAATTATATCTAATATAATTAATCCAATAACCATAACTCCAGCTTTCCAATCCATACAACCTAATGCTGCTCCAAGTGGGGCAGGTGTTGTCCATGGTGTTTCAATAACCCCTTTTCCTATAATATTGAATGTCATTAATGAATAAGCAATAATTGAGTTAACTACTGGTACAAAGATAAATGGAATCATCATTAATGGATTTAATACCATTGGTAATCCAAATATGATAGGTTCATTAATATTAAAGATAGCAGGTCCAATTGATAATTTACCTAAAGTCTTTAATTCTGCTGATTTAGAACGTAATAACAATAAACATAATCCTAATGTGGCACCTCCACCACCTAATGTAATTACATAAGACCAGAATGGTTGTGTAAAGAAGTGTACAATTGGTTCACTGGCATTATATGCTGCTAAGTTAGTCACTAAGTACATTTCCATAAATGGTAAACGAATTGGTTGTGTAATACTAGCTCCATGTAATCCAAAGAACCAGAATGTTTGTGCAATAATTGTAATTAAACAAATACCTAGTAATGAATCTAATCCTGATACAGCCGGTGCTAATATTGTCATAATCATGCTTGGCAATAATTCACCACTAATGCTTTGAACAAATAATGATAAAGCATAGAATATAATAACACATGCAAATAATGGAATAATAGCATCAAATGAAGATGAAATAGCAGGTGGTACACCTTCAGGTAATTTAATACGAATACCTTTTTTTAATAAGAAATGCATAATTTCAACACATCCTATTGATACTAAAATAGCTGTAAATATACCTTTGGCATCTAAATATGTTGTTGGAATATAACTTCCAACTTGAGCTAACAAGTCATTAACTTGTGCCCCTTCAACAAGTAATGAAGCAGATACTGCTTTTGTTACTGGTGAAGATACCATTAAGAATACCGCAGTAGAAACAACAGCAGAGTTCAATGGTGACATTTCATATTTCTTTGCTAAATGATAAGCAATTGAAAAAGCAACAAATAACCCCATTAAAGCCATTGTCATATTAAATGGTAATTGAAGCATTGCTTTATTAGCTTGTGCCCAATTATACCATCCCATCAACATATCACTGATAACTCCCCAGTTCGGTAATGTTTCTGGTTTAAATGGTGGCGTTGAAATAATTAAACATACCCCACCTAAAATTGATAATGGAATCGCAACAACCATACCATCTCTAATAGCAGCAAGATGTCTATGATTTCCAAGTTTGTTTGCAATAGGTACTAAAGTACGATCTGCAAGTTCATTGAACTTATTCATAAAGTTCATGAATATTCCTCCCTTCACTTTCGTAACCTGATTATAAAATAAAAAAAACTCTTTTTTCAATTCTTTTCCACATTATAGAAATTCTTTCCATATTGTGGAAATATATTGAAAATTAATTAATTTTGTTATATATTTATAAAGTTGCGTTAAATATTTAGAAAAATCATAAATATTTTTATATTATTTTATTCTTGACAGTTAAAGAATTTTACTTATAATTGGGATTGTGTGAGTTAAGTCTTCTTGGTTTCTTTTTATAAATTAAATCAAGGAGGAAGAATTATGAAGTTAATTATCGAAGAAACAGAACAAAAAATGAGTGAAAGTGCTATGCAAATTTTATTAGGAGCTATGATGCAAGATAAAAGAGTTAACATCTCTTTAACTGCTGGTAGATCTCCAAAGAATTTGTATAAAATGATGGTTCCATATGTAAAGGATCAAGACAAATTCAAAGATATTCAATATTATCTCTTTGATGAAGCTCCTTATATTGGTGAAAGAGCAGGAGAAGATGGTCCTAACTGGGTGGAAATGCAGGAATTATTCTTTAAAGATGCAAATATCCCAGATGATAGAATTCATATTACAACTTTTGAAAACTGGGAAACTTATGATGAAGAAATTCGTAATGCTGGTGGTATTGATGTTATGCTTATTGGTTTAGGTTTTGATGGTCACTTCTGTAGTAACTGCCCTAGATGTACACCTATGGATAGTTACACATATTCAATGGATAGAAAAATTAAAAATGCTCTTAATCCAGGGTACCCAGAAAAGCCATTACAACCATATACATTAACAATGGGACCAAAGAGTTTAATGCGAGTTAAACACTTAGTTATGATTGTTACTGGAACTGAAAAAGCTGAAATCTTCAAAAAATTCTTAGATACGCCTATTACTGATGAACTACCTTCTACTGTTTTAAAATTACACCCTAACTTCACAGTTATCTGTGACAAAGAAGCTGCTTCATTAATTAATATTGAAGATTATAAAAGACTTTAATAATTCAAAAAGGAAATTCGTTTCCTTTTTTCTTTATTTCCAGAAATTGGAAATAACTTGTTATGAAATAAAACCAATTGTTATACTTAAATCAAAGATTGGAGGAACAAATGTGAAAAAGAAAAAACAAATCAAAAATAAAAACGACATTATTGAAATACGTGTTAAACGTTTTGGAGCTATGATTATTGATTGGTATTTATCTAATATGTTTGCTGTTATTCCTATTACTTTTTATTTCCGTAGTGATAATGTTTTAAAACCTGATCTCTTTGATTTATCAAATTATGATTTTCAAACAGCATTATTATTAGGAATATTTGGTATTATTGTTGGACTTATTTACTATATCGTTATCCCTCTATTGGTTTGGAAAGGACAAACTTTAGGTAAAAAAATATGTAAAATTAAAGTTATTCAAACAAATGATGAAAATGTTACTTTAACAACATTATTATTACGTGAAATTATAGGTCAAACTTTCTTAGAGGGTGGTATTGTTATTACTGCTACATATATGAGGAAAATGCTTCCTTTATTTCATATGACTTCTTTTGTTAATCCACTTAAATATATAGCTTATGGATTAACAATCATTTCAATTCTTTATGCTTATTTTCAACCAGAATCACAAGCATTTCATGATAAAATCGCAAAAACTGTGGTAGTTCGACAATAAAAAATGTAATTCTCGACTGTTTATGATATAATATTTATTATTTATCGAAAAGAGGCGAGAAACATGTTCAATTTAATGATTATATTATCATCTACAATTAATAGTGAACCAAAAGATTCTAACAACTATAAAATTGCGAAATTTCTTATTGAAAATATTTCTATTTTAGAAGATATTACTTTAACTGATTTGGCTAAACAATGTTATGTTTCTAATTCAAGTATTTCACGTTTTTGTCGTGATATTGGTTTAAAAGATTTTAATGCATTAAAAAATCAGCTCGCCAGATTTTCAACAGAACGTCATAAAGCTGAAAAAAAATTTGAATTTAAAGAATTTCATCAAAGTTCACTTTTTAAATCTTATTTAATTAGTGTTATAGATAATTTAAAAAATATCTATACACCACATATTGAAGAAGAAATTAATAATTTAGTTTCTGATATAACAAAGTATGAAAAAATTGCTGCTTTTGGTTATCTTCAATCTGAAAATATCGCTTTAAATTTACAATATGATTTACAAACAAACGGTAAAATAATTTTTACTTGTATTAAATTTATTGATCAAGTTGATTATATACAACATGCTGATGAGAAAACCTTATTAATTATTTTTTCTGAATCTGGTACGTATTTTAATCGTGTCTTTCAGCGTACTAAACCTTTTAAAAATCTAAAAACAAAACCTAAAATATATATGATTACGTCTAATTTTGATTTTTCTCTCTCTTATGTTGATTCATATATTCGTTATCATAATCGTAATGATTATGCTTCTCATCCTTATCCATTAGTTGTTATTGCTGATTTGATTTGTATTCAATATTCGAAAATGTTACATGATAACATTCAAAAAGATTCCGATTAAAGGAATCTTTTTTATTAAAAGAAGTTATTATGCTTTTAAAGCTGTTATCGGTATGACATATACTCCATCTTCTCTTTGATAAGTAGCATTTGATAGTCCACATATAACACACATTACTTTAGCTGGTTTTCCACCATTTTTTGCTATTTCATTATTGACTTCTAAAAGATTTCTTGCTGCTTCATCTATTTGATTTGCACCTAATTTTATTTCAAATGCACACCATTCTCCATTACTTAATTCTAACACTGCATCTATTTCTCTATTATTGTAATCTTGATAATGATATAATTGGGCATTAAATGATTCAGCATATATTCTTAAATCTCTTTCACAAAGAGCTTCAAACATAAAGCCTAATGTTTCTAAATCATTTAAAAGCATTTCAGGTGTTAATTTTAATAATGCACAGGCAAGAGAAGGATCAGCAAAATGTCTTTTCTCTGCCTGTTTTACTCTTAAAGATGAGCGTATTTTTGGAGAAAATGGTTTTTGATTTTCAATTAAGAATAATCTTGAAAATATGTCTAAGTATGATGCTATAGTATCAATATCTATATTTTCATCATCAACTTCTTTAACATCATTTTTTAAAGCTCTATTTGTTACTGTAGTACTTTCATTTCGAGCAAGAGATCTTAATAATAACATCATTTTTGTAATATCTCTTTTTATTCCATCTATACGATAAGCATCATCATTTATAATAGCTTCAATATATTGTAATGGTAAATATATTGCTTCTTCAACAGGAATATCAATGGTTGCTGGCCAACCTCCTTTGACAATCATTTGAATTAAATCACGTAATTGAACTTCTCCTGTTAAACATGGTTTTAATTTCAATTCAGTTAAATCTTTTAATGATACTTTTCCACATGACCATCCAGACTCATATAATGACATCGTTCTCATACGCAGTCTTGCTATTCTACCTGCTCCACTATGCAATATACCTTTATGATTTGGTGTTGCTGAGCCTGTTAGTATAAATTGTCCTTTTTCTGTTTTTTTATCAACTTGAAATCTAACTGCATCCCATAACAAAGGAACCTCTTGCCACTCATCTATCAATCTTGGACTAGCTCCTTCTAAAATAAGTTCTGGACTCATTTGGGCTAAATTTCGATTTTGAAAATTACCACTAGGATCACCTAAATAAATTTCACTCTCACTATGATATGAAGAAGTCCATGTTTTACCACACCATTTCGGTCCTTCAATACAAATTGCACCAAATATTTTTAAATATTCAATTATTTTTTCATCAATAATTCTTCTTTTATAATTTTCTCTTTTCATTTAGCCACTTCCTCCTTATTTATATAATATCCCATTCCGTGTGATTTATCAATCACATTCCGTGATATTTACAATTTTCATTCCGTGCAATTTGTCATTTTTATTCCGTGAAAAGTATTACACAATCATATTATATTCATTTTATCTTTTTTTATACTTAAAAGGACCTTTAAAAGGTCCCATTTTCAATAATTATCTAATTTTTGTTCCATTAGGAAGATTTTCAACAGAAAGAACTTCTAATACTTTCTTTTTAGATCCAGCTAAAATCATACCTTGTGATTCTACCCCTCTAAGTTTCGCTGGTTTTAAGTTAGATACAACAATAACTTTTTTACCAATCATATCTTCAGGACTATAGAAATCAGCAATACCTGAAACAATTTGTCTTGTTTCTTTACCAATATTGATTTGAGAAACTAATAATTTATCAGCATCTGGATGTCTTTCACATTTTTCAACTGTTCCAACTGTTAATTCTACTTTAGCAAAATCATCAATTGTAATTAAGTTTTCATCTTCTTTTACTTCTTCTTTTTTTGGTTGTAATGCTTCTACTTTCTTTTCTACTTCTTTTGGATCTAATCTAGCAAATAATTGTTGTGGTTTATCAGTAACTTTATTTCCTACTTGATATAATCCAAATGTTGTTAAGTCTTTCATTTCTCTTTGATCTGTATTAATTTGATCTAAGATTTTTATTGAAGTTGAAGGCATATATGGTTCTAATGCAATAGCACAGAAACGAATTGATTCTAATAAGTTATATAATACAGTTGCTAGTCTATCTTTCTTATCTTCTTCTTTAGCTAATGCCCAAGGCATAGTATCATCAATATATTTATTTGTTCTTCTTAAAACAGTAAAGATTTCATCTAATGCTTTAGAAGCTTTAAAATCATCCATTAATGCTTGTACTTTAGCAGGCATAGCTAATGCCATTTCTTTTAATTCATCATCAACAGGTTCATAAACACCAGGATTAGTGACAACACCATCAAAGTATTTATTTGTCATTGCAATTGTTCTATTAACTAAGTTACCTAAGATATTAGCTAAATCAGAATTAATTCTTTCTACTAATAAATCCCAAGTAATACTTCCATCATTATCATAAGGAATCTCATGTAAAACATAATATCTCACTGCATCTACACCAAAGATATTAACTAAATCATCAGCATAAATAACATTTCCTTTAGATTTAGACATTTTACTTTCACCTTGTAATAACCAAGGATGTCCAAACACTTGTTTAGGTAAAGGAATATCTAAAGCCATTAACATAATAGGCCAATAAATTGTATGGAATCTCACAATATCCTTACCAATTAAATGTAAATCAGCAGGCCAATATTTCTTATATAAGTCCCCATGATTTCCATCAACATCATAACCTAATCCAGTAATATAGTTAGTTAAAGCATCAATCCATACATAAACAACATGTTTAGGATCAAAATCTACAGGGATAGACCATTTGAATGTTGTACGTGATACACATAAATCTTGTAAACCTGGTTTCAAGAAGTTATTCATCATTTCATTTTTTCTTGAAACTGGTTGAATAAATTCTGGATGTTCTTCAATATGTTGAATTAAACGATCAGCATATTTAGATAATTTAAAGAAATATGCTTCTTCTTTTGCATCATGAACATCTCCACCACAATCAGGACATTTTCCATCTACTAATTGTGATTCAGTGAAGAAAGATTCACAAGCAGTACAATATTTACCTTCGTAATGACCTAAATAAATATCTCCTTGATCATATAATTTCTTAAAGATTTTTTGTACTTGTTTAATATGATATTCATCTGTTGTACGCATAAATCTATCATATGTTGTATCCATTAAATCCCAAATATTTTTAACAATTGCAGCTTTTTCATCTACAAATTGTTTTGGAGGAATTCCAGCTTCTTTAGCTTTTAATTCAATCTTTTGACCATGTTCATCAGTTCCAGTTTGAAAATAAACATTATAACCTTCTTGTCTTTTACTTCTTGCAATAGCATCAGCTAAAATAATTTCATAAGTATTCCCAATATGAGGTTTACCAGAAGTATAAGTAATAGCCGTTGTTAAATAATAATCTTTTTCTTCTTTCATATCCATTCTCCTTTCAATAAAAAAACGCCCTTATAAAAGGACGTATATATACGCGGTACCACCTTTTTTACACCAAAGTGTCTCTCAAAACTTTAACGCAGTTAACGTTTATCTCTAACTATTCAAGATAACAGCTCCCAGTCCATTTTCATAAAAGTTATGTCCTGATTTACACCAACCATCAGGTCTCTATAACGCCCTTTTAATCTCTACTGTTCTTTGCCTTTATTACTTTTTAACCTTATCAAATATATCTACTATTGTCAATATTTTACTTAATTATTCACTCTTTGATGTGGAGTAAACGTACTATCTGTTATTCCTTTAAAACTATAACCTAAAGCTTGATAATGTTCAATAATTTGTGGTAAAGCTTCTACAGTTGTACTCTTAGCAGCAGTATCATGTGCTAATAACATGATGTTTTGACTACGGCTAGATGTACTGTTTTTCACAATTTTACTAACTGGCACATTATTACCAGATGCATCTCCACTGCTCACATTCCAATCATAATATTGATATCCTCTTGCTTGCACTTCTGTAACCAATTTACTCATAATTCCTTGAGAATACTTTCTTGAAATTGTATTAGATGCACCACCAGGAAAACGAATATATTTAGGAACAAATCCAATCTGTTCCTTGACCATATTTCCAACACGTGTTAAATCATCAAAATATGCATCTACAGAAGAATAGACTTTTTTATAATCATGTGAATATGTATGTAAAGCAATAGTATGTCCTTCATTATGAGCTCTTTTAATAAGATAATTATATTTTTTACCATTTCCCGTTACAAAGAAAGTTGCCTTAATATTATATTTTGCTAAAACATCTAATATTTTTGCAGTATTCCCTGATGGTCCATCATCAAAAGTTAAATATACAATTTTATTACCTGATGGTGCTTTTGTTGTAACAGTTTGTTTTTCTTTCACAATAACCTTCTTTGTATAAGTATTTTTATTACCTGAACGATCACTTACTGTATAATACACTTCATAAGTCCCAGGAGTAGAAAGATTGACTTCTTTACTATTAACTTTTATTTCTGGATTTGCATCAAAATTATCTTTAGCACTAACACCTTCTAAATAATCTACTTTATGATTAACTGTCACATAAAAATTATCTAATCCTTTTAATGTTGGTTTTTCTGTATCTTTCACAACATTAATTTGAACTTCTTTTTCTGTTTTATTTTTCCCTTCATCTTCAACAATAACAACAGCTTTCACTAAACCTTGTTTATCAAAAGAATAATCTTCTTTAAAATATGTTTTTGTTTTTGTTTGATCTTTTATATTTGTAACTAACTCATTAACTTCAGGTTTAATACCCAATTCTAAATCTTTATTCACAACATCAAAAGTAGGAGCAACTGTATCAACAACTTCAACATCTAATTCATATTGATCCTCATTAGCCGTATAAACAATTTTATATTTCCCTAATTTATCTTTATTAACTTGAGAAGTATCAACTTTAATTTCATTTTTTTCATATCCCTTTATTTCCTTAATAAAAGACTTAGCATCAAATTCTTGATGAATTTCTATAGTTTCTTTTCCCTTATCAAATATCAAATTTGGTCTTGTTAGAAAATATATTGTTGTTGCAGTTACACCAACAACAATAATACCAACAATAAAACTTAATATTATTTTGACTTTCTTTTTCATTTTCCTTTTCATTTTTAAACCTCCCAAACACATTTTTTATTATAACAGAATCTTATGGAAATTACGTGAATATGCAACAAAAAAAGAGTTTGTTCAACTCTCTTCGACTTTATTTTGAATTCCCTTAGCAATTGCTTTTGCGACATTTTTTAACTTAGCATCATCACTTAAATAACTCTTATCTTGACTCTTAATATAACCTAATTCTACTAATACTGAAGGGACTGTATTTTTCTTTAAAACCATTAAATTTTTCCCATCAATAACTCCCCTGTTTTTTGAATATCCTAATGTTTCCATTTGCGTTAAAATCATATTAGCTAAAGATTTACTTTCTTCATTACGGATGTATGCTTCAAAACCATAAACATCATTTGAATCTTCATATCCATTAACATGAATAGATATAAAATATTTTGCATTATACTTTTGACTATAAGATGCTCTTTCAATCAAATCACTATTTTTGTCACTTTTTAAATTATTATCATCTGTTCTTGTTAAGATAGCTTTAATATTATTATTATCTAATTCTTCTTGAATATATTTTGATACCTTTAATGTAATATTCTTCTCATATAAAGTTCCAGTATTTGCTCCAGCATCAATCCCACCATGACCTGGATCTATAATTACAGTTGCTTTATATTCTTTAGGCTTTTCTTCTACAACTTTTTCTTCTTCTGTTTCACTAGAAAACAATGATACAACTTGATCTATTACAAATGTTGTTCCCTTATATATACCAAAAACAAGTATTCCTACAACAGCAAGTGCAATAAACACTCTATCTAATCTTAATTTCTTTTTTCTTCTACGTTTCGCCATAATTACACATCCTTTGACTATTATTCTAACATTTCTACACATAAAAAAATAGAAATATTTTATATGATTTGAATTTAAAATATTATTGAGACAAATGTTAACGACTTGTATTGATTTTCATATATAGTTTTTTAATTACATATTAAATAGAATCATATATAATTTAAAAGTTGTTAATTAACTCGGCAATACATAAAATTAAAAGAAGATAAAAAGTATAGAATTTTATTTCAGTTATAGTATAATTATTTTGTCTACTTAAGAAGTTAACTGTTAAATAACTAACTTAAAAATATATTGTAATGAAATGTAGTGTTGACTTTCATTTAATGATATACCACCTCTTATAATTTAACAAAGAAACTAGAGTTTATCTTTCAAAAAATATTTATGTCACACGACAGAGTGTGAGAAGTGGAGGAAACAATGAAAAAAAATATCATATATTTTATTAATATTTTATTTATTATCTTAGTACTTTCATTTTTTACTGGTTTTTTTAAAGAAGGAACAACAGATATTGAATTAAATATTATTGATAAAATTGTTAAAGTAGATTATGGCAAAAAAATCTCATTAGAACCAAAGGACTATTTACAAAACAGTGAAGATATACTAAAAGAAATTACCGTTTCGACAAATATTCCACTTGATCAGAATTCTAAAGGTAAAGTTGAACGTGGTGAATATAATATTCAATTCTCGTTTAAAAATAAAAGTGAAGTAGTAGAAATTATTGTGGAATAAAATGTTTAATTTTATTACGATAAACAATAAAAAAGCTGAACAAAACAACTTTTTAAGAGTTATTTTGTTACAGCTTTTTTTACTAAACTCGATAAAGAAAAGCATGAAATCATGTTGATATAAACATAATTTTATGCTTATTAAGATTTATCCTTAACTGTTATTTTTAACATGTATACGATTGATAGCTTTCTTTAATGCAATTTCTGCTCTTAAGATATCCATATCAGCAGTTTTATCATTTAAACGTTTTTCTGCTCTTTGTTTTGCTTCTTCAGCACGTCTTAAATCAATTTCTTCTGGTGATTCTATTGCATTTGCAATAATTGTAGTTTCATCTTCATTAACATAAACAAATCCACCCGCTACTGCAAAAATATGTCTTTCTCCATTTTGAATATAATTCATTTCTGATATTTCAATACCACTTGCCAAAGGTAAGTGATTAGCTAAAATACCAATTTGACCTGCTGTAGTTCTTAAATTTAACATTTCAATGCTTTCTTCTTTATAGATACCTTTAGGAGTCACAATCTTTAAATTAAACTGTTTCATTTTCTAAAGTCTTCGCTTTTTCTACAGCTTCTTCAATAGTTCCAACATTATGGAAAGCTTGTTCAGGTAAATGATCCCATTTTCCATCTAAGATTTCTTTGAAACCTCTAATCGTATCTTCTACACGAATATATTTCCCTTCCATACCAGTAAATTGGCTGGCAACTGTAAATGGTTGTGATAAATAATTACGAACACGTCTTGCTCTAGCAACTGTAACTTTATCATCTTCACTTAATTCATCCATACCTAAAATCGCAATAATATCTTGTAATTCTTGATATCTTTGTAAGATTTGTTGAACACCATGAGCTACTTCATAATGAGTTTGACCAACAACTAATGGATCTAGTGCTCTTGATGATGAGTTCAATGGATCAACGGCAGGATAAATTCCTAAAGCTGCAATTGAACGATCAAGGACAACCTTTGCATCAAGATGAGCAAATGTTGTTGCTGGAGCTGGGTCAGTTAAGTCATCGGCAGGTACATATACTGCTTGTACAGATGTAATAGACCCTTTCATTGTTGAAGTAATACGTTCTTGTAATTGTCCCATTTCAGTTGCTAATGTTGGTTGATATCCTGCTTGTGAAGGAACACGTCCTAATAAGGCATAAACTTCTGAACCAGCTTTAGTAAAGCGGAAAATATTATCGATGAATAATAAGACATCTTGATTTTGTTCATCTTTAAAATATTCTGCCATTGTTAAACCAGTTAAAGCAA
>Ga0129317_1002124_pt1 | contig 12138 bp, 10 predicted proteins | sample Cm1ome_FD_94430 | JGI IMG/M metagenome (GOLD analysis project Ga0129317, IMG submission 94430) | Eastern black-and-white colobus group fecal microbial communities from Wisconsin, USA - Cm1105 metagenome | ecosystem: Host-associated > Mammals > Digestive system > Large intestine > Fecal | place...
AAGACCGTTACTTGAGGTCTATTTTGACGGCGGCGATCCGCTTGAACTCAAAGTAAAATCCCTTGCAATAGCAGAGATTTTCCGCTATTGCAAGGGATTTCTTCTGCCTTGCGGCGTTTTATTCCTGCTTGATCAGAAGTATAAAAGAGGATTGCATCACAAGACTTTTTCAGCGTTGCGGAAAAGTGATTGTCATAAGTTGACTTTGCGAGAAATTGCATCTTTCTCCGGTGGTGGAACACCATCCAAAGATGTCATATCATATTGGAGTGGAGACACTGGCTGGATTTCATCTTCTGACATTCTTGAAGAATGGGTTGACACAATCTCGATTACAAGACGAATTAGCACGGAAGCGATAGATAACTCTGCAACTAAACTATGTCCCAAGGGATCAATCGCCATTGTCTCGCGAGTTGGAGTTGGTAAGGTTGCCATAATGCCAGAGGAGCTATGTACAAGCCAAGACTTTACAAATATAACAAGCATTGAAGGCGATACACTTTTTATGGCATATCAAATCGCATATTGGATGAAGATCGAGGCAGCCAAAACGCAAGGAACATCAATCAAAGGAATTACTGCCGATACCATCAAGGCGATGGAGATTGATATTCCGCGTCTTGATGAGCAAGTTCATATTGCAAGGATGCTTTCTGCGTTCGACCAACATCTTCGTCACGAAATCCATAAATTAGATGCTCTCGTAAAAGAGCGATCTGCGCTTCTGCAACAGCTCTTCATATAAAGAGCTGTTGCATGAAAGATTTCTTCATCTCTAAAAGAGTTTGAAGCTCACTTTCCTCACTTGAAATATGTTTATCAACTCCCGAAAGACAATCAACCACCTTTGCTTGTGCCTTGATATTGGGGATAGGAACAGCGCATTGCGACAGAGCGGTTTTGCTTATTTCTCGAAAGGTGTTTCCAGAGGCATATTTCTCACACCAAGGTTTAATAAGCACTTGCAAGTAATAGATGTATTCTGGAAGAACTGTCTCCATAGCAACTAAAGATTGAAATCCTTGATTTGTAGTTCCCTCTGTTTGAAGGATTGACATTTCACCCAAAGTTGCTCTTGTAGTAAGCAGAACTGTATTTTTAGGTAACAATTTTGCAGACGATTTTGCCACACCAACAGCAGTAATTCGGCGTTCGCTCGATGAAACATATTTGGTTTTTCCAACCTCAGAGGGCGTAAACCAGTTCATCGTACCATCCCAGTATTCCTTGATCATTGTATCGGGAGTCCCCCCACCAACAATAGAGCATACTTCACCAAGTTTTCTATTCTGACTTGGTGCGAAATGCGAAAGAAGATGTATATTCAATCCTCTTTTATACTTCTTGAGAGCATCCACCATTTGTTGCTGTTTATCAATCCTACGGTTGATTGTTTCAAAAAGCTGGGCGATCTTTTCCTGCTCTGAAACATCACAATAAGGCAAGCCCAGCCACTTGAACGCTTCATAACTGATCTGTCTTCCGTCCCTAATGCCTTCAACGGACTTTGAAAGGACATGATTGATGAACTCATCCGTGCGGAAGTACGCCTCGTAGAAAAGGCTTGAATGTGGCTTCTTACTTCGCAGAATTGTGTATGCTGGACTTACAATCCCATCCTCATTTGCCATTTCAAGTCCTCCTTCAAATGAACGAAGATGGATAATGAAGTCTCCTTTTTCTACTTTTTTATAGTTTGAGAGAGAAGCATCGTCGTAATGAATATTTCGTCCAGCTTGTTCACGCGGAAGAGTTCCTTTTCCCTGAATAATGGTTAGGACAGTTTCCGTAGGATGATTTTTGTCCGTTATGTTTTTGAAAAGGTCTTCCGCTTTGTGGACACTCCACGGCTCATCGAAGCCCGGAAAACGGAGTTTCGGGTACTTCTCAAGACCGTTACTTGAGGTTATTCACGCCCTGATTATCCCTCCATCGGATAATGTTCGTGGAGGTGGTCAATATGACTAACAATACACAATTCAAGACGCTCGTGAATACTTGGCTAAATCACAAGAAGCCAATGATCACGCCGTCAACCCACGCCAGCTTTACGCTGATTGCCGAAAATCATCTTATTCCGTACTTCGGCAAGCGTAAGATCGGCAGCATCACCGAAACGGACATTCAGGAGTACATATCGTATCTCTACAATGCCGGACGGCTGGACAAAACCGGAGGGCTTACGGTAAAAACCATCCGGGATGTGATCCTTGTTCTCAGACTTTCAATGGAATATGCGTACAAAGAAAGAGCTATTCCACTGCTGAACTGGGATCTTATCGAATACCCGAAAGAGCTTGGAATCAAGAAAGTGGTTTCTCTTTCAAAGGATCAGGAGCAAGAGCTGATTCAGTGCATCTACATGGACTTGAATAGGAAAACTGCTGGCATTCTCATTGCACTCTTTACCGGTGTGCGAATTGGTGAACTTTGCGGCTTGCAGATGAAGGACATCTCATTGACCGATAAGACAATCAGCATTAACAAGACCGTTCAGCGAATCTACGATAAGAAGAAAGGCGAATCCTTCCTTCATGTCGGACCGCCGAAGACAAAGACATCTGCAAGAACGATCCCTGTCCCTTCGTTGCTTATGAATATCATCAAGAAGTTCCACACAGAGAATCCCAATCATTACTTCTTGACCGGTAAGACAAAACCGACAGAGCCGCGCACCTACCGGCAGTTCTTTACCCGGTTTCTGAAAAGAAACGGGCTGCAAAAGGTCAAGTTTCACGAGATTAGACACACATTTGCCGTTCGTGCCATTGAGATACCGGAGTTCGATATTAAGTCCCTTTCTGAAATTCTGGGGCATAAAAATGTTTCATTCACGCTCAATGTCTATGGCAGTGCCAATCTCCAACAGAAGGTCAAGTGTATGAATCTTCTGAACGAACTGCTGTAAAAAGAAAAAGCCTCAGCCACCGTCTCCCGAAGGAGCGATGACTGAGGCTCAAATTATCTTTCGTATTGCTCGTCAATCTCGTACCGTTTCCTTGGAATATCAAACAGATAGCTCTTTTCTGCCATTGAACATAATTTGCGAATTTTATTTGAACAAGGCAAGGCAAAGTCTGTGATCACACATCTGCACTGACGGGTCATTTCTTCACAAAGAGTGTATTCATCAGCCGTTTCCAGTCCAAGATTGACCACTGATTCATACGGAGGGGCATACTCTCGTATGCAGTTATCCCAAGCGGCAGGATCGTCATCGTTTATGGAAACAACCACCTTTGCTTTGACGATAGATGACCGCTGCGCACAGTATTTTGCGAGGATTGCACCATAAACGGTATTACAGCTCTTCTCGTCGATCCAAAACTCTTTTACATGGAATACATCTGTGAGATATGTCAAAAGACTCTCAAACACAACAAGCTGGAATGCTGTTGCTTCACTGCTCAATCCGTAAAGTCCGCATTTCCAATCTTTTTCTCTGGAAACTCTAACTCCGCTCCGTTTTAATTCACCACGAATACTTCTTGCCGCTTTATGAGCAATCTGCCCGATGCGAGAGGTTGTGATGCCTACTGTTTTAGCAATCTCCTTTTGTGGGACATTATCTTTCAGCATGGCAAGAATTGTAGTCGTTCGCTCATCGAACATTGTATCTGCTTTTTCTTGAATGCGCTTTTCTGTTTCCTCAAAGAAAATGTGTTTAACTTCCGTATTGGGAGATTTTCGAGCAAACTCAACCTGAGCAATGACACTATCCTCAAGATTTAGGTAATAATAAGCGAAAACGATGTCCATTTGTCGTAGAATCCACCGTTCAATCTTGCTATATTGAAGCGCAAAGGCAGTTTCAATTTTAGCAACGCCATCGTCCATAGCCGGAGCGAATACATTGCGGTCAGGAATACAGCGTGGCAATCTTGAATTAAATGTCTCTCTGTACCAGTCAGACTGCTCATCGTCTTTAACCGGATCGAATACTCTGACGATTCGCACCTTATCAGGGTATTTTGTTCTCAGCCTTACTGCAAGGCATAAGCAGGAGGCGTTGAACGCATCAGCTTCTCTATGGAAAAACCAAAACTCCACCATATCTTCTGCCTTAATAACTGCTTCGCACTCATCATAGAGCCTGTCAACGATTTGCACATCAAGCAGCTCGCTCATACCAATAAAAAAGCATTTCTTCATCTATATTTCCTCCGTTAAGGGGTTATTTCTAATGTTGTAGGGTCAATCACGGTAATCTTCTTTTTCTGCTTTTGAGCATACTTTACCGTATTGCCCGTGCCGCTGGGCTTGCCGTCCCACACAGCTATGATATAATCTGCGTGATCGACCATATAGCGGTTTCTCTTGTTCATGCAGTCCGGTGTATAATGTCCTTGAAGCAAGGTTTCTTTATCGCACTGGGCGGCGATGTTGAAATATCTCTCACGCATAGCGACTGACCATTTCACCGCTTGCGTTTCACACGGAATGGCACTTTCAAGAGTAATGCCCGGATATGTCTTTTTCAAGTCCAGCACAATCTCGGCGGCGAACATATCCACACCCATTGCCATACCGGAAATAAAATGGGTGACATTCTTATGTTCAATCAGATAGACAATCTCTCTGTGAAGAGTATCTTTGAGAGCATTGCATCTCTCGTCATCTTCGTTAAAGCCAAACGGTAGCTTCTGAGGACGATGACCGGTAAAGGCACAGCTTTTCTCTTTCATAATCTTGATCCTTGTATATGTATTAGCAACTGTATCTCAATCGCTAATACATATTATACCACAAAAAATCAAGAAATCCGTCGAATTTTGAGAGATAAAAGAAAAACTGCGTGAATTTTCTCACGCAGTCTCCCAAGCGGTCAATTTGTGTTCTCTTTTTCCTGCTGGATCATCAACTCGACCATCTGCAAAATGCGTTTCTGCGCCTCCGGGGACAAGGTTTCAAGCTGTTTGGACAATTCCGAAGCCTGAGCCTTTCCTGTATGCTCCAAAACATCGCAGAAGATAGCGTCTGCGGATGTCTCAAGTCCATTGAGCAGAATGATGAGCTTTTCACAGCGAGGGAATGACATACCACGCTCAACGGTGGAGATGTAGTTCGCCGTCAAACCGGTCTTCTCAGCCAAATCCTCTTGGGTAATTCCAAGACGCTCCCGACACTGTTTGACACGCTTTCCGATTCTCTTATCAATCATGGGCGTTACCTGTGCCTTTCTATATCGCTCGTAAATATTATATGGATTAGAGCCACAGTCATACAGAAACGCTAATATTGATACTCGTTATCAGCGATTGAATACAGAGAAAAATTTACAAAAAAAGAGCCTCAGCCGACACCCAAACGGGCATCGACTGAGGCTCATGGTGTTTATCGGGTCTTCAAAAACAAGTGCGAAATTGACCTTTATTCTGACAGTACGGGTAGATAAGGACGGGATAGGAAAACATACGGGGTAGCTTTTCTTCGTGGCTTACAGAGGGAGAAAACCGTGTTTTTCAACCTTTATCCTTACAGTTTTACGCTTGCTCAGACCGCTTGGAGACAAAGTGTGGGCAGTCAATTACGACTGCCCGAAAACTCTGCTTGCAGGAATGAACACAGCGACGGCACAAGTCAGCATACTTGCGCCGTCCGTCTGTATCAAGAAAGAAGCTCCACTCCAATTTCCATTTCTGACTTTTGCTCATAGGTCAATTTCTCCCTTGTGCTTCTGGGGAGGTGGACACTCACGCTGGGGCTTTTCAGCCTTTCCTTTTTTGAGCCTGTCCATAATAGAGGTCTTTTCGCCCCGTTCAGAAGGCTTGACTTCTGCGGATTTCTCTTCCTTCGGACCGTTGTTGATGATCCCGTCAATCATGCCGTAATCATCCTCCATAGACATCTCTGCTGCCTTGAGGTAGTTTTCTTTTTCCAGAGCGGCAATCCATGCAGATTTCTCAATACCGAAAATACCGCCCTGTTCTGCATGAACCTTAATTTCAGACGGTTTGACCACCAGCCCCTCGGAGTCATCCGCATAAAGCCGGAATACCTCATGCTTCTTTGCCAGTTCAGCGGCGGCTTCTTCACGCAGAGGGAGCATACCGCCCCATTTGTAGCCGTAGTCGAGCATTTCATCCATAGAGATTGTCTCATCCGGCATTCGCTCAACAGGCATAACCGCCAGTTCCAGAAGAAGCACAGTATGATCGTCAAAGCCGTCGTAAACCTCAGCGATTGCGACATCACCTTTTTCGTCTACAATCAAACAAGCAGTGTTTTCACTGTCCGTTTCGTGCTTCATCAGATAGAAGGTGTGTCCATCGACCTCTTTGCAGTTAATGGCACGCCAAGTGCCGCTTCGACCGGCAATCTCAACGCCGGTGCTATCCATATTGATCTGGAAGTCCTTTTGTTCCGTCTGCTCCTGCTGCTTCTGCTCTTCGGAAATCATTGGAATGGCAACGATTTTGTCTCCCAGCCTTGCAAACTGTTCCGGGGATTTGAAGTGAGCCGTGAACTTCTCCATCAGTTCAGGAGACAACGATCCGAAGCTGTCTTCCGTCAGTCCGACAACTAAGAAAGTTCCGGCAACGATGTCATAGATGTCTCCGTCCTCGTCACGGAGCGCACGGTTGAGCGGCATACCCATGAGCTTGCCTTCCTCGTTGCAGATCAGGGCAACCGGTTCTTCAAAGGGGTACACTGCCTGAATATCACCGCCTACCTCGTGTTGCAAAGATTCCAGTCCTGTGTCAATCTCCTTCGCATAAGGTTCTTTCCCCGGCTCAACTACAAGGACGGTCATGCTGATTTCACGGTCACTTCCAGAATCGGTAATGCGGTACTCGTCGGGAATGTCTTCCAGAGAGCCGTCAAAGTAGTGATTCCAGCTATCGCCGGTATTGCGAACATAGCCTTCGTCGGTAAATCGTCCCTGTTCATCCATACGGATGTCACGCCCAAAACGCTCATAGTCAATGTAATTTGCCAGAGGTCCCAGTTCCTTTTCGGAGTAGATACCGGCTTCGTGAACATAGTAGTAGCCGAGATCGTATTCATCGGTGATCTTGGGGATAAAGTCATAGCAGTCCAGATTGTAGGTCAGGTTAATGAGATCGTCAATGTCACTGACCTCATCACAGCCAGCCTCCATAATGGCAACGAACCGTTCCTGCTCCCATGTACTTAACTCTTCAATACGGGCGGCAAGGTAGTTGAGCTTATCGAGGCTTTCGTATTCACCGAGCATTTTTTGAACACCGGAGATCGGACATTCATAGTCGGTGATAAACCATTCCTCATAGGGATTTCCAAAATCATCCGCAGAGCCGATTCCGATTCGCTCAAAGACCTTTTTCATCTCTTCCTCAGTGGTTGGGAACTTCACCCACTCACCGATAAGTTCACCCTCGTTGTACTTGCCGAGGTTGGTGACAAACGCTTCAAAGTTTCCATCTAATACGGGCATAAGCATCCTCCTTTCAGTCATCCAGCATTTCGTCCGGTACGATATAGTAGGTATCGAACTCAGTGTCAGTCATGCTCTCAAGTTTCTGGACGGTCTTGTAAAGCAGTTCTGCCATCTCATCGTCCAGATCGTTGAGCGGCAGATTTTTCATTTCTGCAATGAGTTTTTCTCGGCTGGAAGTGTCAAAGCAGCACATCAGGTTGGTTTCTTCAACGGTAAATTTCATCGTTCGACATCCTTTCCTTTGTTTTTATTGGGCTTCGGTGGCTGTGTGGACTGTGTTTTCTGAGCGGCTTTCAATTTATCCCGAATGGAGTCACGGGCAGAAGGTTTCTTTGGGATTGTGTCGTAGACCGCAATTCCGGCAACCTCCACAAAGCTGCGGATATAGGCAATGCTCTCGGTAAACGGAATGGACTTGCTTTTGTCTGTGATGTTGGTGAGCCGAACTTCATCAGCGGCGAAATTAACAGCGTCAATCCTGCATTTCAAGCCGTCTACCATGAGTGTTGCGCCAACGGGGATGTAGTCAGCACCTTTGAGTTCCTTGAAGGTTTCGCCGTCCTTGATGAGAAAGACATCTGCGCCGGACTGCCAGAGCTTCTTTGAGGCGGCTGCCCATGCAGATTCCTTGAAACCGGTGACGGGCAGACTTGGCTTTCCATGCACTTTTTTATCAAGCAGTTTTGTTCCCAGAAGAGCGGCTGCCTTCTTTGCATCCTCACCGTACAGTTCAAAATAACCGTTCTGAGCGAAGCAGACCAGCGCATCGGGGTGGTCACGCTTGATTGCTTCGTATTTTCTAAGTTCTGCAACAGGCAAAGGTGCAAGGGTTTCTATTTTGCCGTGCTGGACGGCAAGCTCGTGAATGTGGGCATCAATATCTCCACTCTGACTGCGCAGATTTCTCTTGCCTTGCTCTCGTCGCAGGATCATGGCAAGCTCGGCTTCGCTCTCAGGGAGATATGCAATAGACTTCACATTCCCGTGTTCCTTGTCCATTCCTGCAATCTCACGGCGATAGGTCTGAAAAGGCAGATAGTAGGTGCTGTCATTGTCAAATGTGACGGCAATCTTATCAATGGTCACGGTCAGATTTTTGAGGCGGTCTGCATGGATGGCATAATCAATCTCCACAAGATTTCCTTTCACAACTCCGTCCGTAATACCGGTGATCTCCACGGCATAGGTAAGAATGGGATCGGTGGTCTGCTCGTAGTAAAAGTTCCAAGTCCGGTTTTCAAAAGTCCCTTCGATATGTACCTCCCGTTCACGCAGGAGATATGTGCCATTTGGACGGGACATCCAGAGAAGCTGTTTATCCGCAGGAGCGTCAGAGGCAGCAAGCTCCCGAAGGAGCTTACAGTCCATTTCAAAATCCTCTTTGTAGTTCTCCGTGTGAATATCCATGATCCGGCGAAGGGCATCTATCAGGTCAATGTTTTCAAACTTCATAGGCATCACTCCAATCCAATATCATGCGTTTTCTTCTTTTGAGGGGATTTTCTTTCCGGCTGTGACTTGGCGGCAGAGCGAAGCTGTTCACGAATGGACGGCTTCTCCTGCTTTACAGACTGAGCCTTCTCCCGTCTCACATATTCCAGCGTGGGTATCAGTTCCCGATAGCAGCCTTGCGTTTTCTTTGCAGAATGGCGGCGATGGATCAGGAACATCGGCTCACCGTCTTTTGTGACGGTATTGCCCTCAATTCTGACATTGTTCTGGATCATAACCTTGTGAGACTGCATCGAAACCTTGTAGGTGGAACGCATTCCGTCGTTGGCATGAGCAATTTGCCCTTTGAGGCTGTCCATAACCGCATCCTTGATCTGTTTTTCCTCTGCGGTCAGCCGTTGCTTTGGCGTAGCAGGAGCTTCGACGGTTGGTACCGGATCGGTCTGACGGCAAAATTCGGCAGCAAACAAATCCAGCAGTCCGGGATTGACCTTATCTACGATAAATGCGCTTGCGTACTCAGAACAAACATCCGTACCTTTTGCCCACTGCTTGAGATCGCCGGAGATCCGTCCGTCGTATGCCTTTTGCTGGATGGTATTTGCCAACACATACTGAACTCTCTCAGGCGAGAACTGCTCCAAAACACCTTTGACTGCTGCCTCTGCGGACAAACGGTTGTCACCGTAGTTGTTACTGATTGCCGCTCCAATCGCTTCTGCACAGGCTGTATTTGCGTCATGGGATGCTCGGTAAGCATCCAGCTCACCGGCTTCATAAGCATAATTTGCCATTTCCCGATAGACCGGAACTTCCAGAAAAGAGGGCTTAATTTCATTGGCAGAAGCAGCCTGTTCCTGAAAAGCCTCATAGTCCTGGACTGTAACATCCGAATCCAAAACACCCAACTCCACGCAAAGAGATTCCATTATGGATTTTGCCGTAGTGTCCTCGTCAGGCACAAATCCACCATCCTTGAGTTTCCTGTCAGCTCCATACAGCGAATAGTCAAAGCCACCGTCCGTTTCATGAACTTCGATGTAACCTTTTTCCCCAATGCTGACGGCAATTTCCGTTTTCTGCTCTTGATTTCGATCCATCATTAAAGCCCTGAGTTTGGTGTCTATGCTTTCAATCATCTCTGCGGCAGTGCTGCGGATTGTTTCCAGAGAGCTTTTGAGTTCCTTTGTCTCCTTATCAGAGGACCAACCGGCGATATAGCCGAAGGAATAGTCAGAGGTTTCAATGCCGTATCGCTGGCAGACGGTATAGGCAACGCTTTCAGCCTCAACCTCTTTTGTATGACGGTCTTTCTTTTCCGCAGTCGAAGCATCGGGATCAAGGGCATGGAGTTTGGCGTGGGCAATCTCGTGAATGAGGGTTTTAATGGTCTGCATTTCACTCATGCCATCGTCAATCGCAATGCGTTTATCAACCAAATGGTAGTAGCCGTGTGCGCCGCCTTCGATTTTCTCAAGTCCAACAGGGACGGGAGAGATTTCTTTGAGAACTCTCCAAAAATCTTCGTACTGCTCCACATCGCCGGTAAGCTGATCCACCATAATATCGGGAAGCTCCTTGCCGTCTGTCTGTGAAACATCAAAGACACTGACCACCTTGAACGCCGGACGCATAACCTCCACCGTCTCTGTCACCGGCTTTCCGTCCGCATCCAGCACCGGTTTCTGCGTATCAGGATCAACCTTTACTCGATCTTCCTTTGCCTTGTAGGGGGCAGGAGCAAGGATTTTGATGCTCTTTTCATCCTTTTTAACATGACGGTCAAAGTTCTTTTTCCACGAGGTATATCCGGCGATAAGCGTAGCATCCGGTTTCTGCATGGCAATCAGCAGTGTGTTGTTGAATGAGTAGTTGTAAAACTTGGACATCGTGCGGAGGTATTCCTTGAAACGCTCGGATTCAAAGAGTTCCTTGATGCCCTGTTCCAGCTTATCCGTTATCTCTCGGACTTGCTGTGCATTTTTGTTTTCAGCCATTTTAGTCCTCCTTTTCACTTGAAATGGAAAGCCCCGGCTGAGGCTTGCTCAAAAGACGAGCCTTGATCTCAGTCGGGGTTTCTCTGCGTGTTAATCGTCGATGAAAGACATTCTCTTCCTGTTCCCATTCCATGAGCCGGTTAAATAACTCCGGGTGATGTGTAATCATGTGCCGCAGCTCGGCGTCACTTGCATTGGGACAAAACCAGCAGCCGTTTCTTCGGCAGTGACCGTAAATCGGAGAAAGCAGATCATGTTCTTTACAAAGCCTCCGTGCATCCGCTTCGGTCATACCGTATTTATCAAGAAGACTGATTTTTGATGTCCCATCCAGTCTTGCAAGGCGTTTTGGCTCATCTGCGGCAATCCCAACATAGCTGACAGTATCGGGAGAAAGTGAGGCGTTGTATTTGCGGATTGGTGGACATTTGCAGTCCCGATTGACAGCGCACATTCCCGGCCACACAAAGCCTCGCTTAACACCCTTATGGGGTCCACGGGTAATAATGTGATGAAACACATCCTCATAGGTTTTCTCAGCACGGAGAATTGTAAACTTGATACCCAATTCCTTTTCACAGAAGGGCTTTAGCTTTTCATAGATGAAGTCCCGATGCTCCGGGACTTCACCACTGATCTTCCAGTCAAACATAACCTCACTGAAAACCACCTCATCCATCGGCTCACCGTGTTCTGCTGCCAGAAGAATTGTCGCAACGCTGTCCTTGCCTCCACTGCACGAGGCAATGTACTTTGGGCGGCTCATCTGTCAAACTCCATTTTGAAACTGACATATTTGTCGCCGCTGTCATCCAGCCGAATGATCGCATCATAGAGCTGAGGTTTTTTGGGGGTGTAAAGTCCGGTCACTCTGCACCAGCCTTTATCCAGCAGCTCCTTTGCAATTTTCTTGGTCAGCTTCTTTTTCTTGGAGGAAAAGAACTTGTTGTCTTCCCACAGACAGAAAGAGCATTCTTTACTGGAACAGTAGAAATTGCCCTTGCCAACATAGACCGGAGAACCGCAGCGAGGGCATTTGCCGATGCTTTCTTTTCCGGTTTCAAAGCGGTTGGCTTCTGCGTCTGAAAGGAAAGGATAAGCCTTCACCAGCGATGCTGTCATATCCGCAATACCGGAGAGGAACTTGTCTGCATCCGCATTACCACGCTCAATCTGCATCAGGGTGTTTTCCCATTCTGCGGTCATTGTAGGAGATGTGATCTGCTCCGGCAGGACGGTGACAAGGTTGATGCCATCCTTTGTAGG
>Ga0129317_1002125_pt1 | contig 12132 bp, 9 predicted proteins | sample Cm1ome_FD_94430 | JGI IMG/M metagenome (GOLD analysis project Ga0129317, IMG submission 94430) | Eastern black-and-white colobus group fecal microbial communities from Wisconsin, USA - Cm1105 metagenome | ecosystem: Host-associated > Mammals > Digestive system > Large intestine > Fecal | place...
AGATAGGTCAGCCTGTCTCCGTAGTTGATTCGTTCGCACCCGGCGGGAATCACCACCTCGCCGCTGTGGTACTGCCGGACAGTGACCGTAACGGCGGCCCCTGTCCGCTTCAGAGACTGGGCCGCCAGCTTTCCCATTTCTCCGTTTCCGATGACCATGCAGTTGGCCTCCGAAAAGGGAAAGCCCTGGTTTTTCAGCATTTCGATAGCCTGATCCATAGCCGTCTGGTTGGCCCGGGAGAAGGTGACCTCCGTCTTCACCTTTTTTCCGGCGGTAATGGCTCTCCGGAACAGCACCTCCAGCACATTGTCCGTCATATAGTTTTCTCTGGCCAGCGCCAGGGCGTCCTTCACCTGGGTGATGATCTGATCCTCCGCCAGGATCCTGGACTTCAGCCCGCATACCAGATGGAACAGGTGCTCCACTGCCTCCCGATCCTCCCGCACCGCGAAATATTCGCCGTACTCCCGGGAATCCACGTTCTTTTCCCGGCAAAGCAGCTCCAATAGGGAGCCGTCCCAGGCATCCTCACAGCTCGCCCACAGCTCCATACGGTTGCAAGTGGCAAGTATCACACAGCCCTGGATTCCCGGGAGGGCCTTCCACCGCTCCATGGCCAACCCGGCGTTTTTCTTGGTAAAGGAAAAACGGGCACGAATATCCACATTTGCTTTTGTGTGGTCAATGCCGATCATTCGAATGCGCATCCTCAGTTCCTCCGGTTCTCTGTCCCGATAAAATTTGCGAAAAGAAAAATGTGTGCTGAACAGAGCAGCACACATACCAGGATGCCACTCCCAAAGGAAAGCACCCCGTTCTGTGTAACAGTTCTGTACATCGCAGAATCGATTACCTGGGAAGCCCCCTGAAATCAGGGCCTCCCCGGATATATGGCAGGTCTCCTGACTTATGCTTCGGCGCGCGCTTTCGCCTTCTCAAGATTTTCTCAATGGCACCATGAAAGCCGCTGGGCAATTACAGTAGCGAGACTGTACAGGATTTTCACCTGTTTCCCTTTTCCATCATCCCTGGTATTCAATTGTACGTTTATTATAGGCCCTGAAGCCGGTAAAGTAAAGTATCTTTTTTCCGGAAGGCCGGAAAATAGCGGTTGCCGGCCGCGTCGCTTCCCGGAGAATTGACATTTCCATTCCGGTATGCTATTTTGTATGAACTGGGGTTCTCCCCGACTCTCTTCCCGAGGTGCTGCATTATGAATGAACGATCCTCTGTTTGCCTTCTGAACGATTCCTTTCCGCCGCTGATCGACGGTGTTGCCAACGCGGTGGTCAGCTATGGCAAATGGCTGCCGGAGCAGGGCTTTGACCCGGTGGTGATTACCCCGGCCTATCCCGGTGCCGACGATTCCGCCCTTCCCCATCCGGTGATCCGCTACCCAAGCATCGATCTGCGCAGCTGGATGGGTTACCTGGCCGGGATTCCCTTCTCTCCGGAAATCCTCCGTCAGCTGGAGGGCCGAACTGTCTCCCTGCTCCATACCCACTGCCCCGTTGCCTCCACCCTGCTGGCCCGACAGCTCCGGGCGGTTTTGGACGTGCCCCTGGTTTTCACCTACCACACCAAATTTGATATCGACATTGCCTCCATTCTCCGCTCCAAGGCCCTTCAGGCCGGCAGCAAGCGGGCCCTGGTGGAAAACATCAGCGCCTGTGACGAGGTCTGGGCCGTGAGCAAGGGCGCGGGAGAAAACCTGCGGAGCATGGGCTACCAGGGTGATTATGTGGTTATGCCCAACGGCGTGGATATGCCCCTGGAACGGGTTTCTGAGGAAGCCTGCCGGGCGGTGGGCGCGGACTATGATCTACCCGAAACTGTCCCCGTCTTCCTGTTTGTAGGCCGTATCCGCTGGTATAAGGGGCTGAAAATCATTCTGGACGCCCTGGGAATGCTGAAGGCCGCCGGAAAGGACTTCCGGATGGTGTTCATCGGCGACGGCACCGACCGTCCGGAGGTGGAACATACCGCCCAGGAAATGGGCCTGTCTGACCTCTGCTTCTTCACCGGCGCCATCTCTGACCGGGAGACCCTCCGGGCCTGGTACTGCCGCAGCGACCTGTTCCTCTTCCCTTCCACCTTCGATACCAACGGCCTTGTGGTACGGGAGGCTGCCGCCTGCTCTCTGGCATCGGTGCTGGTTCGGGGAAGCTGCGCCGCCGAGGGCGTTACCCACGAACGCAACGGCTTCCTGATCGAGGAAAACGCCGCCAGTCTGTTCGCCCTGCTGAAGGATTTGATGGACCAGAAGCCGCAGATGCGCCAGGTGGGCATCAACGCGGGCCAGGAGCTGTATCTTTCCTGGGCGGATGCGGTCAAGCTGGCAGCGGCCCGCTATGAAATCGTCATTGACCGCTACCGCAGCGGCGGATATTCCCACGTCTATCGCCATATGGATCATGTGCTCAGCCAAAGCGGCGAGCTGATGGAAGATCTGGCGAAGGCCCAGGATCGTTTGCGGGAAATCGAGTCCCATATCCACAGCCGGTTTGAATAACCTCCCAAAATCCAAGAAAGGGAACCTGTTTTATGAGAAAACCCATTATCGGCGTCTCCTGTAATTATGACTATGGAGATATCTTTCAAAGCGGGGGCGACCAGTCGGCCATCAGCCCCAAATGGCATACCCTATGTGAAAACTATACCCGCGCCATTGAAGAAGCCGGCGGAATTCCCCTGCTGCTGCCGATTTACAAAAACGAAGGGGATCTTGCCTGTGTTTTGAACACTCTGGACGGTGTTCTGGTCACCGGAGGCAACGACATTGACCCCATTCTCTACGGCGAGCTTGACCGGGGCCAGTGCGGCAGAATCGTCCCCGAACGGGATCGGCAGGACATTGCCATGGTTCGCTACATCGTTAACCAAACGGAAAAGCCCATGCTGTGTATCTGTCGTGGAATCCAGGTTCTGAATGTGGCCATGAACGGCAGCCTGTATCAGGATCTGGAAAGCGAGGGCCCGTTTTATCCCCACGCCAAGCGAAATTATCCCATGAACGCGGTCACGCATACGGTTTCCATTGTCCCGGCCAGTCTGCTGTTCGGCATTGTGAAGAAAACCTCCTTGGGCGTGAACACCTTCCATCACCAGGCCGTCAAGGCCCTTGGCCGCGGACTGAAGGTAACCGCCGAATCGGAAGACGGTGTGGTGGAAGCCCTGGAGCTGGAGGGCCGGGACTTTGTGCTGGGCGTCCAATGGCACCCGGAAAAGATGTACGACAGCGCCGATCAGAAGAAGATATTCGCGGCCTTTGTGGAACGGGCCGGAAGAGGAATGGAATATGACAGATAGAGCCAAGGGAAATCTCTATATGCTGCTGGCAGCGGTTTTGTGGTCTACCGGCGGTATTCTCATCAAGTTTATTCCGGTCAACGCCATTGCCATCAACGGCGCCCGTTCCTGCATCGCCTTTCTGTTCTTCTGTGTCTGCAAGAGGAGCGTCAAATTCCGCTTCAATCGGTATATCGGGGCGGCGGCCTTTTGCCTGGTCATGACGAATTTCCTGTATGTGATGGCAAACAAGCTGACCACGGCGGCCAATGCCATTGTGCTTCAGTATATGGCGCCTATCTTTGTGCTGATCTGGGATTGCGTCCACCGCAGGACACTGCCCTCAAAACGGCAGTGCGTCATTGTGGCCATGGCCTTTGCCGGTATGATTCTGTTCTTCTTTGACCAGCTGGACGGCGGTCATCTGCTGGGAAATCTCCTGGCCATCGGTGCCGGGCTGTGCTTTTCCGGGGTGTTTTTTATCAATTCTCTGCCGCAGTCCAGCAGTGAAGACGCCAGTATGCTGGCATTTCTGGCTTCCTTTCTCATCTCCATTCCCACGCTGGGTGATGTATTTGCCATGGATGGGAAAGGCTTGGCCGCCCTGCTTGCCCTGGGAATTTTTCAAGTGGGACTTGCCTATCTGGTATTCTCCAAAGGTTCCAAGCTGACCAGTCCTGTCAGCGCTTCCCTGATCGGCCTGCTGGAAGCCATCTTAAATCCCGTTTGGGTATTGATTTTCTACGGGGAAAAGGTAGGGAAATACGCCCTCCTCGGCGGCGGAATTCTGTTGCTTTCCGTGGTGCTCAATATCTGCATCGGATCCGGTCAGCAGGAGCAAGCGACAGACTCTACTATCTGATACACAATTATGGGCACGGCCGACAGCCGTGCCCATCTTTTATTTGCTGCTCTGATCCAGGTCCCGGAGAAGCTTCAGGCTCTGGTACAGGAAGGTCTCCCGGTCGAATCCGGCATTGCTCAGCACCTCTTGCACGATCATCCCGTCGGACAGCAGCAGAATCAGCCATGTCAGGCAATCCGCCGGGATATTGGTTCGCTCCGCGATCTTCTGACTGATCAGCCGCTGGAACTCCCCATACCGGGTCACCAGCCGCTGCCGCAGCACTTCGTCCCCAAGCTGGGCCTCCGACAGCAGGTGCATCCGCAGTCCCGCCGAGGCAATGTCCCGCTCCACCACATATTTCACCAGCCGGTTTAGGGAGGTGTCCTTGTCCTTGTTTTCCGTCCAGGAAATAAAGTCCTCCCATTGCTGATCCAAATACTGATCGGTGATGTCAAAGAAGATTTCGCTTTTTGTCTTGTAGTGATAATATAGTGTTCCCTTGGAGATCCCAGCCGCAGCGGCGATCTCTGCCAGGGAAATATCCGCCAGGGACTGCACCTTAAGCAGTTCCTTCGTTGTGTCCAGAATCTTCTGCCGGACGTTTTCCTTTCGCGGCGCTGCCATCGTCCTCGCTCCTTCCCGTCTCTTTTTCTGCATTGTAACATAAATACATCCTGATGTCCACATTTTGTTAAAAGTGAGGGAAATTCCTCTCTTTTCCGGATTCTCCCTATACACTATTGACAACCGTCCGCCTTTCGGGTATGATAAAGGCAGGAAAAGTCGGTCATTTGGCCGACACAGAAAGGAGTGCGAATCCTTGAATATCCGCATCATCAACGCGCGCCTGGAAAAGCGGTTCTCCGGCGCTGTCCACGCTGCCCTTCAGGACGGTGCCCTGGTTCTCACAGGGCACCTGGACACCTGGGCCCAAACCGTGGAGGCCTGCGCCATGGCAGCGAAAAAATACAGCACCATTCATGTGGTGAACGACATTGTCTGCAACGAGGTCAGGCAGCAAACTATGCGTCTGCCCACCCTTCAGGATACCGCCCTGGAGGGACAAAAACCCGACGTACTGATCATCGGCGGCGGCATTTCCGGTGCCTCCATCGCCCGGGAGCTGAGCAAATGGAAGCTCAACATCCTGCTGGTGGAAAAAGAAGCCGACCTGGCTCTCCAGGCCTCCGGCAGAAATGACGGGGAAGTGCATCCCGGCATCGACCTGAAGAAGGGCTCGAAAAAGCACTACTACGTCCGCAAGGGCAACGCCATGTACGATCAGGTCTGCAAGGATCTGGATGTTCCCTTCCGCCGGGTGGAACAGTATGTGTGCTTTGAAAACCGTTGGGCGAAGCCGCTGATTGCTCTGTACTGCCTGATCCGGAAGTATCGGGACGGCATTTCCGACACGGAAATCATTTCCGGAGAGGAGCTGCGCCGCCGGGAGCCGAACTTCCGGGAGGATATCCGTTTCGCCATTTCCAACCCTTCCTCCGGCTGCGTCTGCCCCTATGGGCTGACCATCGCCTATGGAGAAAACGCCGTTCAGAACGGGGCCCAGGTCTCCCTGAATACGGCCGTGCTGGATATGCAGGTGGAAAATGGCAAAATTCTCTCCGTAACCACCAACCGGGGCACTGTGTATCCCGCTCTGGTAATCAATGCCGCCGGGGTCTTTGCCGAGGAAATCGCCGCCATGGCAGGCGACCGGTTCTTCTCCATCCATCCCCGTCGGGGAACCAACTCGATTCTGGATAAAAAGGCCGGAGCCTATATGACATCCATCGCGTCGGTCAAGGAGATCACCTCCAACAAGACCCATTCCAAGGGCGGCGGCATTCTGCATACCGTTCACGATAATCTTCTGGTAGGCCCCGACGCCGTGGAAACCTGGGAAAAGGAAAATGTGGAGACCCGGAAGGAAAGCGTTGACGCGGTTCTGGCGAAGCACAAGCAAACCATGCCGAAGCTCTCTGCTTCGGACGTGATTACCTACTTTACCGGTGTCCGTGCTCCCACCTTTGAAGAGGACTTCATCATTGAAATGGGCAGGAAGACGGAGAACCTGATCCACTGCGCCGGCATCCAGTCTCCCGGCCTGACCACCGCTCCTGCCGTTGCCCTGGACATTGAAAAAATGGCGGTGGAATATCTGAAAAAGCAGCGGCCTGTGGAGGAAAATCCCGATTTTAACCCCGTCCGTCACGGCATTCCCGTGCTGCGGGACATGGATGACGAAAGCAGGGCTGCCATGATCCGGGAAAATCCGGACTACGGTGTCATTGTCTGCCGATGCGAGGAAGTCAGCAAGGGCGAGATTCTGGACGCCCTCCGCAGCCCCATCTCCGTTCCCACCCTGGACGGAGTCAAGAAGCGAGTTCGGCCGGGAATGGGACGCTGCCAGGGCGGCTTCTGCTCTCCCATTGTCACCCAGATCATTGCGGACTACTTAGGCGTACCGGTGTCCCAGGTGCGGAAGTCCTCCCAGGGCTCCGTGATCACCTACGGACAGACCGGCCCAGAGGAGGGAGTGTAACATGCGTACCTGGGATGTTTTGGTCATCGGCGGCGGCCCCGCCGGTTTGGCCGCTGCCCTTTCCGCCCATGAAAATGGTGCCCGTACCCTGCTCATTGAACGGGAAGGCAAACTGGGCGGCATTCTGAAGCAGTGTGTCCACGACGGCTTCGGCCTGGTTCGGTTCCAGGAGAAGCTGTCCGGGCCGGAATACGCCGGGAAGTTTCTGGATCGCTTCCGGGAAGCGGGAATCGAGGCCATGACCCTCACCTTTGTCACCCGGATTCAAAAAACCGGGCTCGGGTTTCATGTGACCATTGTCAGCCGCAGCGGCGTGGAAACCATTGGGGCCAAGGCCCTGGTGCTGGCCACCGGCTGCCGGGAGCGTACCGCAAAGCAGGTTTCCATCCACGGCACCCGTCCCTCCGGCATCTTCACCGCCGGTACTGCCCAGCACTTTGTCAACCTGATGGGACAGCTTCCCGGGAAGAAATGCGTCATTCTGGGCAGCGGAGACATCGGCCTGATTATGGCCCGGCGGATGACATTGGAGGGCGCTCAGGTTCTGGGCGTCTATGAGGCAAAGTCCACCCCATCCGGCCTCACCCGGAACATTCACCAGTGCCTTCACGATTTTGACATTCCTCTGTATCTCAGCCACACCGTCACCCGGGTCTTCGGTGCGGAACGGCTCACCGGTGTGGAAATTTCCCAGGTGGACGGGAACATGCGTCCCATCCCGGGCACCCAGCAATTGGTCGAATGCGACACCCTGATTCTGTCTGTAGGACTGATCCCGGAAAACGAGCTGGCGGAGAAGCTTGGGATTCCTCTGGATCCCAAAACCAAGGGTCCCTGCTGCAACGCCCAGCTCATGACCGGTGTGGATGGGGTATTCTCCTGCGGAAATGCCCTTCATGTCAACGATCTGGTTGACTATGTGTCTGAAAGCGGCGAGACCGCAGGCCGGAACGCCGCCCGATATTCCGGCGCTCCCCGGAAGGAGATCCCCATAGAGACGTCTTCCAAACTTCTCTACGCCGTTCCCCAGCGGCTTGATTTAAACGCCGACAATAAGGAAACGGTGCTGTATTTCCGCAGCCGGGAGGTGCTGGGAAACTGCCGCCTGACCATCTCCGCCGATGGACGGGAGATTTTCTCCAGGAAGTATCCCTTCCTCCGGCCTCCGGAGATGGAGCGGCTTACCATCGACTTTTCTTCCTTCGGTCTGGCGGAAAATAGCCGGATCACATTGGATATCGAGGTGAATGATCATGGCTAAGCTTGTGTGTATCGTCTGTCCCCGGGGCTGTGCCCTGGATATTACGGAAGCCCGGGATGGCTTCCACGTCACCGGCAACACCTGCAAAAGGGGTGAGCAGTTCGCCCTATCCGAGATGACCCGGCCCATGCGCACCATCTGTTCCACCGTCCGCACCACTCTGCCCGGCGTCCCGGTGATTCCCGTCCGGGTATCCGGAGAGATCCCCAAGGATCGGATCTTTGATGTTATGGCCCAGATCAAGGGTGCCTGCCTCCATCAGGCTGCGCCCCGGGGCACCGTTGTGATCCGGGATGTGCTGGGACTGAATGTAGATGTCATCACCACTTCCGATCTGGAAACACATGAAAAAGGAGAGACCTGTCATGAGTAACAAACCTTACAAGGGCTTCGAACCCAAGTGGCTGCTGACCCCTGCTCCTGAGGGCAGCTATCGCTCCATCTTCCGCTGGGGCGATCCCAACTTCTTCAAGTATCCCAAGGAATCCCTGTACAAGATGATGAAGGAAACCTTCCACATGACCGACGAGGATTTTCAGGACTATACCGATGACATCGGCTTCGATCCGGTCTCTATGCCTGACCATCCCTGCCGTCTGGCTCAGGAGCACATTGACGCCCTGAAGAAAATCGTCGGCGACGAATTTGTCACCACCGAGGACTATCCCCGGCTGGCGGTGGCCTACGGCTGTACCGGCTACGATCTGCTCCGCCTGCGGCATAAGCAGGTGGACTATGTGCCGGATGTGGTGGTCTACCCCGACACCACCGAGCAGGTGGAAGCCCTGGTCGCCTATTCTGTGGAACACAAAATTCCCCTGTATGTCTATGGCGGCGGCAGCTCCGTCACCCGGGGCGTGGAAGCGGTAAAGGGCGGCATGACCCTGGATATGCGCAAGCGCTTCAACAAGGTCATCAGCTTCAACGAGGTGGATCAGACCATCACCGTTCAGGCGGGTATGTCCGGCCCGGATCTGGAAAGTGCCCTTCAAAACGCCCCGGAGCGGTTCGGCGCCAAGCGGGCCTATACCTGCGGCCACTTTCCCCAGTCTTTTGAGTACAGCAGCGTCGGCGGCTGGACGGTAACCCGGGGTGCGGGACAGAACAGCACCTACTACGGCACCATTGCGGACATCGTCCTCTCCCAGAAGTACGCCACGCCCATTGGCCGGATTGTCACGCCTCACTGTCCCAGAGAAGCCACCGGCCCGGACTTGAACCAGATCATGATGGGCTCCGAGGGCACCTTCGGCGTTCTGACCGAGGTGACCCTGAAGGTTCGCCGATGGATGCCGGAAAACCGAAAGCGGTTCTCCTATATGTTCCGGGACTGGCAGACTGCCATGGACGCCGCCCGGGAAATGATGCAGTGCGAGTGCGGCTACTCCTCCGTCTTCCGTCTGTCCGACCCGGAGGAGACCAACCTGATGCTGAAGCTCTACAATGTGGACGAGACGCCTCTGGCTCCTCTGTTGGATCACTTGGGGTACAAGGACATGGAGCGGTGCATGTTCCTGGGATTCACCGACGGCGAAAAGGGGTTCTCCCAAAATGTGGCGAAGAATATCGGCCGGATCGTCCGGAAGTTCGGCGCCATGCCCATGACCGGCTTCGTAACAAAGAGCTGGGAAAAGGGCCGGTTCAACGATCCCTACCTCCGGGACACCCTTATGGACTTCAGCGTCATCACGGACACCCTGGAATGCAGCGTCAACTGGTCGAACATGGCCCAGGTACACCGGGACGTGCGGGAGGTCTGCCACAAGCTGCCCAACACCATCGTTACCACCCACATGTCCCACTGCTATCCCCAGGGTGCCAACCTGTACTTCATCTTCATCACCAAAATGAACGACGCGGCGGAGTTCAAGCGCTACCATACCACCATTCTGGACGCCATCCAGCGCTCCGGCGCGGCCATTTCTCACCATCACGGAATCGGCAAGATGTTTGCCCCATGGCTGGAGGGCTACATCGGGCAGAAGGAATACGGGGTGTTCCGTGTGCTGAAGGACTACTTCGACCCGGACTACATGATGAATCCCGGCGGCACCATAGGTCTGGACTTAAAACCCGAAGAAAAGAAATTCCTGAACACCCGGAAGGATTACCGGTAAACAAGGCTAAACGCCGCACTTCTCCATTTGGAAAAGTGCGGCGTTTCATATGGTTATTCATCCATCCCAAAGATATCTCGGGTATAGACCTTGTCCCTGACATCATCCAAACAGGGATCCATACGGTTCGCCAGAATCACACGGCTGAGATCCTTGAACCTTGCCAGGTCATTTACTACGTCACAATTCATAAACGTATCGCCAGCCTTGAGCATCGGCTCATAAACGATAACGGTAGCGCCCCTGGCTTTGATTCGCTTTATGATCCCTTGAACGGCACCATTTCGGAAGTTATCGCTCCTTTTTTTCATGTTCAGGCGGTAAATGCCAATGACGCTTCCCTGTGCCTTCCCTGCCCATTGGTCTCCGGAATCCGAAAAGCCATGGTATCCAGCCATATACAGCGCCTGGTCTGCGATAAAATCTTTCCTGGTTTCGTTGCTTTGCACAATGGCTCCCATTACATTCTGGGGAACAGAGGTGAAGCTCGCCAGAAGCTGCCTGGTATCCTTCGGCAGGCAATACCCGCCGTATCCAAAGGAAGGATTGTTATAGTGGCTCCCAATCCGTGGATCCAGGCATACCCCACGGATGATTTGTTCCGTGTTCAAGCTCTTCCTTTCGGCAAAGGTATCCATTTCATTGAAATAAGCCACCCGAAGGGCCAGGTAAGCATTGGCAAAGAGCTTGACAGCCTCGGCTTCCCCAAGGCCCATAACCAGGGTGTCAATATCCTGTTTGACCGCTCCCTCCGCCAGCAGCGCCGCAAATCCCTTTGCGGCAGCCACAAGACCCGCATCCTCCATGTCTGTGCCCACGATAACGCGGGAGGGATATAGATTGTCATACAAAGCCTGAGACTCCCGAAGAAACTCCGGACTGTAAATAATGTTTCGATTTCCTATTCTCTCCCGAATTTCCTGGGTATAGCCAACCGGAACCGTGGATTTGATCACAATCACGGCCTTCGGGTTGATTGCTGTCACCTGACCGATCACCGAATCCACGGCTCTCATGTCGAATTCCTGATTTTTTTCGTCAAGGCTGGTAGGTACCGCAACAATGACAAAATCCGCATTCTCATAAGCGGCATCTGCATCCAGCGTTGCTTTTAGGTTCAAGTCCTTCTCCGCAAGAAACCGCTCCAGTCCCTCATCCCGGATCGGTGATTTTCGCTGGTTGATCAGCGCGACCTTTTGGGGGAGCACATCCACCGCAATCACGCTATTGCGCTGTGCAAGCAGGACAGCCAGGCTCAGCCCCGCATAGCCGATTCCCGCTACCGCGATCTTGAATGTCCCCATTGTGCCCTCCCTCGCAGTCTTTCCCTTTCATTTCCCGCCAAAAGTCAAAATATTCCCCTCATATCGGTGCACGCAAAGTGTTCCAGCGGAAGCTTCACCGGCAGCCCTGTTTTCTGGCTTTTATAAATCGCCAGAACAATTTCCAGAGCATTGCGGCCAGCCCGCGCATCCACATAAGGCCTTCGGTCTTCCCGGATTGCTCCTACCATATCCGCGAACAGCCGGTTGTGGCCATTGCCATAGACATTGCCGGTTACCTCTGATAGTCTTTGATTCTCCGCGTCGCCTGCTTTCGTTTCCCGGAAGCGCCAAACCTCCACATTGTTGGCAGAGGTGCCGCCGATTTTTACGGTACCGTCTTCCCCAAAAATGCACAGGGTTTCCTCCAGATTTTTGGGGTACACATTGCTGGTTCCCTCTATGGTTCCCAGCGCTCCGTTTCTGAACTTCAAAACCGCCATTCCCAGATCCTCTGTTTCCAGATAATCATGGAACTGCCGGCGGGTTGCGCCGTAAACCTCCTCCACCTCGTCGCCAAGCATCCACCGAAGCAAATCAATGCCATGGATACATTGGTTCATCAGTGTGCCGCCGTCCTGGGCCCATGTGCCCCGCCAGGCCGCCTGGGTGTAATACTCCCGATTCCGGTTCCAGCGGACATGGATGCTTCCGTGAGATAGTCTGCCAAAGCGTCCCGCTTCCAGCGCCTGCCGGGTCTGCTGAATCGCCAGGTTGAACCGGTTCTGGTGGCACGCAGAGACCTTCACACCCTTTTC
>Ga0129317_1002129_pt1 | contig 12112 bp, 17 predicted proteins | sample Cm1ome_FD_94430 | JGI IMG/M metagenome (GOLD analysis project Ga0129317, IMG submission 94430) | Eastern black-and-white colobus group fecal microbial communities from Wisconsin, USA - Cm1105 metagenome | ecosystem: Host-associated > Mammals > Digestive system > Large intestine > Fecal | place...
TGCCCACCGAGCAAATGTCACGAACAAAGTTTACAAGGAAGATATTGAGGAGATCAAGGAGCTTGGCGATAAGCTCTGGCGTCCGCTGATGTTTCTGCAAACAAAGGTGGCTCAGCTAAAGCATTGAGCAGAATATGAAAATCGCCGTCAGGATAATTCCCGACGGCAATGAAATACGATATGTGCGCTATGTACCGGATCAGCGTTTGAAATTGCTGCGCATTTCACAAGAATGGTTACAATCATTCTGCAAAGCTGGGCTCCGGAAGAATTATGGTATATACTGTATCTACAATATTGATTTGGAGGTAACAGTTATGTTGAAAACACCTGAATTGGCAATGCCGAGAACAAACAAGGTCACTACCGTATACAATGGTAAGCGTGAGGTCTGGACGGACTATGAGGAAGCAAAGGCTTATTTCCTTGAAATAATGATGACCGCCGAGGGCGAGGAGCGTGAACGAGCGGAGTGCGTTTATATTCAGCTTCTGCACGGACTGGACGAGTGCAGTGATGAGAACGAATAATCAGCAGGGCGAGTTGTTACGGCAGCTCGCTCTGGCTGTTCTCGAGCAAAAGACTAATTGACAAGGTTCGACATTTTATGTTATAATAGTATGGGATTATTACAGCATTAAGTCAGGCTTATCATAATATAGCTATTGATATTTGGAGGAGAATCTACATGGGATTAAGTTGGCTTATGAATGACTTTATTTGTAAGGAGCTATATGCACCTTATATTATTGATAGAGATTCAGACTATTATGATTCTTTACAGAATAAATTCAATATTGTGTTAAAACAGGCGAAAAAGGCTGGCGCTGATGATGAAAGCATTGCAATAATCAAAAGATATAGTAGAAAAATTCTCGAATCAATGAGAGCATACTATAATGCCGACTTGTCAAAAAGTAGCACAATAATAAGAAATCTGATTCAGGATTTAGGCGATGACCCTTTTGCTGTTGATGCCTTGTCATCAAGTGATGCTTTCTTTGGTAGCAAAGACGAGGAATTACAATTTTTTAGGTGCAGAACTGGTAAATTTCCGACGGATTTTAAAGCCAAAGATATGCTATATCTTCCTGAAAGTATGAGATCAAAGTCAGGAAACTATAGATTTAGTATTTCTGGAAATCCAAGTTTGTATTTATCAAATTCATCATATGGATGTTGGATTGAAACCGGCTATCCGCCAGATAATGAATTTAATGTTTCACCAGTTATTCTTGACGGCTCTCAAAAAATATTGAATTTAGTAGTAGCTGTAAGGGATTTCCATCGTTTGCATGAATTTGATGATGAAAGAGTACACTGTTGGCTGAAACTATTTATGCTTTCAATCGCAACATCATTTAGGATTAAAGAAGAAGGAAGGATTTTCAAATCAGAATATGTCATCTCCCAAGCAATTATGATGGGATGCAAAAAACTTGGGTATGACGGTGTAGCGTACTACTCAAAACGTGTATCTGATGAAGTTTTTTCGATATGTGCAATCAATCTTGCCCTTTTTGTTAGCTATAATAAAGGAGATGCAGGCTTAGCTAAACACATTAAAATAGATGACGCTTATAATTATGCACTGTTCAAAAAGTTAATGCCTTCTTTAAAGTATAAAGAATACAAATTACGTTCTACACGAACTGGACTCATCAATAATATCGGAAGCTATGATAGACAGTATCCATATCGGGAAACAGAATTCTTTGCTTTTGATATGTTCCTTTTTACCACATGGAGAGATAAGCCTAACAATAAAGGAAAGGATCACATTCCGTGGGGTGTTGATACGAAATAAATCTATGAATAAAGATAAGGCTCTCAGAGTAATTCTGGGAGCCTTATCTTTATCTTCTCTGTAAGAGCGAAACTAACAGGTTGTATTTCTCTGCGGTCAATAGTTCTCTTGCAAGCCTGTCCTGCTCAACAGGCGATAGCTTTGAAATAGCCTCCATTGCCCGAATAATAGCCTGCCTTGCTTTACCGTAGTTGTCGTTAGGTTCAATATCCAATTTTACATCGAAATTATCCATAGCCAAAGTCCTCTCAACTACATTATTTTTTCAACAGCCTATTGATATGATTCAAAATCATCAACTGATCCCCGTCATCAAGCTGCTTCATACCTTCAACCGCTTTTCGTATCAGCTCAGGATTTGAAATGCTGTCATCGAAGAACTCCGCAGGTGTGATGCCGAAGTAGTCGCATATTGCAAACAGCTCCGACAGCGGTGGAAGGGACTTTCCCGATGAAATGTTATAAATATATCCACGGCTATGACCGAGATCATAGCTCATCTGGTATTCGGAGACACCCTTTTGCAGCCGAAGCTGTGTGATCCTGTTCCTTACAAAATCGTCTGTCATAGCTAAATCACCTCTTACTACTATAATACAGCAAAAGAAATCAGCTATACTCAAAGAAAATATGTTGTTTACTCTTGAATAATCTTCTAATATATGTTATAATCAAGATATATTAGACAGTATGCGTAGAAATATCATTAGAAAGATGAGCAATGACATTTTCAGGTGATAGCTATGGATATATACACTGTTAGTTTCTTTGGACACCGTGAAGTAGAAAGAGCGCAGAGATAGAAAGCAAACTTAATAAACTCCTGCATGATCTCATAACACAAAAGGAGTATGTCGAGTTTCTTATAGGACGGGACGGAGAATTCGACCTGTTGGCAGTATCGTCAATCAGACGAGCTGTCAAGCAATACGGCTACGGTAACACATCAATTATCCTTGTACTGCCGTATATGAAAGCCGAGTACCGTGACAACGAGCTGAGCTATCTCAGTTACTATGATGAGGTGGAGATATGCTCGGAATCGTCTGAAGCACACTATAAGTATGCGATACAAGTTCGTAACAGGTGTATGGTTGACCGTTCCAATCTGGTCGTGTGCTGTATTCAGCATAAAAGCGGCGGAGCATATAGGACAATGCAGTATGCTAAAAAGCAAGGAAAACAAGTCAGAAATCTGGCTGACTGCCAACTTTGATTCCGGTGGGATCAAAGTTGAGGATAGTTGAGAAGCGGAATCCATTTTTATATTGTAGAAACATAGAGAAACGGATTGCTTTTTCACTAAAATTATGGTATAATATAGTATAAATAATTGTAATTTGTCACATTGCGAATTCTGATTATTTGTTTAGGGGTGATATTGATGTTAATAAGACGTAATCTGTTTAACAGACTAATATCATTGATGTTAGTTGTTTCGATTTTGCTTATGACTGTCGGTTGCTCTAATGCACCACCAACGCCCACTATTTCAGATGCAAATCCGCAGACAGTAACAGAGAGTGTTGAGATAGAGAATATAATCACCGAAAATGAGTTTCACGAATTCATAACAACGGAGATATATTTGGAAGAAATAGTTCTCGCTGAGGACAAGATTTCTGAGCTTCTACTTGAAGAAGAAACTATCACCGAAGTTATGTGCTGTAAAACCATATATGTTCCACAAGAGCATATAGAGGATTTCGCTGAAAACAGTCAGACAACTCACCTTTTCGGAGAGGGCATCAATATAAAATCTGTGCTAACCAAGGTTGCAGTGGGTACAGGTGTAATCGTTACTGTTGTTGTATTGAAGAAAGCTGGACTTCCCGATCCGATTGCAAGTGCTGTTGTAGCTGCTGCCGACGAATCACTGAAATTTGCAGGAACAGGCGCAGCTTTAGGCTCTTTGTTTGGCGGACTGACTGGTGCGACCGATGAGCTGGACGAAACGGGAAGGACATCTGCTGTCATAGGATTTGCTACTGCAACAGCCGGTCTTATTCTTTCAATTGTATCATTAGTGGCTGCTGTTCCTTGCGGAGGAAGCACTACTATAACGGCGGCAGCAGGAATAAAGCTCGTTATTGCGGGTGTATCAGTATTAGCTGCATCGGCAGGAACAGCTTACGCAGGATATAATGCAGTAAAGACATTCACCTCAACCGATGCCTCTGATATTGACTGGAGCAATGTTGACTGGGAAAAAGTCGGTGTTTCATCGGCAGAGAAAGCCATTGAAAATGCTTCTGACGGATATATGTGGGGCGCTATCATCGGCACAGTTCATGGCGGTGCTGAGGGATATGACTTCTATCAGAAGTATAATACTCCATATACACAGTATAATGCTCGCTTAATGCAAACGCCTAAAGATGGAAATGGTGGCAAGTGGAAAGGTGAACGTGGAGAATCAGATTTTGTACTTGATGAACCGATTATTCGTGAAGATGGAACGAAAATCACCAAGGTTACATATAAAAACGCTGTTCCCGACTTCTCACCATTCCAAAAGGCTCAGGTAAAGATACCAAATATGACAAATAGCAGGTCAAAGAATTTCAGTCAGGCAGATAAGGCTCTTGCTGAATACTGGACCAAGATAAAATATGACGGTAAAACATGGGTTGCTCGTGATATAGAAACATATCGCAAAAGCAATAATCTTACTTGGCACGAAATGAGTAATATGGACTCTATGCAATTAGTACCGTCCGAAGTGAACCAGACATTTACGCACTACGGTGGTGTTGCCGAATACAATGCTATGATGGGTCAGGAAGGAGAGGCTGATTTTGATTGAGTCATTAGAGGTTAGTATCTGGGGAAGATCATTCACGCTTCCCGTTGAGTATGACTGCTACGAAGGCGAAGAAGTCACAAAAGCTCAAATTCGAGCCATAAAGAACTTTCAAGCTCATATCAAATGGATTGAGCAATCCAAGTCTATAGTAGAGAATTACTGTCGAGAACAAGTCATGAGCGATAAGGAAAACGCCAAAAAAGACAATATTTTCAGCTATATCAAGCCTGAATGCCTGTTTGTCAAGCGAGATAAGGAGAATCCTCGAATCGCTATGATGTGTAAATATCGCTATGACTCGGAGCATGGATTAGCTGTTGTCTTTTCTTCGGACGGAAAAGTGACAGTTGGGATTCAGGATATAATTCTCTGACCGTATGCAATTATAGGCAATATCAATATGAGAAAAGGAGTATATAAGATGAAAAGAATTAAAAGAACGCTCTCTGCCCTGCTCGTTACGGCTCTTGCAATGGGTACACTTACTGCTTGCGGGGAAACTACCTATTCTGCCGCTTCTGATTTCTTCTACAGTGCCGATAAAGGTCATAGCTACGGTGACGGCACTAAGGAATATGAGATCGGTGATACTGTATACATGAAGGTTAAATTTAAAGTTACATCAAATAAGAGTAAGACCTCTCAAGTCAAGGTTGTTCTCACTATTCCGAGCATTGACAATGTTGATGCAAAGTATATGGACGGTCAGATCATCACACCCAACTTCGATGCAGTCAACAATGTCACTACATACGAGTTTACTGCTAACGCATCTGAAACGGCAGTCGATCAGGAGTGTGTTATTCAGTTTGTCCCGAATGCAGTTGGTGAAGTTCCGATGACGCTTGTATTTGATGATAATGTTGATTCTTCTTATGACAAACAGAGTACACTGATATTTGTTGAGAAAAAAGAAGAAAAAACGGAGGAAGAGTAATGACAGGCTATTGGATCAGGCACAGAGCCTTATTATCAATAATCCTGAGTGCTGTCATTGCTGTGATAGTCGGACTATTGTTCGCTTTTCCATTTATTTCGCAGATAGCGAATTCCTATAATTCGCAAAGTGTATATAAGAACACAAATATCGACTTTATCGCTCCTGAGCCGTCTTTTGAGCAGATTAGCGAACTTCCTGGAAGTAATGGAATCGACAAGGTGTTCCCGTTTTTCCTGACTAAAACCGCTGTAAATGCAGGCGGCAAGTCGAGAACAACAACAGTTCTGCTGAGTGACCACTTTGAGAATGTCGATATTACGATGTATAATGACAAGCGACTTATCAAGAAGTCGGATTCAGATTTTGATAATCCGATTCTTGTGGACTGGCAATTTTGTAAGGATACTGCGTCAGATATAGGCGATACGGTCTCATTCTCTATTGGTGATGCCACCACAGAGTACAAGATCTACGCTATCTATGAAACGAACACCATTTATGAGAACGGAGCTATCCTTGCACAGATCAGCACCGAGCAGAAAGATACTATCGTTCAAAATTCCCAGAACAACGGCTATTCGCAAATGTATATCTCTGCAAGCGACTATAACACTTGTCAGGCTTATCTGACCAAGGATTACAGACCTATGGGCAGACTAAAGGATCGTGACCGTTTTGACAGTGATGAGCAGTATCAGGTACATTATGATGCTATCATGGATTCAGGATATGCAAATGAGATCACGGATTTCCGTGTCAGAGAAAACAGCCTTGATAAGAAGGTCAGTCCTCTGATGATATGGATCGGAACAGCCCTGTCAGCCGTTTTGATAATTGCTTTCAATGTAGTTATGGCAAAGCGTGGCAGTGAAAAGGGCTATTTCACCAAGCACTGTATCCCCAAGGGGCAGAACGTAAAGCCATACTACACCAAATCTTTCATTTGTGAGCTGCTCTGTTTTGCGGTCGCTTATGGGGTTATACTGTTCCTTAAACTGAATACTTCAGCTATGTATATTCCAAAGAGTGCTATCGGTATTGAGATTGCCTTCATTCCTGCGGCAGTGCTTGTGGCGGAAATCATTAGTCTCTCCATGAACAATTCTATGATAAAGAGCATCACCAAAAAAGAAAAAGCCAAGGCAAAGTAATAAAATAAAAAACGAGGTCAGGTGATAACGCAATGAGAAATCGTATAGCTCTATACGCAGAGCCAAGAAAGACGATCATCACAGCATTGTCATTCACTCTGATCTCGTTTTTTCTTATGCTCATACTGATTCTTTCTGTGAATAAAGATGCTATCCGGTTGAACTCTCTGCTGCAATCAGACTACGATTACTCGGTAACGATGCAGGATACAGTTCGGAAAGATGACTATTATCAGTTCAATGCAGGGATTGAATTTACATTATCTGCCGATGCGAATACCAGTTTGAACGCAGATATTGTTATGCAGTCAAAAGATTCGCTGTATACAGATATGGTCTTTTGGAACGGAGAGCCACTTAGTACCAACGGTGTGGCTGTATCTGAGAATGTAGCCAAATCCAATAATCTGCACATTGGCGATAAACTATACTCAAAGCATATTGTCAACGGTGAGAGCTGTGAGTATGCCATTGAGCAGTTCCTTCCCGAAGCAGTAAGCGTCAGGGTGACTAACGGTATGAATAATAGTGACGGAATCATCATTATGGGCTATGACGAACGGTACATCGAAAATATCGCGCATAGCAGTATCGTGTTTACAAAAGATTCGATCAATGATTTGTCAGCGATAGGTTCGCCTGAAAATATTGTTTATCGTGACGATGAAATAATAACATCGCTCCGAAGCATTATCCCGTATTTGGCGATTTTGTGCGTAGTCTCGATTATGACAACGGTCGCATTAACTGTTTTGCTGACCAAATCTGTTTCAAGCAATTTCAGGCGATTGATGATGCTGGGCTTTAATAGAAAGCAACTGAACACAGCATTTTACAGACTTGTCCGTGTTGCAGGGATAATAGCAATTATCGCATCGTTTGCTTTTTCGTGTATTGTATTTCTGTTTGTTAATTTCACTGCTGTGAAATTACTGGTACTGCTGTTGATACCGTTTATTGAGAGCATTACTTTGCTTATAGCTTCAAACATATCAAATAAGCGACTCTGGAGGAAGTAGTTATGGGGAATATCCTTAGTATAGATAACCTGTCGATAAAGCTAAAACAACGCACTTTGATGCAGAATGTGTCATTTGACATCGGGCAGGGTGAAGCGGTCTTATTATCCGGAGAAAACGGCATTGGAAAGAGTTCTATACTAAAAAGCATCATGCGGTTAGAGACCGAAGGAAAGAAGATCGAAGGCAGGATCACGCACCATACATTCGGTGATATTCTCTCATTAAGTGATGACGAATTACAGCGATTTCGTTCCACCATTGCCTATATTCCTCAAAAGGACGAATACTCTGAAATGGGGCGCATACAAGTCAGAGACGTTATCAGCAACAGCGGAGAAGCCCACGCAGGCAGTGATATGAGCTATTCCGAGGTCAATGACCTGATCGACGAATGGCTGCCACGCCGGGGAGATAACAGCAGGATATTCGATGCTAAGTCCAAACCAGGTAAATTCAGCGGCGGTGAGCAGCGGCTTTTACAGGTATTCTCGGTTATCGCCACACGTTCAGACTCAGATCTGTTAATCATTGACGAACCTCTTAATAACCTTGACTTTGTGAACGCAAGGTATATCAGTAACCTCATCAATAAGGTCATTCGTGAGCATCCTCAAATGGGCTTGCTGATGATAAGTCATTGCAGGATATTTCCGTTTATTACAAGGGAACTGAAACTGACAGCCAATGGAATAAGCGAGATCTCCAAGCCATATACTTGCCATAGCTGCTTTGGCGAGCATGATGAGAATGGATTTTATAGCGTTTAGTCTGGCTCTGAAGTATTATGCTAACTTGAAAGGGGTACAGTATAATGAATCTCAATACTAAATTGGTAAAGAATAAGAAATATAACGGGGCAATTCGACATGAGCTTGTAAAAGTATCACAAGAGTACAGGGTTCTTGCCGTATTACGATATCTTTTTCCTGGTGTCTATGAACAAATGGAGCATGGAGACAAGCCGGATCTTCAGGATAAAACCAATAAGGTTGGAATAGAAGTTACAGCAGCCGTACAAGAAAATGATATGAAAGCTAATAGGGTTTTAGCTGAATTTGACGATACTTCAAGCGAGAAGCTTACCAAATGCTTAGATAAGATCATAAACTGTGGCTATGATATTAATACTATCTATGGAAAAAAGTCAATTAGTAGGTCGGGAACAGCAGATTCTGAAAAATCGTGTTTTCAAAATGCAATATTAAAGAAGTGCAAGAAAGCTGACCAGTATAAGGCGGATTATGCAAAAATCGGTTTGGCTGTTTTACTCCCTGAAATCCCAACAAGCTATGCCGAGGATCACTTAATAGATTGGGTAAAAGAGTTGCATTCTGAAATAGACAAATCTTTCGATTTTATTTATGTGATTTCTTATAGATTCTGTCTTTTGTATGATATTCTAAGTGGTAATACGGATAAGAAAAGTTTAAAAAGTTCGGACAATCAGTTACTTTGTATAATTGCAAGGATGACAGCAGAGGAAGACCTTACTCTTGATAGCATTGAATGGAAATAGATATAGAAAACAGGCGGATACCTCATTTAAAGTATCCGCCTGTTCTGTTTTATAGCCCGCTGTATAAGTCTTTCATATTAGTTCTTTGAAAACTTCTATATGAGTACCGACCTAATGCCTGACGGGGTCTCTTTATTTCTTACTTTATGTTCAAAGGAAATATCCCCCTCACCGAAATGAGGGGGATAGAGTTAGCAAAGTTTAGGATTGTTCAAGGTGAGGATTAGTCACCAGGATCAGGAGTAGGTGTAGAAGCAACGGTAAGCGGAGAAGTCATGAATTTCAAAGCGATTTCCCAATCTTGACCTGCATTTGCATTCCAACAGTTTGCATCATCACCTTCGAGCCATACACGAATCCAAAACTTCTTAGCAGGACCATACTGTGCACTTGTGTTTGTTCCAGTACCCTTAGCACCAAGAGTATGTTTATCAGTTCAAGTTTTTCCACCGTAAGACCTGTTTCTTCAAACAACTCACGCCTTGCACATTCTTCGGCATTTTCACCCTGCAACGCAGAACCTCCCGCACCTGCTTCCCAGTATCCGGGGTAAACATCTTTGCTGGTATGTCTTTTACACAGAAGAAAAGTACCGTCCCTATGCTGTACCAGTACATCACTCACCAGCTGGTAACGACCCATTGGTATCTCAAGAAAATTTCCGTGTCTGCGTTCCCAGACTTCTCCCGTTCTGTTCCCTTTGCGGTCATACAGATCCCACAATTCCATGGCAGATCCTCCTTTGTCAATACTGGTTTTATATCCTGATACTCATATCAGTCCGATGCATTTACTACCGCTGACTGAACTGTATCTCCATTCTTCAAATAGGCATCAAGCAGCTGCTGAAGCATTCTGTCACGGTCGAAAATAAGTCGGTCAAGCTGATCGAGCTGCTTTTCAAGCAGGGATATGGAACGTTCATATGCTTTTCTGCGCTCCTCATATATCGCCAGTCGCTTATCAAATTCTTCCTGCTTGCTTTCAAGCTGTACAAGAAGATCATCTATCTGACGATTGCGCTCTTTCAGCATCTGCTTCAGAGCAATAAGATCATCCGAGGAATAATCATCACCATAAACATCTATAAGCGCTTCATATATCGGTGCAATGGACTGATAATGAAAATTCTTTTCCTCAGAACCGTCAGCAAAAATGTCATACATTGTTCTCGGAGATACATAACCGCCGTGATCGGCTACTATACCCTGTATCTGCGGAATAGACATACCGTGCTGATTTTTTATCTCTTTGATCGTTTTGATCCTTTGTCTTAATGTTCTTTCCATAAACTATCCTTTCAAAAACTTGCAGGAAACTTGCAAGATCATTTCATTGAATAATACCCAGTAATCCTGTATAATTAATCATGCAGCTGCGTATTTCACCTATGGGATGTACAACTTACTCATTAAAAATTAATATGTATGTTATTTTACCATATTTGAAGTACTTTGTCAAATATGATCAATTATGCACTTGATGCAATATTGGATCAATGTAAAAATATTAAGGAAGGTTTGGATGAAGTATGATCATTGAAGAAAAAGAAGAACTGCTGGCGGCAAAGCTTGCAGACAGATTAAAGAAAGAAAATATAAATGCTGTTGCAAATGGTAATGTACTCAAAGTGCAGGACTATACATTCGTACTGCAAAGTTCAAATGAACAGCCCATACACTGTGGGGTTAGGTACGAAATGCCTTCCGGATACAGTGAGGAGACACTCTACAGCTACATAAAAATGACTGTTTCTACCCCGCTGGAAAGAAAAATAGAAGATATGACAATAGATACCATACTTTCCCTGGGAATATCCCGTGCACTGAAAGGATATCTGTATCTTGCCGAATCGATAGTAATGTGTGTTGTAAAACCGGATAAGCTTTATTGTCTGAGCAAGGATGTTTATCCTGAGATCGCTCAAAAATACGGCGTTGATATGTCCTGCGTAGAACGAAGCATACGCCACGCCATAACCAAAGCCTATTCAGAGGACCCAACACCAATGCGTTCAATGTTCAGAAGACCGATACAACGCCCAAAATGTCAGGAACTGATAGCTGAATGTGCAGATACTATCAGGCGTATGTTTTATTGAGATCGAAAAAGCAGAAAAAGCCGGGCGTTCAGAAAGCACCAATTTGGACGCACACGACTCACCCCAAAATTCTGTGTAAACACAAAATAGTGCAATAGAAAAGTGTATGATGAGACCGATCGTGAAAGCAGTCGGTCTTATCTGCATATTAAGAGATACTGGCAGTTCGTGAAGATTGAGGCATTCCTCGCAAGGCTGAAAACGAAGAATCACTTTCAAAAGAGCAGCTCGACAAGCTCCTTCCGCTGCCTAAAATCAATCTTGTGGCTACGCAAGGCAAGGACGATAACAAGGCACTTTTCGATGCCTGCGGAAACAAGGAGTATCGCAAAAAACTCGATAAGCAATTCAAGAATAATGATTCTAATTTCAAAATCGCTATCGTAGTAGATATGTGGATAACTGGCTTTGATGTGCCGTCACTCGCCGTGATGTACATTGATAAACCTTTGCAGAAACATACGCTGATACAGACTATTTCCCGTGTAAACCGTGTGTTCGAGGGAAAAGATAAAGGTCTTGTCGTTGACTATATTGGTATTAAAGACGAAATGATCTGCTGGATTAACTGCTTATGAGTACAAAGCAGCTGCTGGAGCTACTGCTGAGACTTTTGCAGCTTCTGGTGGTGGCGATAGTGCCAATACAACACTTCATGCATTTGCCAACACAACTGAAAAAGCTGCTGATGCGACAACAGGAACATGGGCTGTTTCTGCTAACAATGGAACTGACGGTGGATATGTAAAGGGTACAACGTGGCAAGAAA
>Ga0129317_1002131_pt1 | contig 12097 bp, 13 predicted proteins | sample Cm1ome_FD_94430 | JGI IMG/M metagenome (GOLD analysis project Ga0129317, IMG submission 94430) | Eastern black-and-white colobus group fecal microbial communities from Wisconsin, USA - Cm1105 metagenome | ecosystem: Host-associated > Mammals > Digestive system > Large intestine > Fecal | place...
AATTATATTCAATCAGCATAGGGGTAAAATACAAAAAATGTGTCATAGCTAAAGAATATATAAGAATTATTGCAACTTATGAATGAGTTATTGCAACTATGAACGAAGTATAGCAACCACAAATAGAGATGACAGAAACGACAGACATAGAAAAATTGTTCAGGAACCATTACCGGCGACTGTGCCTTTACTCTACACACATAGTGAAAGATGTTGATGTGGCAGAAGATATAGTGATGGATCAATTTTTGAAAATGAGTGAGCGTATGAGCAATATGCCCAATACTATTCTTAATCCTAAAAGCTATCTGTACCGTATGACACAGACTGCAAGTATCGACTATGTTACACATACACTGCACACGACAAAGCCGGCAGATGTGATGGACTTGCCCGATGATACAAATGGTGTTGAGGAGCGTCTTGAGCGCGAGTCAAGGCTATGGGCGCAGATTGATACGTTGCCGCCGGCATGCCGCCGTATTTTGCTTATGAGCAAATGCAGGGACATGAAATATAAGGATATAGCAGTCCGCTTGGTATATCTGTGAAGACGGTGGAAGCGCAGATGGCAAAGGCCTATTCCATTCTGCGTGGAAAGACCAAGGAGATTTATATGATGTTTTTCTGATGTGTTATAGTCGCTAATTTGATAAAATATAATATCGTTTAATTTTGTTCATTTACTTGTATATTAAATTGTAAAACCAATATATGATATGAAAGATATAGATGAGGACGAGCTGCGTTTTGTGGAAATCAGTACAAGGAGCAACGGCTTGATACCGTTAAGGCATGGAAAAGATTTCTGTATGTCGGTGGCAGCAGGACCGTGGCAGGTCATGGCAAAAGACGGCTGGCAGCGATTGCCGCCTCCATATTTGCCGTAAGCGTAGTTGTGGCTTGCATGGTTGCAGGCTACCGTATGTACGACAACAATGGCATTCAGCCCGATGATGCACCGTTGATGAAGGACAGTGTGGAACAAGTACAGAAAAGTGACAGTATTGTGGTGCTTCATTTCGACAATGCACCGGTGAATGATGTTATGCGCCAGCTGTCGCGCCATTATGGCTGCAACCTGTCGGCAAGCGACACCACCAAGCGTGTGAGCGGTGACATACAGGTAGACTCGCTTCATATCACCGTTGACATTCTTGAACAGATACTCGGCATAAAAATCACAGTGAAATGAGACTACATTTGCTGATAATGACACTGATGCTGCCAGCATTCATGCAGGCACAGAGCTATACCGTGTATCAAAAGATGGAGAGCATAAGACAGACCCATGGCGTGTTTTTTGTTTATGATGCCTCGCTCAACCTGAACATACCCTATAGAGGTGACCCCTTTGAAGGCAAAACGCTAAACAAATCGCTGCGGATGCTGTTTGATGATACCAGTATAAAATACAAGCGTCATGGCAGAAACATAATGCTGTGGGGTGAAGTGCATCCGCAGAAAAAGACAGTGCGCAAAAGTAAGGTGAATGTCAGAACTGTAACGCTGGGCAAAGTGCAGGAACTTCCCGATGTCACAGTTACCGGCAGCAGCAACTCGCCTGTGCTGACCACGCAGACAGGCAAGCGTACCATTACGGCTGACGACATCAACACAGAATTTGCGCTGCTCAGTTCGCCCGACCTGATAAAGACACTCCAGCAAATATCGGGAGTGAGCAACGGCATTGAACTGTCGTCGGGACTGCTCGTACATGGCGGCAATAGCGATGAGAATCTTTTTCTGCTCGACGGCACGCCCATTTATCAGACAAACCACTCGTTGGGACTGTTCTCGGCATTCAATACCGACGTGATTGAGAGCGCGGATTTCTACAAAAGCGACTTTCCTGCAAGATATAGTGGCAGGGTGTCGTCGATTACCGACGTGACGACACGCGACGGCGACATGCAGAAGACAAAGGGAATGTATTCTATAGGGCTTATCGACGGACGGGTGCAGGTGGAAGGTCCGCTTGTGAAAGACAGGACCTCGCTTAACGTGGCATTGCGCCGCAGCTGGATTGACTTGCTGATGAAACCCATACAGATGATAGTAAACAGCGGTTTGGACGACGGTGAGGAATTTACGTTCGGCTATGTGTTTTACGATCTGAACGCAAAGCTCACACACCGTCTCAACAACGGCGGTACGGTGTGGCTGAGCCTATACAACGGGCGTGACAGCTACAGCGTACACGATAAATGTGACGACCTTGACTCGTATGTGACCGACAGTTACAGCAAATTCCGCTGGGGCAACGCCACCATCACCTTTGGGGCAAACTTAAAACCGTGGCGTAATGTCAGCGCTACAGTGCGTGCCATAGGTACATACAGCCATTCACTCTATAACTTTGACGAGGATGACACCTATCATCAGAATGACGGCATAGTGCGCCGCCTTAGTCTTGACCTGAACCACAGCAACACCCGGATGTATGATGCCGGCGTTAAGACCGACCTGATTTGGACTCCCTCGCAGCGCCATCATGTGAGGTTTGGCGGCAGCTATACCCATCACATCTTCCGTCCGCAAAGCATCATGCAGGCAATGTATTTCGACAATGGTGGAGATAAGATTGACACGGCATCGGTGAATGAACGTAACAGCACGGTGTCCGACGAGACATCATTATATATTGAGGACGAGATGCAGGTGACGCCGCGGCTGTTGGCAAACATCGGCAGCAGCTACACCATGACCATGGTTGACGGCAAGGTCTACAGTATTGCCGACCCGCGCATAGCCCTGAAATATCAGCTGTATGGCTGGTGCTCGCTGAAACTGTCGTACACGAAAATGTCGCAGACGGTACACCGTATGGCAAGTAGTTTTCTCGAAATGCCTACCGACTTCTGGGTGCCTACCACCGCAGACATTCACCCTACCCAGTCGCAACAGCTTGCCGGCGGAATCTATACCCGCAGGGGTAACTGGACCGTGACATTGGAGGGATATTATAAAACCACGAGCCACCTGCTGCAATACAAGAGCTGGCTGGGATTGCAGCCGCCTGCCACACGGTGGGACAAGAACATAGCCGAGGGCAGGGGAAGGGCATACGGTGTGGAGTTTGATGCAGCATACCGCACACCGCGCCTGTCGGCATCGCTCGCCTACACGCTGTCGTGGAGCAGGCGCAACTTCCCCGAACTTCACAGCCGATGGTTCAGCGACCAGTTTGACAACCGTCATAAGCTGAACTTGTCCGCACGCTATAAATTCAACGACCGCATAGCGGTGTATGCGGCGTGGACCTATTGCAGCGGCAACCGCATAACCGTGCCCACGGGCTATGCCCTGACACCGTCGCTGCCCGAAGATGCGATGAAAGCTGATGCCGGATATATTTACACCGAGCCGAACAACTTTGTGCTGCCTGCCTACCACAGGCTTGACCTTGGGGCAGACTTTAGGCACACCACCAGGCACGGGCACACAAGGATATGGAACGTGAGCCTGTATAACGCCTACTGCCACATGAACACCATGTATGTGGACTTGAAAGCAAACAAAGACGGCACATTCTCGGCAAAGAGCCGCGGCTATATACCTGTGATTCCGTCGGTGAGCTACACAATTCAATTCTGACAATATGAGAAAAATAATATCATCCGTTTTTCTGGCACTGTCGTTAGTGTCGTGCCAGGACAGTATCAGTATCGACGGCATCGCAGGCGGCAGCCGCATGCTGTTGTATGCCTTTCCCACCGATGCCGATACAATAGACATACGGCTGTCGACGGTACAGCCAATCAATGGCAGAATGCCGCAGCTTGACGTAAAGTGCGTGACATGCACCACCAACGGCGTCAGCGACAAGGTGATATATGCAGGCACCACCGTGGAGAAAGGTTTCCCAGTATTCCTCTACCGCGCCGTAGGCAGTCATCATTGCGGTGATGAAATCTGTATCAAGGCGAGTGCGGAGGGATTGCCCGACATCGATGCCACCACCCGTATTCCGCAGCGCCCTGCCATAGATGCTTCCGACTACAGTCTGATATATAACGGCGGTGAGCTGCGCAGTCAGCTGAAGCTCTCGTTTCACGACCTGCCCGACGTGGATTATTATGCCGTGCGCATAAAGGGGCGCCACGTTCCGCACAGCGATTATGTGGCAGACGATACGTGGCTTGGCGTGGAGACAAGCGCTGAACCGCTGCTGAACAACTATTCGGGAGCAAAGCTCGACCTCGGCACCTCAAACGACTTTTATCACAACATGTATATCTTCGACGACTCCTCGTTTGGCAATGCCGTCGCCACGCTCCGCATGCCCATAACGTATTATTACAGAAGCCTGTCTGCCTATCAGTCGCATTTACTGGCGTTGTCAAGGGAATATTATCTCATGCTCAAGTCGCTCAACGACATCGGCAACAATGATCTTGCCCAGTATGGGCTGGCGTTTGCCTTTTCAAGCTATACCAACGTCAGGGGTGGCTGCGGCTGTGTGGCTGGATATGCCGCCGACAGTACCGCGTGGCAGAAGAAATACAATCTGCGCTATGTAGTGCGTTGCGATAATCCCGATGCCTATTGGCTTGTGTCCGCTCCTGATTTAAGGGAATACAACTCCGGCAGGGGCTCTTTTAGCCATGAGGTGATATATGGTGAGGATAAGGTTGATATACAGGTGAGATGCGAGAATGACCCGAACGCGAAACTCTATATCGACATATATTATGAGGATCGGCTGAAAGCGACAAAAAGCGGCTATGGCTTTGTTGAAGTCGAAGCATGGCTGAGAAAATAAGTTTAAGAAAACGGGAGAAAATATTAACTGTAAAGATAGAAAAACGATGAAAAGGATTTTATTCTTATCGGCAATGCTGATTGTAGCGTCAGCATCGTGCCGCACGGCCAAGGCACAAAAGCTGTCTATGGGAGTGCATGCAGGAGTGAATATGTCGGGATTTGCCGGCGGCGACGTGTATCGTATTTACGACAAGTCTATGAAAGCAGGCTTTGAGGTAGGCGGCGACCTCCGCTATACCTTTGGCGGCAAAATCAGCATCATGTCAGGGCTGTCGCTGATGATGACGGGAGGAAAGTTTGCCGTCATGAGCGAGTATCTTGGTGTTGACGGACAGGGCTTTACCGCTTTCCCCGAGGTGAATGTCAAGACCCTGTCGGTGGAGCTGCCTGTAAAAGTGGGTTATGACATTACGCTTGCCGGCAACTGGACGCTGACGCCGTTTGCGGGCTTTTATGCCCGCTGTGCCCTGTGTCCGATAAAAGATAAGGTGAGGGCTTATGGTGAGAAAGACGGTGCAGACTGGAATTGTTTTGAGGACTGCATCCGCGGTGCTCAGCGGATGGACGCATTTAAACGATTTGATGCAGGACTGACCGTGGGCATAGAGTCGCGTATATGCAGGCACTACGCATTGTCGCTGAATTGTCGCCGGGGACTTACCGATCAGTCATCGCAATACGTCATGAAAGGACAAAGCATTACCCTTGCCCTGGGCTATGTATGGTAATCTGTTCATTAGTATGTTCTATATTATTCTAAACGTTGAGAACAGAATTTCCAATGATACGTTTAGAATCGTGAATCGCCGATTTAGAATTGCCAATCGCCGATTTGGAATCGTGAATCGCCGATTTAGCCATCCGTTTTGCTGTTTTGCAAAAGTGCATGAAAGGATTACCGCTCGGCAAAGCAAAAAAAATATAAAAAAATTCTATTTTTTTTGCTTTGCACTCACTTATTCGTAACTTTGTCACCACTTATGCAGTGGACAGACAAGGTGAGACAGGTGAAGATATTGTTGGTGGTGACAGCTATTGTCATTGCCATTGTGTCGTTGGTGGTGTCGCATTGTCTGGTGAGAGACATGTCGAAGGAGGAGGAGAAAAACATGAAAGTGTGGGCAGAGGCGCTCCATACTCTTAATGAGGCTGACGAGAACACTGACATATCGCTTGTGTACAGTGTGATTCAGAGCAACAATACAATACCGCTGGTGGTGCTTGATAAGGAGATGAATGTTGTTGACCACCGTAATGTGGAGATTGATGGAAAGACTGCGGAGGATTCGTTGCGGTATCTTCGTGGTTTGGGAAACTCGTATTTCAGGTCGGGACATTACATCAGAATAGACATTGGCGGTGATGGCGCGGATGATTGTCAGTATGTGTGTTATGACGAGTCGCTGATTCTGAAGCGCCTTGCTGCCTATCCTTATATACAGTTGGGCGTGGTGCTGATATTTGTCGTGATAGCCATTCTGGCGTTGCTCTATTCAAAGCGTGCTGAGCAAAACAAGGTGTGGGTGGGGCTGAGCAAGGAGACTGCCCATCAGTTGGGCACGCCAATATCCAGCCTCATGGCTTGGGTGGAGATACTCAAGGAGACTTATCCCGATGATGAGCTTATACCCGAGATGAACCGCGATGTGGAGCGTTTGCAGCGGGTGGCTGACAGGTTCTCGAAAATCGGCTCGCTGCCGGAACCTGTAAGCGCGAGCATGAATACTGTGCTGCGCAATGTGGTGGAGTATATGGACCGCCGGACATCGAAAAAGGTGGAGATAAAGTGTGAGTGTCCGTCGCATGAGGTGATGGTGAGCATGAACGCCTCGCTGTTTGAGTGGGTGATTGAGAATCTTTGCAAGAATGCCGTGGATGCCATGGAGGGCAAAGGACGCATAACACTTACTTTGGATGAGGATGACCGAATGGTTGTGATTGAGGTTATCGACAACGGTAAGGGCATAAAGAAGAAAGATGTAAAGAATGTGTTCAAGCCTGGAGTTACCACCAAGAGCCGCGGATGGGGGTTAGGGCTGTCGCTTGCCAAACGCATCGTGGAGGAATATCATAAGGGAAAGATATATGTGAAGAGCTCGGAAGTGGGTGTCGGCACCACGTTTAGAATTGAGTTGCGGAAAAGATGAGTTGTTTTCCACTGTGGTGCTGCGTTGTTTCGCGGCACTTTTTTAGTTAATTTCAATAGTTAACTAATTATTTTAGTTAAATAACTAATGTTTTTAGTTGTTTTCTTTGGAAAAATTTGGTTATAACTAAAAATATTAGTTACTTTGCCGTTGAAAACAAAAAAACAACGGTATAGAAAACAAAGAATAACAGTATAAGAACAAAAAACGACAGCGATATGAAGACATTAACAGCAAAGGAAGAAGAGATTATGATCCACATCTGGGCAAACGGCGAGATGCAGATTCGTGAGTTGCAGGCTCTGTATGACGAGCCGCAGCCTCATGTGAATACACTTTCAACACTGGTGCGCATACTTGAGGAAAAAGGCTTTCTCGCCCACCGCGCCATAAGCACGCGCTGCTATAAGTATTTTGCCAAGGTGAGCAGTGAGGAATACCGCAATCGCTCGCTTACGGGAGTTATCGACAAACTGTTTGGCAAGTCCTATCTCGGCGCTGTATCCACGCTGGTGAGCGAGGAGAAAATCTCCGTTGACGAGCTGAAGGAGCTTATCAGGCAGATTGAGGGAGGAGAAAATGAAGAATGAAGAATTTTCGTGCAAACCGAGCGAAGAGCCAAGCTCGCTTGAGCTATTCCGAGGTGCAGCCGAAAATCGACGAAGTCAATGAAGAATTTTCGTGCAAACCGAGTGGAGAGTCAAGCTCGCTTGAGAAACTGCGAAGCTGATGAACACTTATGAAAAGAAAACAATGAGTGAATAATCCCGAGGTGCAGCCGAAAATCGACGAAGTCAATGAAGATCAGGGGGTAATTAACACTGAACATTAAACACTAAAAACTAAACACTGAAAACTATGGGAGAGTTTATTGTATATTCGGTAAAAATATCGCTGTGTCTGGTGATGTTTTATGTATTTTACAAGCTGTTATTGAGCCGCACCACCCTGCACACGTTCAACCGCTTTGTGATACTTGCCTTGGTGGTGGTGTCGATGGTTCTGCCTTTTGTGCATGTCACGGTCAGTGAGCCTGTGGTTGAGGGTGCCGTGTCGATAGACCAGCTTGTGATGATGGCGACGGTGGTGGAGCAGGAGAGACCAGAGTTTCATTTCTCAGCAATCAATGTTGCGGTCCTCATATATATAATAGGTGTTGCGGTGTTTTTCATCCGCATGCTGTTGTCGTATGCCGGCATACACCGTATAATGAAGCGGGCAGTCACAGTGATTGACGATGACGGTGTCAGGATATATGTTGTCGACGGAGATATTGCGCCGTTCAGCTGGTTCCGAAACATCGTGATAAGCGCAACTGATTACCGTGACAACCGCAGGGCGATAATCACTCATGAGAAAGCTCATGTGGCGAGAGGGCATTCAGTTGATATTCTGCTTTGCAATATCCTCACCGTGGTGCAGTGGTTCAATCCCGCAGCATGGCTGCTGAAGGCAGAGCTGCAGGATGTCCACGAATATGAGGCTGACGAGGCTGTGCTCCGCAGCGGCATAGATGCCACGGGCTATCAGCTTCTGCTGGTGCGCAAGGCAGTGGGCGACCGCTTGTTTGCCATTGCAAATAATTTGAGCAAAGATTCACTTAAAAAACGTATAACTATGATGAAGACAAAGAAGACAAACCGTTGGGCAAGCATGAAGGCATTAGTAGTGCTCCCGTTGGCAGCCATTGCCGTGGTGGCTTTTGCAAGCCCCGAAGTGGCAGAAGTGGAGAACGAGGTGGTTGCAGAGTCGCAACAGTTGATGCAGGCTGTGGAGCAGCAGATGACAGGACAGGCTGTGATGGCAGCAACACCAGCAACACCAGACAGGGAGGTGCCGGTGCCAGCGGAAGCAAGTGCCGGGGAAGCGGCAATGCCGGAAACAGCTCCAGCAGACACCGCACGCAGTGAAAAAACTTATGATGTCGTGGAGACAATGCCGGAGTTTTCGGGAGGTACAGGTGAGATGATGAAATATCTCGTGAAGAATATAAGATACCCGAAAGAAATGGAAGAACAGAAAGTTGAAGGTCGGGTGATTGTAACGTTCGTTGTTAGAAAGAACGGAGAGATTACTGATGCTAAAGTGGTGAAGTCTGTTCATCCGCAGCTTGATGCCGAGGCATTGCGCATTATAAATGGCATGCCTAATTGGACTCCCGGCATGCAAAACGGTAAGCCTGTGAATGTGAAGTTCGCGCTGCCGGTGTCGTTCAAGCTCGACTCCAGTACGGGCAGCGTTACGAAGCTGGATGTCCCGGCAGATAAACAGGTGAAGCAGATAACAACGGCTCAACGTATTACTAATGCCAACGGCTCTACGCCTCTTATAATTGTTGACGGTAAGAAATTGTCGGAAAGCGAATATAAGACTTGGGACAACATTATCCCTGATGATATTGAAAAAATGGAAGTGCTGAAAGCGGAAAAGGACATAAAGCAATATGGTGACGAGGGCAAATACGGGGTTATCAAAATCACGATGAAAAAGAAATGACGCGGAGCCGTTCATTAAGTTAGCATAAAAATTTCTCTCTTAAATAATCATAGGGTAGGTTGCTGTGACAGTTGCCTGCCCTTTTTAATGTGCTGGTTATTTGGATAAAATCAAAAAAAACTTGTCAATAATGATTTTTCTGAAAAAATATGTACGTATATCAAAAAAAAGTTGTAACTTTGCACGCTGAAATGTTATAGTATGGAGTCTTTAAATGTAGATTTTGGAAATTTGGCGGCCGACGAGACATCGCTCCGCTACAATTTAGACAGTGCTTACTTCGGTGCTCTTGAGGGTGCTGAGGTGAGTGACGGCTGTGTTGAGGTGAAGCTCGACATAGTGAAATCCGCATCTAAGGCATTCCGGCTTTCGTTTCACATCACAGGTGAGGTGACAGTGCAGTGCGACCGCTGTTTGGACGACATGCAGCAGCCCGTATGCACCGACGCGGAACTTGTGGTGAAACTTGCACAGGAAAGCTCTGAGGATGATAATGTCGTGACAGTACCTGAAGAACAGCCCGTTCTTGACCTGTCATGGATTATCTATGAGTCGATAGCCTTGGCTATCCCCATTAAGCACGTGCATACACCTGGAAAATGTAACCGTGCGATGCTTGAAAAGCTCGAAGAATATTCGGCGGCAGCTACCCGAAGTAGTGATGAGGACAGCACACAGGAGATTGACCCGCGCTGGAGCAAACTGGCAGACTTGAATATTGAATAATTAAACATTAAAACATTTAAAAGAAAATGGCACATCCTAAAAGAAGACAGTCAAAGACTCGTACACTTAAGAGAAGAACTCACGACAAGGCAGTAGCACCAACATTGGCAGTATGTCCTAACTGCGGCGCATATTACGTTTACCACACTGTATGTCCAAACTGCGGTCAGTACAGAGGTAAGGTGGCTATTGTAATGGACGAGGAAGTAGCTGAATAATGGAGAACATAAGCGCGATAATCACCGGTATTGGCGGCTATGTGCCCGACTATGTGCTCAACAACGAAGAGCTGTCGCGCATGGTTGACACCAATGACGAGTGGATAATGACTCGCGTGGGTATTAAGGAGCGCCGCATCCTCACTGAGGAAGGTCTCGGCACCAGCTATATGGCGCGCAAGGCTGCCAAGCAGCTGCTGCAGAAGACAGGCGTGGATCCCGATACCATCGATGCGGTTATTGTCACAACCAGTACCGCCGATTATAAGTTCCCGTCCACAGCATCTATTGTGGTGGGAAAGCTCGGCCTGAAAAATGCCTTCGCATTCGACTACTGGGCAGCTTGCTGCGGTTTCCTCTACACTCTCGACACAGCGACACAGATGATTCTCACCGGCCGCTGCAAGAAGATTATCGTTATTGGAGCCGACAAGATGTCGTCGGTGGTCGACTATAGAGACCGCGCCACATGTCCGCTCTTTGGCGACGGTGCGGCGGCAGTGCTTCTTGAGGCTACCAACGAAGAGGGCTACGGCGTGATTGACTCACACTTCCGTTGCGACGGCAAGGGCTTGCCTTTCCTTCACCTCAAGGCTGGAGGCAGCGTTTGTCCTCCGTCACACTTCACCGTGGATCACCGCATGCATTACCTCTATCAGGAGGGACGCACAGTGTTCCGCTATGCTGTGACCAATATGAGCGATGACTGCGCACTCATAGCAGAGCGCAACGGGCTCAACAAGGACAACATCCGTTTTGTCGTGCCTCATCAGGCAAACATGCGCATCATCGAGGCTGTGGCAAAGCGTCTTGACCTGCCTATGGACAATGTGATGGTCAACATCGAGCACTTCGGCAACACCAGTGCAGCCACAATCCCGTTGGCACTTTGGGAGAATGAGAGCAAGCTCCGCAAGGGCGACAATCTCATCATGACAGCTTTCGGTGCCGGATTTGTACATGGTGCAAGCTACTACAAATGGGCTTATGATGGAGCAAAGTAAATAGTTTTATTGATAAACATAAATGACAGGTGTCGCTCATTGAAGAGCGACACCTGTCATTTTTTTCATAAGTTACTTTCGCTCGGCATATCAAAATAAAAAAAATATTAAAAATATTCTTTTTATTTTGTTTTGCCCTCGCTTATTCGTAACTTTGCACAAAACATTATAAAGACAGCGAATTATGAAATATCCCATTGGCATACAGAACTTTGAGAAACTGGTTAATGACGGCTATGTGTATGTGGACAAGACAGCATTGATATACAAGCTGGCAACAAGCGGCAACTACTATTTCCTGAGCCGTCCCCGCCGCTTCGGCAAGAGTCTGCTCATATCCACCATGGAGGCATATTTCAGCGGCAAGCGCGAGCTGTTCCGCGGGTTGGCGTTGTATGACTTGGAAAAGGACTGGACGGAATATCCAATCCTGCACCTCGACCTGAATTCGCGTCTATACGAAAATGCAGAATCACTGAAGCTGGAACTCAACAAGCATCTCGAAATGTGGGAACACCTTTACGGCGACGAGTTTAAGGACCGGGCACTCGAAGAGCGTTTTTATCATATTATTTCCAAGGCTTACGAAAAGACAGGGCAGCGTGTTGTGATACTCGTTGACGAGTACGACAAGCCCATGCTGCAGGCTATCGGCAACGCCGCACTGCAGGATGAATACCGCAACATCCTCAAGGCATTCTATTCGGTGCTGAAGACCCAGGACCGCTACATACGCTTC
>Ga0129317_1002132_pt1 | contig 12081 bp, 8 predicted proteins | sample Cm1ome_FD_94430 | JGI IMG/M metagenome (GOLD analysis project Ga0129317, IMG submission 94430) | Eastern black-and-white colobus group fecal microbial communities from Wisconsin, USA - Cm1105 metagenome | ecosystem: Host-associated > Mammals > Digestive system > Large intestine > Fecal | place...
AATTTTGTTGATACTTTAGATATCGATTCTCATAAAGTAATTGTGAAAGTTGATACTCTAGCGATTTGTAAAGCTGATATTCGTTATTTCCTAGGGAAGAGAAGTCAGAGTGTTTTGAATCGTAAGTATCCACTTGCGCCAATCCATGAAGCTGTTGGAGTGGTCATCAAAGATCCCACTAAAACATTTAAAAAAGGTGATAAAGTCATCTTAGTGCCTAACTCAGTTGATTATAATCACTGCAAGATATGTCCTAACAAAAGATGTCATGATTACGAACTAGGGGAGAATTATTGCCCCCACGCTACTTTTAGATCTAGTAACGAAGATGGATTTCTTGTTGATTTTATTGCTTTATCACCTTCTCAACTAGTTAAATACAGTGATTCAGTGGAACCAGAGTACGCAGTGTTCAGTGAACTTTTAAGCGTTGCTTTTGCAGCGTGCCGAAGAATCGATGTTTCTAAATTTGATAATATAGCAATTGTTGGTGATGGACTTATGTCCTATATGGTTTATCTAATCCTCGTGCATCGCTATCAAAAAAGAGTGACTGTGTTTGGTTTAAATAATAATAAATTGAAACTATTTACAAAAGCTAAAATAGCTAGATATGAAACCTATAATGAAGAACCTTTTGATTTACTATTTGAATGTGTCGGCGGTTCCTATCAAGGCGAAGCAATCAACGAGATGATTGATTTAGCCACGATCGGCGCGAATCTCGTTTTGATGGGTGTCAGTGAGGAGAAAGTTGCTATTAACACTCGTTCTATCCTTGAAAAAGGTTTAGAAATAAAAGGAGTGACTAGAAGCACCTATCAAGATTTTCAAAATGTCTCTAGATTATTAGAAAATGAGTCATTTATAGATAGTTTAAAGCCCCTGGTGATTTCCATTGGTAAAATCACTAGTGTTAATGACATTTATCATTACTTTCAACTTGAAATTAATAATACTCAAATCCTTGGTAAGAACATCATGAAGTTCTAATCACTATTCATTTTATTTATTTTGCGTTTTAAGGCCTCTTTTAGAAAGATTATAGTGATAATCGAAGTGAGACCTTCAGTGAGAGGAAACGTCCACCAGACGACGTCTTTTACTTGACTAGATAATGTGAATTGATAAGCAAAACTAATGACTAAGTTTCTTCTTATGATGAAAATACTCCCACTTCTTTTAACGATGGAGTGGAACTAGCCTTACTTGCTCCAGCAGCGATGAATCAACAGAAGTTTAAATTTATCTTTGATAAGAATAGCGATTCAGTTATTACTGACCTTGGAAGAGGATTTTATACCAAAATCGATTTAGGAATTGCTGAATATTATTTTGAGATTGGATCAAATAGAAAGATCTTTTAATAGTTTTTTCATTTGAATTAGTTGCTTAATGTAAGTGTTATAATGAACGGGAGGTACTTTCTTATGAGCTCATTTAAAGATTTACGAATTGTTGATAACTTCTATCAAACTAGTGCATTCTTTCCAATGCCCACGATTTTGATTTCTACACTAGATGATGAGGGTAAAACTACTTTAGGAGCTTATTCCCTCTGCTTTCCTTATTACATCGCTGGTAAGGATTATTATGCGATGATTCTTGAGTGCCGTAATTCCTCAAATACCGCTCAAAACATATTAAAAAGAGGTGTTTGTGCTTTAAACTTCCTCGAGGATGATAAGAATGATTTCTTTGAAACTGTTAAGCTTGGTTTTCCTGGTGAGAATAGCAAGGATAAGATGAAACATTGCCCCTTTAAATTAGAGTCCGGTCTAGCGGAAGGGACTCGCCCACTTGTTATTAAAAAAGCCTATCAAGTATTTGAGTGCAGTTGGGTTGATACATTAGAAGATGCTTATCTAGATAAAGAAAGAGCTAATCAAATCGAAGAAGTGGAACCACCTTATCGAAATTTTAATGGCATTACTTCGAAGTTTGGTTGTCACTTTATCTTAAAAATAGATAAGATTTTGATGAAGGAGAAATTCTATAGCTCCATTATCAATGGTGTTAAAGCGAAAGGCTTTCCTAAAGTACCTGTTGATTATGGCTATCGAGATTCCACCTATTTTTGGTACACCAAATTTAGAAAACCGATTAAAGTTCCAATTCCCGCGGGTAAAGAAAGCGATATTGAAAGCGTTAGATACGCTGCAAATAGGATTGATGATGTTATCAAATTTAATGATGAGGCTTGTCAAAGGCTCACCAAAGTCCCTCGTATTTTCTTAAAGATGGTTTTACAAGGATGTGTGAACTACGCTAAAGAGAATGGAATAACTCTTATCGATGGGGAAACCATGGATAAGATTAACGACAAGAGGAATAAAGAAAAGAAGAAGTAATTAGAACTTGTATTCTATTAAATTCATTTTGTATTCTTCACTAGATTTAATCACTAGTGAGATGACATAGTTATCTATTTCTAAACAAGTGGAATAATAGATATTATTTTGATATTGAAATCGACCTTCTTTTACTTCGTACTCACTTAAAGGTAAATTAAAGCCAGTTCCTAAGCATTTCACCAAGGATTCTTTTAAAGACCAAACTTTGATTGGACCAAGATGAGATTCACTTCTATTTACTATTTTATTAATTGTTCTTGTGCTTAATTCCTTCTTAAGTTGAATATCGATACCAAGAGGTAATTCATCACTAGCAAATATTACATAAGACCCACTGTGGGAGAGGGAGAAGTTATTCTTGCCTTTAATATATGGTCTACCATATTCATTGTAGGAAATATTTCTACCGATAAAGTAGTTGAGAAGATATGTTCCACCTATGGAGAAAAGATAATCCTCTTCTTTTAAGTATTTCTGAGCCTTTAATAATCGATCTTTATCGATGAAATCAATAATGAAATTTTCATTATTCTTAATTGTTTCAATCGATAAATAATAAATGTTAATTTGTTTCATTTTTGTTTTTGAAAAAGGAAAGAAACTTAGGAGTTAATTCCATAACAATTTGATAGGTAATGATCCCAAAAATAAATCCAAATAGAGAACCGAAGATGACATCACTTGGGTAGTGGACACCAAAGTAGAGCCTAGAAAAAGCGACAAGTGAAGCATAAACTAGTGAAACTATTCCAATCTTTTTATGGTAGCAGAGGATAACTCCAGCGCTTAAAAACGAGGAGAAACTATGCCCAGAGAGGAAACTATAATCACGAGGAACTTCAAAGAAGCCTAAAAATGATTTCCCTTCCTCAATCATCCACATCGAAACATTACTTTTTAAAGTATTGCTAAATATATATGGTCTTTGTCTTTGAACGACCAGTTTTATAAGCACATTATTAAAGAGCAAAGAGAAAAAGAGTGAACCTATTAGTAGAGTAACACCACATTTTCTCATCTTTTTAAAAAAAAGCATTACTAAAGCAACAACAATCCAGATAATACCTTTATCCACTGAAAAAGTGATTACTAGCAAAATATAGCTGAGCCAGTTTAGAGATGGATTTTGATTTCCTAGTTCACCAAGTTTTTCTAAAAACGCTATTTCTCCTGGCATGTTTCTTCCTTTTTCCTTTGATACTTTACGAGTTGATAGGTTAGTAAAGCCCCTACTAGGAGTAACACTATTCCAATTGGAACTTCATAGAACCATTTTAAACCAGGATAGGTTCCATTCATCCATTTTAAATAGCAATCGTTATAAATTGTATCGTTAAAGAATAAAGTAATCGTACTTCCAACAATGAAACCAATAATCGCGTAATATGTTGGTGTTTCTTTTTCTTTTAAAAGGTAATTCATCACTTTTGAAACAACAAAGAAACCGATTAAGATACCGACAGCGAGACAACCAATTATGCCAACTAATTGTCCAGCGTGAGACCAATCACCTTTAGTTAATATCTCCTTACACCATTCAACAGTGTATTTTAAAAGTGGCTTATAAAATCCGAGGACTAGTAAAATCATACTCCCAGATATCCCTGGGACAACTAACGCTGTAGAAGCAAGAAATCCAACTGGAATAAGGAGAAGATAGAACCACCAGTGGGGTGAAGTAAATTTAGAGTCTAAATTGATTTTATTCCCTAATAAAGCGGAACAAATACCAAGAGCAAGAGCGATTACAATAGCTCCCACAAATAAGCCATAATATGATTTTTTAACTGGTTTTCCTTTTACATAATCGAAGATTCCAGGGAAACTACCGATGATGAATCCAGCAAACAAACAAACGATTCCAAAGATGAAGCCTTGAAAAGCTAAATTAAATAAAATAATGCAGGGGATTAGAGCGATGATAATTCCAAGAAGAACTGGGAGTAAGATGAAAAATGATTTTTTAAATGATTTAAAGATATTACTGACAGCCCAAACGATATCTTGATAGGCACTAATGATGACAGCGATTGTTCCACCTGAAACACCTGGTATCGCAGCGCCTACTCCAATCATCGCACCAGAAAGCATTGATTTAAACCAACGTTTTGTTTTCATAAGAATATAACCTCATACATAATTTTCTACTAAATTATAAATCGCTTATGCAAATAAAAATATAAAGTTAATCTAAATGATAATTAAAAATGAATGGTGCTATAATATTTTTCGAGGTTTTTATGATTTTAATTGTTGGATTAGGTAACCCAGGTAAGAAATATGAATTCACTCGCCATAACATGGGTTTTAGAACAGTGGACTTATTCTCAGAACTAGCCTTTATTGATATTGACAAAGAAGCATTTCATGGTCTAGTGGGAAGAGGAAAAGTTTTTGATAAGGATGTCATTTTATTTAAACCAACGACCTATATGAATTTATCTGGAACCGCTGTAAGAGAAATTGCAAATTTCTTTAAAATTAATCTTGATGATATCATTGTTGTTTTCGATGATATGTCACTCCCAGTTGGAAAGATTAGACTTCGACTAGAAGGTTCATCAGGTGGACAAAAAGGAATGCAAAATATTATTGATAATCTAGGTAGTGAAAAGATTAAACGAATTAGAATTGGAATCGGTGAGCCTGAATACTCTTCTATTGATTACGTCTTGAGCAAACCAACAAAAGATGAAGAACCTTTGATTGAGGAGGCAATTGAAACCGCTGGTGAGGCGCTTAAAGAAGTTTTAAGATCTTCCTTTGAATTAGCGATGAATAAATTTAATTAGGAGGTTATTTTATTACCCTATTTGAAAAATTGGATTCATTAAGCACGACACCCCCCTTCTTAAGCGGAAAAGGGGATTTTGTTGTTGATGACACAATTGGGGTATCTTTATTAACCTATTTAGCGTTTTTGAAGAATAATAAATCTTATCTAATAGTAACCTCTAATATTTATAAAGCCCAAAGGATATATGATTGTCTACATTCCTTCTGTCAGGATGTTAATACCTTTTTAGTGGATGAACTGATGAAATCAACCTATTTAACTTCGACGAAGGAATTGATGGCTAATCGATTATTTACTCTTGATTCAATTTTGTCTAATAAGAAACAAATTGTCATTTCAAATATCGCTGCAATTTCCACATATCTCCCTAAAAGTGCCCTATTTTTGAAAAATATTTTGCATTTAAAGGTCGGTGAGCACTATAACATAACAGATTTAAAAGAAGTGCTAACTAGTGTTGGATATAACCAAGTGAATAAGATTGATCAATCCTTTCAATATGCTCATCGAGGAGATATTCTTGACATTTTTCCTATCAACTATGATAGCCCTATTAGAATTGAATTCTTCTTTGATGAAATCGAATCGATTAGACAGTTTGATATTGCGAATCAAACTTCCTTTAATAACTTAACCCACATAAAGATTCTTCCCGCTAGTGAATTTTTACTCTCAGACAGTGGTAAAACTATCTTAAAAGAAAGAATTTTAAATCGATTACAAATGGATGAAAATCTACTTCCTTATGATATTTATGAACATGAAAAAGAGATTATTCAAAATGATATAGATGATATCTTTAATCATAATAATAGTGTTCGATTGAATTCCTACTATTCTTTAATTGAAGAAGAAAGCGAAACTCTTTTTGATTATTGTAAGGATTATCAAATCATCCTCGTTGATTATCCATCTTTACTAAGTTCCACTAAATTGTTGCTCGATAGTGCTTTTAGATTTCAAAAAGAGAGTTTTAATAAAGGCTATAGTTTATCCTCTGTAGCATTGTTCCACGATGTTTCCTCTTCACTAACGGGTATTAAAGATAATGTTATCTGTACTCATCAATTGAAGACTGATAGAGATTCCTTTGTGTTCGATTTAAAACCAATTCCTTTTGTGGCCACTAAAAAGGAAGATATTCCTAACATAATCAAGAGCTATCTTTCTATTGGTTTTGAAGTAGCGATATCAACTTCTAATGAAGCGATGATTAACAAAGTGAAATCCATCTTAAAAGAAAATGAAATTCTGTATGAAAATAAGGTTAGTTTTTTCTTTAGTGATGATAAAAACAAGGTTTCTTTATTTAGATCTAATTTAAAGGATGGTTTCCTCTTAGATAATGAAAAAATCGTCATCCTGACAGGAAAAGAACTTTTTAACGAAAAAACTAGAAGCGGAAGATTTTCCAACCACTTCAAAAGTGGAACAATTTTAAAAACTTTTGAAGATTTGACTCCTGGAGATTATGTTGTTCACGAATATCAAGGGATTGGTAAATATGTTGAACTCTCGACTTTAGAAATAGATGGACAGAAAAAAGATTATTTAAAGATCCTTTACTATGGTAATGAAATACTCTATGTTCCCTTAGAACAATTTCAACTAGTTAGAAAGTATATGGGAAAAGAAGGTGGAGAACCACGCCTTTCCCATTTGCACACTAAAGACTGGGAGAATACTAAGAAAAGAATCAAAGAGAGAATCAATCAACTCGCTGATAAACTATTCAATTTATATGTTGAAAGAAGCAAAATTGAAGGCTTTGCTTTTGATTGTGATGATGAATTTCAGAAAGAATTTGAGGACGCCTTTCCTTATGATTTAACCAATGATCAACTATCATCATTAAATGATATTAAGAAGGATATGGAATCACCTTATCCAATGGATAGATTACTATGTGGAGATGTTGGATTTGGAAAGACTGAAGTTGCTTTTCGTGCAGCTTTTAAAGCGATTTTATCAGGCAAGCAAGTCGCTATCTTATGTCCCACCACATTGCTTTCAAGACAACATTACGAAAGAGCGGTTGAAAGATTTTCTCCCTTTGATGTGAAGATTGCTATTTTCTCTAGACTAGTTCCTGAAAAAACACAGCTTGAGTATATAAAAGGCTTAAAAGATGGCACGATTCATTTAGCAATTGGAACTCATCGTTTACTCAGTAAAGAGATAGTTTTTAAAGACCTTGGTTTATTGATTGTTGATGAGGAGCAAAGATTTGGTGTTGAACAGAAGGAAAGAATTAAAGAACTAAAACAAAATGTAGATGTATTAACATTATCGGCAACACCAATACCAAGAACGCTTCAAATGTCACTATTAGGGGTCAGATCTCTTTCCTTAATCAATACCGCTCCTAATGATAGGATGCCGATTGAAACATATGTTCTTCCTTATGATAAAGATATTGTTAAAGAACTAATTGAAAGGGAATTAGGTCGACAAGGTCAGGTTTTTTATCTTCATAATAATGTTTCATCTTTATATATGGTCAGTAATCGACTTTCAAAAATGATTCCAAGCGCTAGAATTGGTGTGGTTCATGGTCAGATGAATAAGGATGAAATTGAAGAGATTATGTCCAAATTCTATAACGGCGATATTGATGTTTTAGTGTGTACTTCGATTATTGAAAATGGAATTGATATTCCTAACGCTAATATGATCATTGTGGAAGATAGCAACAATTACGGTCTATCTCAACTTTATCAAATAAAAGGAAGAGTGGGTCGAAGCGATCGAATTGCTTATGCTTATTTAATGTATAACGATAATAAAGAATTAACTGAAAAAGCGATTAAAAGATTAAAAGCACTCCAAGATTTTACCGCTTTAGGAAGCGGATATAAAATTGCTCAAAGAGATTTATTAATCCGAGGAGCGGGAGATATTCTAGGTCCAGATCAAGCTGGATATATCGATTCAATTGGACTCGATATGTACATTAAATTATTAAACGATGCAGTCAAAGGGAAAATAGATAAGAATAATTTAAAAGAAGAGATCTTAACGGACGATTTGAGTGATTCAACCTTTTCCTTAAATGCTTATATACCTGATGAATACGTTACTGAGGAGAATAAGATAGAACTCTATCAAGAAATCATGTCAACAGAAAAGAGCGAAGATTTAGAGGGTATTTTATATAAAACTGAAGATATTTATGGAACTTTGCCTAAGACTGCGAAGATGTTATTTGCCAAAAGAAAGATCGAATTGCTCTTAAAAGAGGCTAAGGTTAAAACATTTAAAAATAATAACCTTGATGTTGAACTAATTTTAAAAGAAGATTACGTCAATATTAATGGTGTTGGGAATAAAATCTTTGAGATGATGATTCCTTATATGTCCAAAGTTAAGATTTCTTATACCAATAAAACGTTTAAAATAATCTTGAGGAAAGGCAATGACTGGATTAGTGATTTAGAGAATATCTTAAGTGGCTTATCTATGATAGTGAAGTAATTATGAGAGTGGATTTATTTTTAAAACAATCAACCATTTTAAAAAGAAGAACAATTGCTAAAACGTACTGTGAATTAGGTTATGTTAAAGTTAATTCAAAGGTAGTAAAACCTTCTTTTGAAGTGAAAAATGATGACTTAGTAGAAGTGAGATTAGGAAAAAGAAAAGTGATTGCTAAAGCAGTTATCAAAACGACTACCAAAAGAGAATTTGCTAGTTATGAATTGATTGAGGTTAAAGAGAATGAATGAACTTATTCTTGATAAGGATAAGAAGTATTTAGTCGCTGTTTCTTTTGGGCCAGATTCGATGGCGCTTTTGGATATGCTATATCAAGGACATTTTAATATCATCGTGGCGCATGTTAACTACGGTCTAAGAAAGGAAGCTAAAGAGGAAACGGACGAATTAGTAAAATATTGTAAGGAAAAAGATATTCCTCTTGAAGTTTTATATGTTAATTACACCCCGAATCAAGGCAACATCGAAGATTTTTGTCGAAGAGTAAGGTATCAATACTTTGCTAAAGTTAGTCAACAATATAACTGTTTTGCCACATTAGTGGCTCATCATGAAGATGACTTAATTGAGACATATCTATTACAACTTAGAAGACATAATCTACCACTTTACTACGGATTAGAAGAGGAAGTAGTGATTTGTAATAATCTCATCATTAGACCTCTTTTAAGTTACACAAAAAAGGAACTATTAGATTATTGTAAAGATAATTTTGTCCCTTTTGAAATTGATTCTTCAAACGAGGAAAATACCTATCTAAGGAATCAAATTAGACATGAAATTGTTGAGAAGATGACCATTTATGAAAGAAGGAAAATTAAAGACGAAATTCTCACTAAGAATGATGAATTGAAAAAGCTACTAGATTCATTAAATAGTTTGAGTTTTGATATTAAAACGTTACTAACTCTTGATGATATCTCTCTAGCGTATTTCCTAAATTTGGAATTAAAAAAAGTTTGTCCTTCTTCAATACTCTCAAAAGGCAATATTAACGAAATTAAAAAAGCAATTGTGAGCAAAAAACCGAACATTTGCGTAATTATTAACGAAAATTTGGTTTTTATTAAAGAGTATGATGAAATTGAATTTGCTTATCCTTATCCCCAAAAAGATTATTCCTTTACTTTGGATTCACCTAGTGTATTAGAAACTGATTACTTCTACCTAGATTTCACTAAGGACACGAGTGATAGAAACGTTTTTCTTGATGATTATCCACTCACGATTAGAAACGCTAGAGGCAATGATAAGTATAAGATTAATAACTATTATTCAACAGTAAATCGGTTGTTTATCGACTGGAAAATACCTCTTAGATTGAGAAAGATTTGGCCAGTAATTTTAAATAAAAACAATCAAATTATCTACATTCCTCGATATCGTAAAGATTTTACCATCGACAGTGCTTTAAATTTTTATGTCAAAAAGAGTTACTAGTCTCTCTAATTTTCTTTAAGAAAAAAAGTACATATTTCTTTTATTAAACTTAAAAAACACTTATAATTTTAATTATCTTGGATAAAAAAGTTTTAAGGAGGTAATCAATATGTCACAACCCAAAGAACAAAAACGTGGCTTTTCATGGGGATTCATCTTCTCTATTATTTTAACAGTTGGAATAGTTGCCATGATGGCGTGGTTATTGATGGGCAACTTGAATAAAGCAGTGGTGTTGAACGCTAATGAGTTTGTTGGTGCTCTTGAGAATAACCGTGTCGTCAGTGTCGAAGTTACTCCAAAGTATGAATCTATTTATGTGCTAAAAGGAAAATATAAGCCAAACAAAGATAATTCCACGACGAGAAGTTACATTGCTCGGATTGATTATTCCCAATACAATAGCAAAGAATTCACTTATAAATATAAAAATGATTCTACAGGTGTCATTGAGGAAGTGAATGGTTCTTCAATTTCTCAATTGATCAATGAACAGTCAGTCAATAATGAGAACTTTTACGTGTACTATAATGACCCTTATGAAACCAGTTGGTGGGATCAATGGGGACCAACCCTAGTTTTAACTGCTGGAAGCATTTTAATTGTTGTCATCTTAATGGCAAAATTATCTGGTTCCATAGGCGCTAGCAATAATAAAGCTCTTGATTTCAACCGTTCTCGTGCTAGAAGAGTTGTTAATACTAAAATTAGATTTTCCGATGTTGCTGGTTGCGATGAAGAAAAACTAGAGATGCAAGAACTAGTTTCCTATCTCAAAGAACCTAGAAAATTTGCTAAATTTGGCGCAAAAATGCCTAAAGGTGTTCTTTTAGTGGGTCCACCTGGATCTGGTAAAACTTTACTCGCCAAAGCAGTCGCTGGAGAAGCTGGTGTTCCATTTTATTCTATTTCTGGCAGTGATTTCGTTGAAATGTTCGTCGGTGTTGGTGCGGGACGTGTTAGAGATATGTTTAGAATCGCTAAAGAAAACGCTCCATGCTTAATCTTTATCGATGAAATTGATGCAGTCGGTCGTCAAAGAGGAGCTGGTTTAGGTGGTGGAAACGATGAAAGAGAACAAACCCTTAACCAATTATTAGTTGAAATGGATGGTTTCTCCGATAATTCTGGAATTATCGTGATAGCGGCCACTAATAGGGATGATGTTCTTGATCCAGCCTTACTACGTGCTGGAAGATTTGATCGAAAGATTACTGTCTCCTTACCCGATAGAGCGGGAAGAGAAGCTATCTTCAAAGTTCACGCTCGTAATAAACACATTGCTGATGATGTTAATTTCGATAATCTCGCTCGTAGAACTGTTGGTTTTTCCGGCGCTGATATTGAAAATATCTTAAATGAAGCCGCTATTCTTGCGGTCAGAAGAAATAAGGATGCGATTACCATCGATGAAATTGACGAAGCAATCGATAGAAGAATTGCTGGACCAGCTAAATCAAGCAAGGCTTTGAATAGAAATGAAAGAGAAATCGTTGCTTATCACGAAGCCGGTCACGCGATTATTGGTCTAAAAATGCCACACAGTGATAAAGTTCAAAAAATCACGATTATTCCTCGAGGAAATACAGGTGGTCATGTCCGTATGACACCTGAAGAGGATCGTTTCATCCTCACTAAAAAAGAACTTGAAGCTCGTATTGTTGGTTATTTGGGTGGAAGATCTAGTGAAGAAATATTCTTCCAAGATGTTTCTACTGGTGCCTCTAATGATATTGAAGTAGCAACAAAAATTGCTCGTATGATGGTCACTGAATTAGGTATGTCTCCTCTTGGTCCAATTCAATACGAAAACGATAATTCTTCAGTCTTCCTTGGAAGAGATTACACCTCCATGCAGAAAAACTTCGCTGCTGCAACGGCAGAAAAAATTGATATTGAAGTTCGTAAGATTATCGAGGAAGCTCACGCAAAAGCTATTGAAATAATTACTGAGAATAAAGAAGATGTTATCTTAATCGCTAAGACACTTCTCGA
>Ga0129317_1002139_pt1 | contig 12050 bp, 7 predicted proteins | sample Cm1ome_FD_94430 | JGI IMG/M metagenome (GOLD analysis project Ga0129317, IMG submission 94430) | Eastern black-and-white colobus group fecal microbial communities from Wisconsin, USA - Cm1105 metagenome | ecosystem: Host-associated > Mammals > Digestive system > Large intestine > Fecal | place...
AGATAACTTCTAATTCTTTTTTAGATAGATAAGTGGCTAATCTAGTGGTATCGTGATTACCACTGATTAAAGCGAGATAACCAGGGTGCTCCTTAGCGTCTTCATATCTAGTTTTGATATCGTTCATAAAGAAATCTAGTGGAGCGCCTTTAAGAATGGTATCTCCTCTAGAAAAAGCACTGCTTCTAGCGAGTCTATGGTAGAAGTTATCCCAGTGGTCTAAGACAAAATCAGCGTCAAATCCAGCTTCTAGAGCTTGCTTTGGATTGCTCCATTCGGAGACGAAGAAAACATCTTTGTAATCTTTTCTTATTTTGGAGAAGATATATTTCCATACCTCAATTGTCGCAGTTTTATCATCATCTTCTTTGACTAAGGAATCCGCCATATCGACACGGAAACCATCCACTCCTTTATCTAACCAAAATCTAATTATATTAATGATATATTCTCTCGCTAAGAAGGTTCTTTCATCTTTATAGGACATCTGCCAGCTTGGGTTTTTAATATTATTGAAACCAAAATTGAATGCTGGTTGAACGGCGAAGAAGTTCACCATAAAGCAAGCGTTCCTTTGATGTCTTCCAGAGATAAGCCTATATGGCATGTCGTAGTGCCAAACACAGTCGTTCCAGATGAAGAGATCGCTCTTTTCGTTTCTTACTTCCTCTGCACTTCTTAAGAAATCTTCGTTCTCCTCACTAGCGTGCCCAGCGACGAGATCGATGATTATCTTTAGATTTAGTTCATGAGCTCTTTTTAACATTGAATCAAAATCTTCCATCGTTCCAAATCTTGGATCGATATTATAGAAATCTTTAACATCATAGCCACCGTCATAGAATGGGGAAACATAAAAAGGATTGATCCATATAGCGTTACATCCTAAAACTTTGATATAGGTTAACTTTTGTTCAATTCCTTTTAAATCGCCAATTCCATCGTTATTGGAATCAAAAAAACTAGTTGGGTAAATTTCATAGAATATTAGGTCTTTGAATTTTTTGTTGTACATATTAATTTCCTCTTATTAAACTTTATCATATTATTATCGTTTTTAAATCATAAACTATGTTTATTTTGACCTTATAAGAGGATAAGAGTAAACTATATCTATGAAATTATCAATTGTGGTTCCTTGTTATAACGAAGAAAAGTGCGTTAAGGAAAATTTAAAAAAAATCAAAGATTATCTTTCAACCTTATTAAGTGACGATGAATATGAAATAATCGCAGTTAGTGATGGTAGTAAAGATAATACTCTAAACATTATTCAATCAATTCCATATGTAAATGGTGTTGGTTATACCCCTAATAGGGGAAAGGGTGGAGCGATCGCTTATGGTATCTCTCTAGCTAAAGGCGATTATATCCTTTTTATGGATACTGATTTGTCCACGGATTTAAAGGCTATTAAGGATGTTTTAGATAACCTTTATAAATATGATGTCATCATTGGAAGTAGACATCATAAAGGTTCGGTTATTACAAAAAAGCAACCTTTAATGAGAGTATTTATCGGTTGGTGCTGTCGAAAACTAGTGAATTTAAGTTTTCATTTCAAATTAAATGATACCCAATGTGGTTTTAAAGCATTTAGAAGTTCATTCATCAAAGGTATGATTAATCGTCAAGTTATTAATGGCTTTGCCTTTGATGTTGAATATCTTTATATGGCAAAACTTAATAACAAGAGTATTTTAGAAATCCCAGTTATCTGGACCAATGATGATTCCAGCACTGTCTCACCTTTAAAATCTTCAATTAGATTTTTTAAGGATATGAGAATCATTAAAAAGCATAAGAAAGATTATCTTCTTTAACAGGTTACTTTATGAAAAAACAACTCCTATTTTTATCTTTATTAGTGCTCGTTTCCTGTGGTACTTCCATTAATGGAAGTAGTGTATTTAGTTCTAGTATATTAAAAACTTCATCTAGTTCTTCTAGTTCTTCCCTTAGTAGTGGAAATACTTCTTCAAACAGTTCTAGTTCTAGTAGCTCTTCTAGTTATTCTTCCAGCAGCGGCTCTTCTTCTATCGATAAAATCGAAGAATTATCAATTGATGAGGTTAGAAACTTATGTTTAAAACTTCCTAAACCCACGAGTGAGAATGAGCCGAAATTTGTCCAAGGTGAGAAGGTAGTGAAGATTAAAGGACACGCTTTATCTCACTGTGTCACTGGAACCACTAAAAAGGGATACGGGCCTGATGGAAAAATCCTCTTCGTAGATTCCACGAATTATATTTATGTTTCTTCTTCGAGTAAAGAAAATTTCTATCAACAAGCAAGCAAATATATTAATAAAGACACCTCACAATATGAGATTACTGGTTATATTGCTATGAGCAGAGGTGAACCAGAATTAGTTTTAAAAGAATATACTTGGAATAGTTCCTTAAATATCGATTATGATTTAAATGATTTTGCCTTAAAAGTTAGTAGTATTAAAGATATCTATACAATTGGTAAAGAGATGGATTATAACTTGAAAGGTAATCACAACAGTGGTTTTATTTCTATAAGTGGTATTAAGTGTCTAGCTAAAACTAATGATAATAAGTGGACATTTATTGATAAGAATCAAGATATCATCAGTGTTTTAGATAACGCTAGTAATACGACTTATACAGTTGGAACTACTTATGATATTATCGGTTCTTTATCCATGAAGGAATACTCTTTAGCGGTCATAACTGGTAGTTATAAGCGTTCTTCATTAGAAGTGAATGTTGATTTAACTAAGATTAGTAAGACTTATAGTCCAACAGAAATAAATAAATTATCATCACCAAAAGAAGATACCTACAGTAGAGTCAGTGATGAACTAATATATAGTTATAGTAAGATTATTAAAGTCAGTGCTTATGTAAATTATTACATTGAAAATAATAGATATTATTTCACTCTTTCAGAAGATAATAATTTAAGGAGCAGTAAGAATGATGCTTCCTTAAAAGATGATGTTCTTATTCAAAATAAGAGTATGAGAAATATCACCTATGATGAAGCAACTTTATATGCTCCACTTAAGTGTAAAGAAGGTAAACAAGAGGTCTTTGTTATTAGATATTCTAATACTAAGATTAATAAGAAAATGATTTGGTCAATCTATGTATTAGAGGATTATATAAAATCCAGTGATGAATAAATTTCTTATCACATTGATTTAAATGTAAAAAATAAAGATATAAAATTGATATTACTTTAGGAGGAAAAAAATATGTATCGAAAAAATGCCTGGGAGAAGTATTCTCCAAAACAATATAACGAAGTGATGAATTTTGCTAAAGATTATATTGCCTTCTTATCTAGAGGTAAAACTGAACGTTTAGTGGTTAAAGAGTGCATCGAACTGCTTGAAAAAGCTGGCTTTAAAAACGCTCAAGGATTAACTTCAGTTAAAACTGGTGATAGAATCTATTTCTTAAATAAGAATAAGAACGTCTGTGCTTTTGTCATTGGAAAGAAACCTTTAATTGAGGGTTTAAGAATTTTAGGAGCCCATATTGATTCTCCAAGATTAGATTTAAAAGAACACCCAATCTACGAAAAGAATGGTTTCGCTCTCGGTGATACTCATTACTACGGTGGGATTAAAAAATACCAATGGGTAACCATCCCACTTGCGCTTCACGGAGTAATCTGCAAAAAAGATGGCACTTCAGTGGACGTCAATATCGGTGAAAGTGAAGATGATCCAGTTGTTGGTATTTCTGACTTGCTCATTCATTTAAGCGCTGATCAATTACAAAAAACCTTGGCTAAAGGAATTGAAGGAGAAAATCTTGATTTAACCTTAGGAAACATTCCTTTAAAAGAGCATGAAAAAGAAGCTGTTAAAGCGAATGTTTTAAGATTATTAAAAGAAAAATATGATGTTGAAGAAGAAGATTTAATTTCCGCAGAGATTGAAGTTGTTCCAGCTGGAAAGGCTAGAGATTACGGTTTAGATAGATCAATGGTCGCTGGATACGGGCATGATGATCGAAGCTGTGCTTATACCTCTTTAAGAGCTCTTCTAGAAACTGGTGTCAATGAATACACCTCATGCTGTATCCTCGTAGATAAAGAAGAAATTGGTAGTGTTGGTGCGACCGGCGCTCAATCACTCTTCTTTGAAAACACTATTATGAGACTTTCAACCTTGCTTGGAGATAAACACCCAGTCTATATTGCTCGCCTAGCGCTAGAAAATTCTTACATGCTTTCAAGCGATGTTTCCGCAGCCTTTGATCCTTTATATAGTTCTGTTTCAGATCCAAATAATTCCGCTTATTTCGCTAACGGAATCGTCTTTAACAAATATACAGGTGCAAGAGGAAAGTCAGGAAGTAATGATTCCAATCCTGAGTATTACGCTTGGGTCAGAAAAGTGATGGATGAGGCTAAAATCAGTTGGCAAAATGCTGAACTTGGAAAAGTTGATCAAGGTGGTGGTGGTACAATCGCCTACATCTTAGGAAACTACAACATGAACGTTATCGATGCTGGAATTCCTGTTTTAAATATGCACGCTCCGATGGAGATTGTTTCTAAAGCGGATTTATACGAAGCATATCAAGGTTATTTAGCCTTCTTAAAAGCTTAATTGATTTATATGGGGTTCTTGAATGAACCACTTTATTTATGAAAATACTATATTCATTAGAAGATAACGAATTTAAAAAACAAGAGATCACTCATACCAGGCAAATAGTCCGTGCAGTTTTGATAAATAATAATAATCAAATTGCTTTTATTAAACTTCATGGTCGTGATGCCTTAGGGGATAGGAATTACTATGAACTTCCAGGTGGAGGCAAGAAAAAAAGTGAAACACTTTTAAATGCTCTTCATCGAGAAATACTAGAGGAAACAGGCTTTACTATTCAAAGCGTTATTCCTTTAGGAAGAGTAATTGATTATTACAACATCCTATCAAGAAGAAATGATAATCATTATTTTCTAGCGTATATCGATTCCTTTAATGAAACACATCTCACCAAATTTGAAAAAGAAATCATTGAAAAGGTAGTCTGGGTTGATATTGATCATGCTTTAGAAGTGTTTAAAGATGTCGTAGATTCCCCTCTTTCTAGACTGGTTAGAAATCGTGAATTATCAATTATTGAATTAGCCATTAATAGATATAAAAAAGGAACTCGTTAAGAGTCCCTTTCTTTTAGTCTTTTTAATAACTAAGCGTTAAAAGTAATTTTTGTAATTCTAAATTGACCACTCATGGTGAGAGTTATTTCGCTTACTCCACTATTAGGAGTAATGGTCATAATATTACCAGAGATAGCGACTTCTCCACCTGTAACTGCAGCGTTCTCCATTTTAGATTTATTATCTAACGTTACTTCAATATTGATTGAAGAAACAGTTTTACTTCCCCAAGTTAATGTTGCAATTTGACCACTATATAATCTTAAAGGATTGGAGAAGAACTCATTATTTCCAACATTTTGAGCAGACGTTCCTTTTTTGACCACTAGTTTGTACTCACCATTTTCCCAAACGGATTCTTGACCATCTTTAGTGGTGAGTAAGGATTCATCGAGAAAAACTAGTTCATTTGCTTCAATAACGATTGTTTCATCTTCACCTAAATACTCATAGATATCTATTGTGAAGTAACCATCCGTGGCAATATAGACATCAACAGAGACAATCTTATTTGCGTCAGCCCATATTTTTTCTCCCTCAATTGTTGTTTGTACAAAACCATTCGCTTTTAAAATTTCTTCATAGGCTTCCACAGTAGCGTCATATTCACTTGGATCAAAGTAGATAGTGATACAACTATATTCATTCCAGTACTCTTCGGTAGTGTAGTAGCTATCAATACCTGTATAACTTGGAATAGTGACTTCGCTTCCAAAATAATTAGCAAGTAATTCACTTGGCCAACTTGCCGCGATTGGATTAAGCGATAATTGAATTGTCATCATCGCGGTACTATCATCGAGATAATAAATTAACCCAACTTGTGGATATTCACTGTTAGTGGCCTCATAATAGTTGCCAGTATCAATTCCACTAGAGGTATCGCTTGGAACGTATGTTACAACATAGTTTTTTGATTCAAGTTCTTTTTTATAAGCCGCTAAGGTGGATTCACTTGCTCCATCAACAGAGATTAATAAGATGTTATAAGAACTTAGGTAGGATTTATCGAGATAATATTCTTCATATTCAGGAATGCTTGGAACATCCACTCCTAAGAGTGAGGTGATATCTGCGCTTGGCCAGGCAACTGGTTTAGCAACTAAAGAAATAGAAATGGTCAAGCACCAATCATCATATAAGATTTGGAGTGATATTGTCTCATCACTATTAATCGCAGTATAAGTACCATCCGATGCTTCTTCAGCAGTCCAGCCTTTTGCTTTAAGTATATCTACGTATTTCGTGTCTAAGGCTAATTCTCTAGTATAAACAGCGACAAGGTAACCATATCCAGCACTACTTAAATCATAAAACTCATAAGTTACACCTTCAATTGATGGTACTTCACCCTCTACGACAGCACTGATCTCTTCAGTGGGCCAGGAAGTGAGACTTCCATTGAGGGCATTATCATAACCTAAAATTTCATTACCTGCTTCAGCGAGTATATAATACTCATTTTGAGATTCATCATAACTAGCGAGAGTATCACTAGAAACACTCAACACTAATATTTTGCTTTCCTTTGTTAATTGATAGTAGATGCAAGTAGATTTATCTTCTAGAACATTTCCTTCCGCATCCACTTTATAACCCTCTTCGGCTTTGTTTTCATAATCAATGGTCCAGCCATTATTTATTAAGATTTCTTTATAGGAGGATAGATAATCTACATCGCTATCAAAGACGATATCGAAATATTTATTCTCCGCATCACTTAAATCTTGAAATGTGAGGCTGCTATCAAAAGAACATTCTGGTAGGACTTCACCTATGTAGGCAGTCATGTTACTCTTCACACTTTCACTCCATGCATAGCCACCTGAGGATGGTTATCACGGTGAAGACGAATCACCTTTCTTTCCACAACCCACTAGGAGGAGGGTGAGAAGTAAAATTCCACTCAACGTTTTAATTTTCATTTTTTTATCTTCCTTTCTCCTTTCAAATTTAAAAATAATTATAGTATTATTTTGAAAGTTTTAAACACTTATTTCATACTCATTTCTTTTTAAAAATCCATCTTTACAATAGACCGGTGATTGAGTTATTATTACTCTTGCTTGGCGGCTGTGGTGAAGGGGTTAACACATCTGGCTGTGAACCAGACACTCGTGAGTTCGATTCTCATCAGTCGCCCCAGTCTTAAAAAATACTCGATTTATCGAGTTTTTTTATGGCGTCTGATAAGAAACTACGAGTGTCTTTGTTCACTCTCACTAGTTAGAAAACATTAACTTCCTCTTGTAATTGAAAAGGTAAAGTGCTTATTATATATTTATATAATAATTAAGAAACTTTTTCATCTTTCTCATTTTTCATAATTCTTGTTGTTCCTTAATTATTATTAAATTATGAGAGACTCGGTTACCTCCATTTCTCTAACATAACCTGGTCTCTCTTTTTTTGTTAATTCTATTTTTAAAGATAAATGATATACTCATATTGTTTATGGCTGAAGCGATATTTAATGTATTCGATCAAATCAATACTGTTATCTTAATTTGTATCGGTGTTCCTTTTTTCCTTCAACTCCTTTATATGGTCCTATTTTGGCTTCCGAAGAAAACATATAAAAAGAGTGACAAGATTAATAGGGTCGCTATTATGATCCCCGCTCATAATGAGGAGGATGTTATCTATGATACTGTTAAAGATTTAATTGATAATCAAACCTATCCTCGGGAGATGTTTGATATCTACGTTGTCGCTGATAATTGCACTGATGAGACTGCTTCCTTAGCTAAAAAAGCTGGGGCGAAAGTTTATATTCACACCGATGATAATCCAAAACATCATATCGTTGGATATGCTTTAAAATATGCTTTTGAACAATTGATTCAAGAAAACATTGATTATACCTATGTTATTAGACTGGACGCTGATAACCATGTTAATAAAGAATTCATCTCCCTGATGAATGACGCCTACAATAGTGGCGCTAAAATTGCTCGACCGTATGAATCCGCTTTAAATATGACTCAAAATGGTTTTACCAAAGCTTGTGGACTCTACTATACGTTTGATTCTAGATGTTCATCTAGAGTGAGAGAAAGATTACATCTAGATGCTCATGTTAATGGGCCAGGTTCTCTAACCGATTTTGAAATCATTAAAAGAATCGGTGGTTATGACACAGTGACGATGTGTGAGGATACTGAATTCAACTTCAAGAGAATGTTTGAAGGCATTAGGTGCCACTTCGTTGAAGATGCAGTAGTGTACGAAGATTTACCATCTACTTTTAAAGACACTCTTGCAAGGAATAAACGCTTAGGAGCGGGAAATACTAGATTATTAATTCGTTACACTCCAAAACTATTCTTTTATACTTTTAAAAATAGGAACTTTTCCTTTATTGAGCAGTGGTTAACATACTTATTTATTCCGATCTGCCCAATTTGTTCAATCTGGTTACCAGGATTTTACATTTACGCTTACATCTACAAGATGATTATTGGAGATTGGGCGTGGTGCGAGAAAACAACTATTTTAATTTGCTCTATGGTCGGAATTCTTTTTGTTTTCTGTGGCATCTTACAAGCGGTCATCATGGTTCTTAGTGACTATAAAAAGATGGGCGCTAAAAAAAGAAGCGAATTAATCACTGGAATTTTATTGTTTCCCATTTTTTCAATCGTTTATGTAGTTACTATTACAATTGGGATCTTCTCCAAACCAAAATGGACCAAAGTCAATCGAAATAGCAAGAAGATTAAAAAATAATTTCTATAGCTTTTGAGCGGTGAAGAGTTCATAGTAGAACCCTTTTTTATTCAATAATTCTTGATGATTTCCCTTTTCAATAATGGATCCATTTTTCATAACAACGATTAAGTCACTTCTCACAATCGTACTCAAACGATGAGCGATGACAATGGAAGTCTTTCCTTCCATCAGGGTTAGAAATGATTTTGTGAGCGAGGCTTCAGAGAGAATATCGATATTAGAAGTTGCTTCATCTAAAATGATGATTTCAGGATTTAAAAGCATCGTTCTAGCGACGCAAATCAATTGTCTTTGTCCAACGGATAAACCTGAACTATTATCAATAATTGTATCGTAACCCTTAGGTAAGGTATCGATATAGGTATCTAACTGCGCTAGAGAGGCGGCTCTTTTAATTTCATCAAGGGAAGCGTCTGGTTTACTAAAAGAGATATTTTCTCTTATTGTTCCGTGGAAAATCCAACTATCTTGAAGGACCATGCCCATGATGGATCTGAGTTCTTTTTTATCGTAAAAAGAAGCGTTATGTTGATTGATAACAATTTCTCCTTCTTGTGGATGATAAAAACCCATTAATAGATTAATAATAGTGGTCTTTCCACATCCTGTTGGTCCAACAATAGCGATTTTCTTTCCATGTGAAATATCTAAGGAGAAGTTATTAATAATTCTTCTAGTGTTATCATAGGAGAAATTAACATCATTAAAGGTTAAAGAATCTAGTTTTTTGATTCCACAAGTGCCAACATTAGTGTCATCAGGTTCATTTAATAAGGAATCCACTCTTTCAAGTGATGCTTTAGCGTAGTAAACCTCACTTAATACATCGCTGATTTCATTAAATGGTTTCATGTAGGTCGAAGTATAGGTGAGGAAACTAGATAAGTCTCCAACGAGGAAGATAAGGCCAAGATTAACATCCTTGATAATGAAAAATGCTCCTAGAAGAATGATTGAGGCGTTAATAAAGGCATTGACTAGTCTTGTTGTTGGATTGATGATTGAAGCCCCTAAATTAGCCTTAAAAACATCAACTGAGAAATCTTTATTTAACTTATCATAATCTTTTATTCTTTTATCTTTGATATTAAAGACTTCAATCGCAACATTATTATTTAATGATTCAAGGGTATAACTCGAGATATTCGCTGCACTTTTTGCTTGTGCTTTAAAGTGCTTGGAATTGTATTTAGAAATGAATTTAGAAGCAAAGATAGATATAGGGGATAAAACAAGCACTAGTAACGCAAGAGCGTAGTTTAAAATAAACATGAATATTAAAGTAATTAAAATGGTGATCACTCCGTCGAATAAAGTTAATAAGCCACTGACCAAGCCATTTTGAATATTTTCAATATCTGTGGTCATTCTTAAAGTGAGGTCACCCTTCTTATTAGTGTCTATATATTCGATACTACAATTAACATATTTGGAGTAGACTTTTTCTCTTAAATCTTTAATAAAACATTGACCGATGTAATTGGTAAGATAATCAAATATGTAACGGAATACTAGGCCAATCATTAATAGACCTAACATAATAAAGATGTAAGTTAGGGATTTACTATAATCATTTTGAATAAATTGATTGATTAGTTTACCAGCAAGGAAGGGAATAAATAACTTCGCACTGGTGCTAATTAAAGCGGAGAATAAACTGATTATAAATTTCCCTTTATAGGCTTTAAAATGCATGAGGAACTTCTTCATTTTGTGGACTCCTCAATTTCATTAATTTGTTGATAAATTTGGCACGTTCTTAATAATTCTTCGTGGGTTCCAGAATCAATTATCTCACCCTTATCGAAGACGTAAATCCTTGAAGCGTGTCTAATCGTGGATATTCTCTGAGAGATGATGATTTTGCTACATTTTAATGAATCAATGTATTCGAGTATTTTTCTTTCTGAAAGATAATCAAGAGCGCTCATCGTGTCATCTAAGATTAATAGATCTTTATTTTTTAAGAAGGCTCTAGCGAGGAGTAGTCTTTGCTTTTGACCACCAGAAAAATTACTTCCATTATCAAGTACTTCGTGTTCTAATTTATCCTCGTATGACATCACAAAATCGTAGGCGAGAGAAGCTTTTAAAGCAGCGATAATATCTTCTTCTTTAAAAGTGGAATCCCCTAGTGTTAGGTTCTCTTTAATTGTTCCTTTAAATAAGGATGGTTTTAAAAATACGAGATTTATTTCATCTCTTAAAGAATTGAGATCATAGGTTAAAATTGAATTACCTTTGTACAGTATTTCTCCATCATAATTCTCATAGAGTCTTTCGATGAGGGAAATTACTGTGCTCTTTCCACTTCCTGTCCCTCCAATAAAAGCAATTGTTTCACCCTTATTTAAGTAGAAACAGATATTTTTAATGACGTCTTTTCCTTGCGGAGAATATTTAAAACTGACGTTATTAAATCTAATCATCTCTTCATAATTAGAAATAACTTCACCAAGTGAATCTTCTTTTTCTTCTAGTTTAAAAAACTCATTGATCCTCTTATTTGAAGCGTGAGCTTTATTTAAAGAAAGAATGAGACGAGAAAACATGATTAAGGCCGCAAGAGAGGAGACTAAATAGGAGATAAGAGAAACAATATCTCCAGTCGTTAATCTTCCTTCTGGAATTTGCTTATAACCGAGGTACACTACGAGAATAATTCCAAGATTTACAAAGAAAAAAGTTAAAGGGTTTAATAAGGAATTTAGTTTCGCTAAATTAATCCCTTTATTTTTATAGTGAGAAACTGTCTGATTGAATTTCTCTTCTCTATCACTTTCTTTATTAAAAGCTCTTATCACTCTAGCGCCAGACAAAGTATCACTTGTTTCAGTTTGGATATTATCTAATTCCTCTTGAATACTTCGATACTTTTTAGGAGAGAGAGTCATGATTAAGAACAAGGTTAATGCACAACCTATGAGAGTGAGTAAAAATATCAACCCACTTCGATAATCGATGGTGAAGGAAATAATAGTGGAACCGATTAATAAAAATGGAGCGCGTAATATTAGTCTCATAAACATCATCACTCCGTTTTGCATATTAAAAGCATCGTTAGTGAGAATTGTTAAAACTTTATCCCTATTATATTTATCTAATTCCTCACATTTTAAATTGGTGAGGTGAAGGAATAATTCTTTTCTAATCTCATAGCCATA
>Ga0129317_1002140_pt1 | contig 12043 bp, 13 predicted proteins | sample Cm1ome_FD_94430 | JGI IMG/M metagenome (GOLD analysis project Ga0129317, IMG submission 94430) | Eastern black-and-white colobus group fecal microbial communities from Wisconsin, USA - Cm1105 metagenome | ecosystem: Host-associated > Mammals > Digestive system > Large intestine > Fecal | place...
GCCGAGAACGGCGCTACTGCCGGTAAGTTCGACCTGGCTAAGAGGGCCAAGGCCCTGAACCTGGATGCAATCCATGACACGGTCCACGAGATGGCTAAGGACGAGGCCCGCCATGGCAAGGCATTTGCAGGACTGTTAGAAAGATATTTCGGCTAATCATTTAGCATAATCAATAGAACCCTCCTTTTACATGCAGGCAGTCCCCCCAAGACTGCCTGCACTCTTACGGAAGGTTATAAACCAAGGGTTACAAACTAAGTATTGTTAAAATATGGATTGAAATATTTGAAATTAAACGTTACAATAAGAATTAGCAGGAAGAAACAGCAATATACTATTCTAATGAGAAAGGTGAGGTACAATTATGGCATCAAAATATGCAGGAACTAAAACCGAACAGAACTTAAAGGACGCATTTTCAGGAGAATCACAGGCACGTAACAAGTATACATATTATGCATCTGCAGCCAAGAAAGCTGGTTACGAGCAGATGTCGGCTTTATACCTGGAAACCGCTGACCAGGAGAAGGAGCATGCCAAGATGTGGTTCAAGGAACTTCACGGGATCGGAACCCCGGAAGAGAACCTGGCTGATGCTGCTGCCGGTGAGAATTACGAGTGGACCGACATGTATGCACGCATGGCACGTGAGGCACGGGAAGAGGGCTTTGAAGAGCTTGCTGTTAAGTTTGAACTGGTTGCAAAGGTTGAGGCTGCCCATGAGAGAAGATACAATCTGCTGTTAGAGAGCCTTAAGAATGACAAGACCTTCAAGGGCGACGCTCCTTTAGGCTGGAAGTGCAGGAACTGCGGTTACATCCACGAAGGCGACGAGGCTCCTGAGGTATGTCCATGCTGTGCCCATCCAAAGGCTTACTTTGAGAGGAAAGTTGAGAATTATTAATTCATATGCATAAGTGCAGAAAGTGCTGCCGCGCCAGATTTAAAATCAGGTGCGGCAGCACTTTATTTTATTCCGTATTTAGTGGGGGCATTTCCTGCCCCCACTACAACCTTCTTCCAATCCCTATGAATTCTCAATATCCATAATCATATTCACCCTGCGCTCATGCCTTCCGCCCTCAAATTCAGCGTCCAGCCATGCCTCGGTAATCATCTTGGCAAGCTCGCTTCCCACCACCCTGGCGCCAAAAGCCAGCACGTTGGAATTGTTGTGCATCCTGGAAAGCTTGGCCGTATACGGTTCACTGCACACACATGCGCGGATTCCCTTTACCTTGTTGGCTGCCAGCGAGATTCCCACACCGGTTCCGCAGATTGCGATTCCCAGGTCGGCTTCCCCACCGGCAACCGCGCGTCCTACCTTCTCACCGTATACGGGATAGTCACAGCTCTCGGTGGAGTTGGTTCCCAGGTCAATGACCTCATATCCCTTACCCTCCACGAATTCCTTGATGATTTCCTTCATTTCAATTGCTGTATGGTCGTTACCGATTGCGATTTTCATAATTCTCTCCTATCTATCATCCAATATCATTTTATGTTTGTATATCCATCCCCTCCGCAGGCCGTCTATCTTCCAAAAAACTCCTGAATCCGGTCCAGCCTGGATGTCATGGACAGCAGCAGCAAGTCGGCTGCCGTCAGTGCGGCCATGGCTTCCACCACCACCACTGCCCGGGGGACAATGATGGAATCGTGGCGTCCCTTTATCTCTATATCTATCTCCTCACCGTTCCTGGTAACTGTGTGCTGGCGCTGGGCAATGGATGGGGTGGGTTTAAATGCCGCCCGCAGTACAATATCGCTTCCATCGCTGATCCCGCCCAGGGTCCCGCCTGCATGGTTGCTGGATTTGACTATCCTGTCCTTAAAGAGCAGGCCCTGGTCCTCTGATTCACGGCTCATCCTGAATCCGTCGTTGTTGGCGGATCCAAGGGACCTGGCCGCCTCAAAGCCATCCCCGATTTCAAAGCCCTTCACTGCCCCGATGGACAGCATGGCCTTTGCCAGGCAGGCATCCAGCTTATCAAATACCGGCTCCCCAACGCCCACAGGCATGCCGCGGATCACGCACTCCACCACGCCTCCGCAGGAGTCCTTCCTTGCCATCATTTCCTCCAGATAAGCCTCCGCCCTCCTGGCAGCCTCCGCATCCGGCATGTAGAGACGGTTATTCCACATCTCCTCCATCCGAAAGGAACCGGAATCAATCTCAATATGGCCCACAGACCTTGTATACGCCCTCACCGTGATGCCCAGGCTTTCAAGGAGCCTGCAGGCAATGGCGCCCGCAGCCACCCGCGCCGTGGTCTCACGCCCAGATGAACGGCCGCCGCCGCGGTAGTCCCGGAACCCATACTTCCCGTCAAAGGTATAATCCGCATGGCCCGGACGGTATACATCCATGATATTCCCGTAATCATGGGAACGCTGGTCCGTGTTGCGCACCTCCAGGGCAATGGGAGTACCGGTGGTCCTGCCCTCAAACACCCCTGAGAGGATTTCCACCACGTCCCCTTCCTGCCGGGCCGTGGTGAATCTGCTCTGTCCTGGTTTTCTTCTGTTTAAATATGCCTGGATATCCGCCTCGTCAAGGGGAAGGCCGGCCGGACATCCGTCCACAACCACACCCACTCCCTTTCCATGGGATTCTCCCCAGGCAGATACCCTTAATATTGTCCCGAATGTGGATCCTGCCATATGCGCCTACCTTCCAATCCTGGCAATGGCACAGCAGTTGGGCTGGTTCACATGAAGGCTGCGCCCGCACATCACAAGAAGCCCCTTCTCATAATCCACCTTGAAGAAGCTGATGCTACCGCTGTCATGGTTGATGGATGCAATATGCCTGTTGTCCGGGAAGATGGCCACATCCTTGGGATACTCGCCGCTTACCGGCAGACAGCAGATCATGGTGAGGAGTCCTGACTCTTCGTCCCTGCTGTAGATGCTTACCGTGTTCTCCCCTGCATTGGTGCAGTATATATATTTCTCATCCGGCGACAGCCTCATGGCGCATGCAGCGGTCAGGTTGCCCGGGTTCCTGGTGGCGGTAGTGGAAATGGTCTGGATTTTTTCAATGACCGGCGCCCTGTCCCCGGTTTCATAGGAATATACATTAATTACATTCTGAAGTTCGTGCATCAGGTAGATGAAACGGCCGTCCGAGCTGTAGCGGAAATGTCTTGGCGCGGACTCCAGGTCGCAGTGGATGGCATCCACCTGGACCAGGTTCTTATCCTTCTCATTGAACCGGTATACCTTTACCTGGTCTGTTCCGTTGTCAACGGAAAGGACATATCTGCCGTCAGGCATCCTTCTGGTACAGGTAATATGGGAGCGGAAATTGCGCTCTGCCACGCTGCCATAACCCTTGTGGTACACCTCGTCCACAATCTCCCCAACGGAGCCGTCCTTATTCAGGCTCAGGACCGTGGTCTTGCCGTCATGGTAACCGGACACGAACACATATTTATCCTCCATGTCGGTGCACAGATGGCAGCCCCTCATGCCGCGTATAGGTGAACTGTTTAACCTGGCCAGGCTTCCGTTCTGCAGGATGCGGAACGATACCACGCCCTCATCCGCAATCGAATACAGGGTCTTGCCGTCGCTGCTGGCAATCACATAGGAAGAGTTGTCCACTTCCATTTCACAACGCTCCTTAAATACACCGTTCTCCACATCTACATCATATACCGTGATTCCCTTTGCTTTTCCGGTATAGGAATAGGAACCTACATATGCCATATATTTGCCGTTCATACCTGTCTGTACCTCCCTGTTTCGCGTCCATTTTCAAACTAAAGTTATCATAACATAATTTTGTGAATTTGTTAACTGGATATTTATGAATTTGTTGCCCATAACTTTGCGAAAAGGTATTGACATACCATCAATTTAATGTATAATGAAATTCGCGCTTGTTTATTATTACTAAACTTTTTGCTTATTTTTATAGTCAGTTAGTATTTGTAAACTTTTTGTTCATATATTTAAGGGATGCCCACGGCGGCAATATGCGGGCATACTTCTTTCAGACAGGGAGGTTTTCCATGGATATTGGAAGTAAATTAAAGGAATTGAGGGTGCTGAAGGGTCTGACCCAGGAGGAACTGGCGGACCGGGCAGAGCTTTCCAAGGGCTTCATCTCGCAGCTGGAGCGCGACCTGACCTCCCCATCCATCGCCACCCTGATAGATATCCTTCAATGCCTGGGCACCACCATCGGCGATTTCTTCACCGAAACCCCGGATGAACAGATTGTATTCGGAAAACAGGATTATTTTGAGAAAATCGACACAGACTTGAATAATGAAATCAAATGGATCATACCCAACGCACAGAAGAACATGATGGAACCCATCTTGTTGACGCTGAAGGCAGGCGGCTCCACTTATCCGGACAATCCCCATGAAGGTGAGGAATTCGGTTATGTGCTCCAGGGAAGCATTTCCATCCACATCGGCCCCAAGACATACAAGGCCAAAAAAGGTGAATCCTTTTATTTCACCTCAGATAAAAAGCATTATCTTACAAGCAAGAACGGCGCGCTGCTGCTGTGGGTAAGCTCACCGCCCAGTTTCTGATTACTATTACGATAAAAGGAGAACGAATTTATCATGAGCCAGCCATTGATTGATTTACAGCATATATCTAAAAGTTTTGACGGTGAGTTGGTACTGGACGACTTAAATCTTTCCATCCGGGAAAACAGCTTCGTCACCCTGCTGGGCCCCAGCGGCTGCGGCAAGACCACCACCCTGCGTATACTCGGCGGCTTTATCACCCAGGATACGGGAAAAGTCATGTTTGAAGGGCAGGACATCACAAGGATCCCCCCCAACAAACGCCAGCTTAACACCGTATTCCAGAAATATGCATTGTTTCCCCATATGAATATCGCGGAAAACATTGCCTTTGGCCTGAAAATCAAGAACAAGTCCAAGTCCTATATTGACGACAAGATTAAATACGCCCTGAAGCTGGTCAATCTGTCCGGCTACGAAAAACGTACCGTGGATTCCCTGTCCGGCGGCCAGCAGCAGCGCATAGCCATTGCAAGGGCCATTGTGAACGAGCCAAGGGTGCTTTTATTGGATGAGCCCCTGGGCGCCCTGGACTTAAAGCTGCGCCAGGATATGCAGTATGAGTTAATCCGCCTTAAGAACGAGCTGGGCATCACCTTTGTTTACGTTACCCATGACCAGGAAGAGGCCCTGACCATGTCAGATACCATCGTGGTCATGAACCAGGGTTATATCCAGCAGATGGGTTCCCCTGAACAGATTTACAATGAGCCGGAAAATGCCTTTGTGGCCGACTTTATCGGCGAAAGCAACATCGTGCACGGCACCATGGTCAGGGATGAGCTGGTAGAAATTTTGGGCGCCAGGTTTGTATGTGTGGACAAGGGCTTTGGCAATAATAAACCTGTGGACGTTGTGATCCGCCCCGAGGACATTGACCTTGTAAAGCCCGAGGACGGCACGCTCCAGGGCGTTGTGACCCATCTGATTTTTAAGGGTGTCCACTATGAGATGGAAGTGACCACGCCGGACGGCTTTGAGTGGCTGGTACATTCCACCGACATGTTCCCAGTAGGCCAGCAGGTTGGCATCCATGTGGAGCCATTTGAGATCCAGATCATGAATAAGCCTGCTTCTGAAGATGAGGAGGCGCTGGGAGTCAATGAATAGTGAGAAAAAAGGCGCCGCCATCGGCAAGGCGCTGTTATCCGGACCATATCTGCTCTGGATGGCGGGTTTCACCCTGATTCCGCTGGCCATGATTGTATGGTACGGCCTTACGGATAAGGGCGGTTCCCTGACCATGTCCAATATCATTGCCATTGCATCACCAGACCACGCCAAGGCGCTGTGGCTGTCCCTGGGCCTATCCCTGATCAGCACGGTGCTCTGCCTTTTGCTGGCCTATCCCCTGGCCATGATACTCCGGGGACGGGGTGCTGCCGCCGGAGGCTTCATTGTGTTCATATTCATCCTTCCCATGTGGATGAACTTCCTCCTCCGGACCCTGGCCTGGCAGACATTATTAGAGAAAAACGGTGTCATCAACGGGATACTGGGCTGGCTGCACCTGCCCGCCCAGTCCCTTATCAATACCCCGGCCGCCATTGTGCTGGGCATGGTTTATAACTTCCTGCCCTTCATGGTACTGCCCATCTACAATGTGCTGTCCAAGATAGATGACAACATCATAAACGCTGCCATGGACCTGGGGGCCAACAGCTTCCAGCGTTTCATCCGGATATGGTTCCCCTTAAGCATTCCTGGGATCATAAGCGGCATTACCATGGTTTTTGTCCCTTCCTTAACCACCTTCGTCATCTCGGACCTGCTGGGCGGAAGCAAGATCCTGCTGATTGGCAACGTCATTGAGCAGGAATTCACAAGGGGCAGCAACTGGCACCTGGGCAGCGGCCTTTCACTGGTCCTCATGGTCTTCATCTTAATCAGCATGGCCATGATTGCCAAATACGATAAAAACGGAGAGGGGACTGCATTCTGATGACAAAAGGTTCAAAAGCATTGCGCAAAATCGTATCTGATTTTTATATGGTGCTGATACTTATCTTCCTGTACGCCCCCATCCTGACCATGATGGTGCTTTCCTTTAACAAGTCCAAGTCAAGGACCCAGTGGGGCGGGTTTACCCTGCAGTGGTATACCCAGATGTTTGACAGCCGCTCCATCATGAGCGCCCTGACCACCACCCTGGTCATTGCCTTTGTATCCGCGCTCATAGCAACCATCATCGGCACGGCCGCCGCCATCTCCATCAACTCCATGAGGGCGGTACCAAAAACCGTTGTGATGGGCATTACCAACATACCCATGCTGAACGCTGATATCGTCACAGGTATTTCCCTGATGCTGGCGTTCATTGCCTTTGGCATATCCCTGGGATTCAAGACCGTGCTGATATCCCATATCACATTCAACATACCCTATGTCATATTAAGCGTCATGCCAAAGCTGAAGATGACCGACAGATACACGTACGAAGCAGCCCTGGACCTGGGCGCCCCGCCCATATACGCGTTCTTCAAGGTAGTGTTCCCGGATATCATGCCGGGGGTGCTCTCCGGTTTCCTGCTTGCATTTACCATGTCCTTAGATGACTTCATCATTACCCACTTCACTAAGGGCGCGGGCATCAACACCCTGTCCACCCTGATTTACAGCGAGGTGCGGCGCGGCATCCGGCCGTCCATGTATGCACTGTCCTCCATTATTTTCCTGACAGTGCTGATTCTTCTGATTTTTGTCAACTTCCGGTCCATCAAGAAGCCGGAACATGCTTAACCTGCTTAGCAACATCCCATCTATATTTAAAGGAGAATGATTATGAAAAAGAAAATGACAATGACCCTTGCCGCAGTATCCCTGGCAGCGCTCAGCGCCGCCCTGATGACAGGCTGCGGCAAATCCGCATCAGGCGGCAAGGAAGACAACAAGCTTAATGTTTACAACTGGGGCGAATACATTGACGAGGACGTCATTTCCCAGTTTGAGGACGAGACAGGAATCCAGGTTGTCTACGATGTGTTTGAGACCAACGAGGAAATGTATCCTGTGATTGAGGCCGGCGCAGTCAAGTACGACGTGGTATGTCCGTCCGACTACATGATCCAGCGTATGGCCCAGAACAACCTGCTGTCTGAGATTAATTTTGACAATGTACCTAATTACAAGGAAATCGGCCAGGAGTACCTGGACATCTCCAAGGGCTTTGACCCCGAGAACAAATACTCCGTGCCTTACTGCTGGGGCACCATGGGAATCCTCTACAACACCAAGCGCCTGGAGGAATTAGGCGTACCCGCGCCCACCAAATGGTCCGATCTGTGGGATGAGCGCCTGAGCGGCGAAATCCTGATGCAGAACAGCGTAAGGGATGCATTTACCGTTGCCCTTAAGATGGAGGGATACTCCTTAAACTCCACCAATCCGGATGAACTGGCCAAGGCCCGTGACCTTCTGATTGAGCAGAAGCCCCTGGTCCAGGCCTATGTCATTGACCAGGTCAGGGATAAGATGATTGGCGGCGAGGCCGCTGTGGGTGTCATCTATTCCGGGGAAATGCTCTATATCCAGGAAGCTGTTGCTGACCAGGGCCTGGACTATGACCTGGAGTATGTGATTCCTGAGGAGGGAACCAATTACTGGATTGACTCCTGGGTCATCCCGGCCAATGCCGAGCACAAGGAAAATGCAGAAAAATGGATTGACTTCCTGTGCCGCCCCGACATTGCCAAGAAAAACTTTGAATACATCACCTACGCAACCCCCAACAAAGGCGCTTATGACCTGCTGGACGACGACCTGAAGAACAACAAGGCCCTGTTCCCGGATATAAACAGCCTGCCTAATTGTGAAATCATCAAGTATCTTGGGGATGATGTGGATATGATTTATAATGATATGTGGAAGGAAATTAAGTCTGAATAAGTAAATATGGAAGAGCGGCATCGGATGGTTTTCCCATTCCCTGCCGCCCTTCTTTTTCCGCATCCATTCTTGCAAGAGAAATTTCTGTTCTATAATGTTCGAACAAACATTTTTTACATGTAATAATGAATATAAAAACTTTTTCTTCTATCTAATCAGACATTTTTTATGCATTATATACTAATTTAGTCTTAAAATCCCCCTTCTAATGTCGCAATATTACCTATATTTTATTTGACTATATTCCTTTTTTCGATTATAATTCAAACATAAATCGCACTATTCAAACATTCACAACAGTCAGTCCCACATGGTTCTCCCTGCAGCAGTCCGCAAAGTCCCCGGAGATACCTGCATCTGTAATGATTGCATCCATTTCAGCAATGGTACCCAGCTGGAAAAACCTTGGTTCATGGATTTTACTGCTGTCAATCAAAGCAATTGTTTTTTCTGAATGCTGCATGATCAGTTTCTTTATCTCCAGGTCGTTCACACTGTTGGTGGTAATCAGCCCGTCCTTGGTAATGCTGTAAAAACCAAGGAATGCAGTCTTAAAGTACATTGACTTAATAAGGTTCTGTGTTATGGGACCAAAACAGGAATGGGCCGTCTTATGAAGTTCCCCGCCCAGCGAAAACACGGTGCACTTTGTGCATTTGTTAAATTCAAGGGCAGCGGTCAACGAGGTGGTTGTTATGATCAGGGGCTTACTGTACGGTATGAACTCCGCCATCCGAAGGCAGGTGGAACTGTCGTCAATGAACACGTTATCTCCTGGATTCAGGTATTTGACCGCTTCCATGGCAATGGCCCTTTTTTCTGCAATATGCTCCTTTGCACGGGAAGTAAACGCCACTCCGTCAATATACTTTTCAGTGGGTATGGTGGCCCCGCCGTGGGTGCGGATAGCCTTTCCCTGGGACACCAGCATGTTAATATCCCTGCGTATGGTCATTTCCGAGACATGAAAAAGACTGCTCAGGTGCGAAACCTCAACAGAACCAACTGCGAATAATAGTTTTTCGATTTCCGATATACGTGTGCTCTTAGACATACCATAAATATAGTATACAAAAGATTAACTAACACTTTCCCTATCTCTCCGTAGTTCTCCCTAAGTGCTACCCGTATTACATTTTGGGGATTTTTGCTTTCCCTAACTCGCTTGTGTTTCCTTAACTCGCCGTAAGTTTAGTATCACAATAGTATAAAGAAAGAGCCTTGACTATGTTTGGTAGCCAAGACTCTTTTTTTTGTTATGTGCTTATTGGATTTCCTCAATCTCTCCGTTATCAATGTTTACATGATACTCTTTCAGAAGAGTACCACTAAAGAGCGACTTTGCATCGTGTTCTTCTTTATCGACATATTCATACACAGACACATCTAAGAGATTTCCCATTACAGAGATTTTCGTTGTTGTCTTGTAATTGAAGTTGACTATTGCGTGGATTTCATCATCGCTCTTGAAATACTCTTTGTAGTAGTCCAAAGCATAGTCCTGCATTTCAATATTTTCGGCAATGGTTGCAATTCTCCAATTACCTGTCACATCATTATTGACCTTACCTACCACAAAGGAAATGCTTTCTTCTGACTGGCTTTCATTTTGCGTTTCCTCTGTCTGCTGTTCTACTGAACTGGTAGCGTCTTTTGCTCCGTCCTCAACGCCGTCCTTTGCTCCTGTGTTTCCAAAGATAGCGGCCAGAATAACAACGATTATTACCCAAAACCACCACTTCTTGAAAATAGGTTTCTTGCCATTGCTTTTGGTTGATTTATCTTTCATAATGCCATACCTCCAAGTTTTGGTTGATATTAGCATTATAGCAGAGTGTAACACAAAAGTACAGTATAATTTCAACTCACTATTGTGTCATAGTTTTATGCGCCTTGTCAATACTATAATGTAATTAAAATCAATGGAGGAATTGCATTATGGAGAAGTTTATCGTGACACCCAAGGAAGATAAGTCTGTCACTATGACGATTCGCATAGATAGAGCCTTGCAAGAGGAGTATAACGATTTAGCGGCCAAGACAAATCGTTCTCGCAACGAACTAATCAGCATGGCTTTACAATATGCCCTTGACCACATAGAACTGAAAGATGAATAATGATTAAATGAGAGCCTTTGGATTTTGTCCTCTGGCTCTCAATTATTTTTATGCGTTCATTCGCAGAAAGTCATTGACCTTTGTTGCGACTACCTCTTGCTGTTCCTCAAAACTATGTGCGTAGATGTTCATTGTTGTTGAGCAGGTGGAATGCCCTAAAGTCTTTGAAATTTCAATGATGTTGACTTCCAGATAATTCAGCAGGGTAGCACATGAATGTCTCAACCCATGAAGCGGAATCATTGGCAATTCCTCAAATCCACCAGACTTTGCTTTATCGGGATTGTTCTGCACCCATTCATTATAGCGGTTTAAGTGCTTAACAAAATACTGGTAAGGGGTAGTATGCCCCATGAGCTTACCATCAGACTGAATAAAGAGGTTTCCACCGTTTTCTCTATCCCCTTGCCATGCAGTACCATGTTTCCAGAGGGTTTGCACATACTCGCTGTGATATTGCTTTAAGAGGGGTATCACATCATCTGGAATAGATACCTTACGCACAGACTTTTTCGTTTTAGGGTCCTTGTAGTCAAATCCATGCTCGGTCATACCTACAGACTTTGAGATTGATATGGTTTTGTTCTTATAATCAATATCATTCCAATGTAGAGCAAGGGTTTCCCCTTTTCTGAACCCGCAAAACAGAGATAGCGTGAAGAACACCTTAAACTGCGTAGGCACTGTATAGGATTCTGTGTATTCCTTTACATAGTAGGGTTTTCCTGTATCGTCAATTCGTTGGTGGCCTTTATACACCACATCATAGGTCAAATCTAAGGACTTCATAAACATGATTGACTGCTTGGGTGTGAAGAACTTTAAGCCTGTTTCTTCGTCCTTGTTTTTCGGTTTCTTGGCATCTTCGCAAGGATTGCTTTCTATCATCTGATAACGCCTCGCTGTCTTAAATATCAGATTCAGCACATTAGCAAATCTCTTTATTGTTCCATACGAATAATCACACACCAAAGTTTTATAAAAGGCTTCAATATGCGGTGTTTTGATATTGGCTACCTTATAGCCTTTGAAGTAGGGAAGAATCCTGCTTTCTAATACCTGCTTATATCCTGCGTATGTTCCATAAGCTAAGTCATCTTTGACACTTTCAAGCCATTTGTTTGCAAAATCTTCAAATGACATTTTTTCTGCGTTGAAGTCATAGCCATATTTCAGTTTATCTTCCATATCCATAGCATACTTCTTCGCTTCTCGTTCTTGTTGTTTGGGGGTTGCCGACTGATTAACTGAATATGTAAGATTCTTAACCAGTTTATTGCCCTTTGTGTCGTATCCTTGACAGATAACTATGCGGTACACAACTCTACCGCTTTTATACTCAACTCTTTTTACTGATGCCATATTTAACACCCTTTCTCAATTTGATTTTTGTAACGATAGAAGGTCGGCTTCGTCATACCTAATTCTTTCATCAGTTCAAATGGTTTCTTTTCCCCTTGCTGTACTAAGCGATAGTGGGTAGCAAA
>Ga0129317_1002141_pt1 | contig 12030 bp, 10 predicted proteins | sample Cm1ome_FD_94430 | JGI IMG/M metagenome (GOLD analysis project Ga0129317, IMG submission 94430) | Eastern black-and-white colobus group fecal microbial communities from Wisconsin, USA - Cm1105 metagenome | ecosystem: Host-associated > Mammals > Digestive system > Large intestine > Fecal | place...
AAGCGAAAGAACTGAAGGTGATGGCTTCTGATGCAGCGGAATATATTTATACTCCGGCAGATCGGAAGCCGACAAACGTTCTACGTTTTTTTGTATCTGGTTTAAGATGTCAGTCCTGTTCATGTCGATTCTATTTTTGCGGTACATCCCATAAAGGATCGTACGTTTTCAAATAAGAAGAATAATAATTGATTAAGAAAATGTATATGGTATCATTCAACAAGAATATCCTATAATCGACAGGCGTATTAGTCAACTTTTTAGGGAAGCTGGACATTTTGGACCAGTCCTTCGTTGTCAAATTAAAACGCCAAATAACACCACCATTGTCTATATAGTATAAGCAATCTTTGAACAAAACACCTGAACAAACATTTTTCATCTCAGGCGGAGTCTCTGCTAACAGAGTCCAGTTACTCCAATTACCAGAAGTATTAATCCACAATCCCCGTTCATCCGGACCATCTTCCGGTTTATTGCCGAGTCCGACGAATACACTATCACCAGAAGTAATAGAAACGCCAGCCTTTATAGGAACCGGGAAATTTCCACAACCGGCCCATTCCTGATTGATCATATCATACCGATATATGGTATCCCGCACAGCCAGATTGCTTTCACCAAGACTTTCTCCTCCGATTAAGATGATTGAATCTTTATAAACAAAACTTGTCGGAAAGATACATTCCATCTTCTTATCACTTTCCAATGAAGCAAACTGAGTCCAAGTATTACTACTATAAGTATACAATTCAGTATACCACCTGGCACTTGTAATACCAGCTACAGCGTAAACATTATCATCCTGTGTACAGACTGAAACACCATACGCACTCTCTTTATAAGAAGCCAAAGCGGCCCATTTATTTTCACTCGGACTATAACCGTAAAGATCTTTAACATACCCGGTACCAGAAGATCCTCCCAAAACATATATCTGATTATTCGCACAGAATGTAGCAAACTCAACACGTCCGGTTCCTGGGAAAGTAGCCAGATCATTTCCAAATATTGAAGGAGTAGTAAACTTGACCTCATTACTTGGGGTATCACCTGATTCGTTGGTTGCATATGCCCTGAGATAATAATTCTTACCTCCCTTTATTCCTTCAATAGAAATATTAAATTTCTTATCTTCATCAAGATCAGCAGTGGTAAACTCTTTTTTCCCTTCATAATTTTTCGGACCAGGGGCAGAGGTAGAAGAATAATAAATAGCTAATTTAGTCACAGGTGTTTTCCCTTCACTTTGCAATTCTCCACCAATAGTAACAACTCCTGTATCTATAACATAAGTTGAAGGGTCATTGAGAAATATAGTCGGGAGATCTCTCTTCGTTACAACTCTGATCGTATCATTACTGTATCGTGTTCCGAAAGCATTTGTTGCATAAGCAATAACATAGTAATTTGTTGCCGCTTTCAAGTTCTCTATCCGAGCTTCAAAGAAGTTATCATCCCCCAAGGAAAGGGCTTGAACTGTACTATCTTCCTCAATATTCGGTCTTCCTGGCGTTTTAATATCTGTTCCCCAGCAGAAACCGAACTCTTTAACAGCAGAATCACCTTCACTAATCAGTTGTGCTCTTAAATCTACATAATCATATGCAGCTTCTCCCTTGATACTAATACTGCCTAATTTAGGAAGGCCGTCTTTTGTTGTAAATTTTACTTTACCATCAGAACTGAATGTTCCAAATTTATTCTTCACATAGGCTTCTACAAAATACTCCGTATTGGGTTCCAATCCTTTAATAGTATATACTAAAACACTATCATCCCGAAGTTCTACACCTCTCTCCTTATTGAATGTCGTGTCTTTTTCCGCATTAAACAAACGAAAACCATAGTCTTCATAATCGCCTTCTCCTTTCTCCGCAATAATACCTTTTACATCTACCGAAGTAGCATCAACAGATTCATCATCAATAACCGATGTCTTAACCCTACCGGTACCAGGATTTGTATTGACTTTAATCGTATCTCCATAGCTGGTGCCAACTCCATTAATCGCATAAGGACATATCATGTAAGTTTCACCATCCGTCAGTTGACTTATCGTTAAGCTATATGTTCCTTTACCCTCTTTTTCTTCATCAGTAACTTTTCGGGTGTTGGAACTTTTTTCTTCCCAATACTGAAATCCGCGTTCAGTAACCGGAGAGCCATTTTCCTTCTTTATGGTAGCTTTAGCAAGAATCGTTGTCGCCGTCTTTGTAATGTCATCTCCACTAAACTTTTCAAACTCTGGTTTCAACGCATTTTGCAATCCGGTATTCATCTCCGGATCTTCCAAACAACCAAATAATAGTAAAGACAATATAGTTATTATAAAGTATAATTGTTTCATAAGCCTATCAATTAAAAGAATACACCAACACCTGCATTCAAATCTACATATTTAAAGTTCAAAGTATTACATCCGGCACTAACAAACACAGAACCGAATTTTACCATAAAGTCCAAGTCTACAACAACTCCTTCGTGAGAGTAATCTGTATTTTTAGCCCAGTCGTTTTTCTGTATACTAACATCATCCCAACTGGTCGTTTGATATTTACATAACAACTCCCGTTTACCATACCCCAAGCCGACAGAAGTATATAGCCAGGGAGTACATTTAACGACAAGACCGGCAGAGGCAGCTAAACTGTTCACTTTCTTTTCGTTTGTAAATCTCAAAGATGTGTTATCCGGATAACTTACAAATTCATCCGTTCCCCGGCATTCATAGGTGTAGTTATCAAATGACATATTGGTTTTAAAACGAGCGTACCAACCGAACCTTTCCCCGACACCTCCAACGGTTAACCCATAAGGAGCTTCAATTGAAAAAGCATAACCGACAAAGAACTTCATGGGTTCTCTCGGCTTTTTTTCTTTTGGGGGTATATAAGAGACTAGCTCCATCGGCCGGCGAAGTTCTTCCAGACGATTACTCCAACTTCTGGCACGTTCCTCATTAGCCTGCGTCCCGATGCCTTCCGTATAATAATGGATCAATTGCGATATTGCTGTTGTATCGCTCTCTATTGTCGCTTTGTCTCTCAGGCAATCAAAACATCGACTCATCAGGCTACGCATGGAAGAACGCATCTTTTTATTGTTTTTCCATATAGTTGTCAATTGATCAATGCTATACGAATCACATTGTATGACACCCTCTTCATACCACATTGTCGCCATCCTGTAATCCTGACGCCTCATTGCCTCGTCGCCTTTTCTGTTATATTCAGTTTGTTGCTGTGCCATCATATATCCCGGCAACACTGCAACAAATAAGATAAATATCCAAAGTCTTTTCATAAATACAATTAATAATAATCCGGTAAACGTTCACTAATCATTATACCTTCTGCATTATAAATATCGAACAGATCATCCTCTCTAAGAAATGCCCTATACCCTTGCTGGGTTTGATAGGCAGCCAAATACTTACATTTGATACGTTCTCTCGCATTGGCATCGATAGCTCCAAACTTTTGTGTCTCCTTTTTCTGAACGATCATGAGTTCCCCAAAAGGCTTCACTTCATCATACAGTGCTTTTCTGCCAGCCAAAAGTATCTCTTCTTCTTTGACTTTACGTTTTTCAATCAGACTAATCAATTCATCTGTCATCTTGATCTTGGCAGCCTTACTGAAATCAGTACCGGCATCGGCAATCTCCTCTGTTGCTTTTATAAAATCAGCCGCATTACTGGATGCATCCGATGCTGCCATTTTATTTTTACCGGAAGCGATCAATGCTTCAAACTCTGCATTCATCTCTGCTTCAGTAGGAACTGATGGTGCTGTTACCGGCTGCTTTATATCGTTAACGACAGGTTCGACTTTCTGCTTTACAGGATCGGTTTGTTTCGGAGTCGTTTCCGGTTTAACAATCTTCTTTTCCTGTGAGTCCGGTCGAACGCTGGCATTCTCTTTCTTTGATTCAGATTCAGGTTCTGCTTCAACAACTCCCGAAGTCTTGTTTTCGTCAATAACAACAGGAACAGTCGATTCTGATACAGGATTATTATTCCCTTCCGGAACAGAATTCAAAACTTCAGCAACAGGAGGAACAGCTTTACTGCGCTGCACCAAAAGAGCCACCGCTGAACCTATACTTGCAAATATAATAATTAGTAAAGAGATTAACGTTACTTTTCTTTTTTTCTTTTTAGGTACTGCTGGTATATCGACGTTATTCAGTACAGTCTCATCCCCTTCATCCTTTCCGGATTGAGGCAAACGGGTCGTAAACAGAATCGTTGTCTCATCTTCTTCGAAATATTCGGGGGAAGAAATATCTTTCTTTATCTCCTCTTCTTCAACTTCGGGAAAATCCAATGCAGCCAGCATTTCCGACATTGACTGGAAACGGTCAGCCGGAACAATCTCCATCGCTTTGATAATAGCCGCTTCCGTTTTTGCAGAAATGGAGGGATTCAAATCCCGGGGGGAAGGCAACGGACGTGCTGCACGAAGAATGGATTCTGTAGGAATCTTCCCCGTCAGCAGATTATACATGGTTGCTCCCAACGAATAAATATCCGGGCAAGGGGAAAAACTTTGTGTACCTTCATTATCATACTGTTCAATAGATGCAAACCCTTTCGATAAAGTTAACATCGTGGTACTCGTTTCCTGCTGCTCGATATCATACCGTTTACTCACACCAAAATCAATCAGACGCGCTTTCCCAGCCTGATCAATCAATATATTGCTAGGTTTGATATCCAGATGAAGAATATTCTTCTCATGGACAAACTGAAGGGCCTCTCCTATCTGATGCATATATCTGAGAACTCTCGCTTCAGGCATTATGCCCTCCTTATCCATCTTATATTTCAGACTATTACCTGAAATATACTCCATAGCAATATAGGCCGTGTCATTTTCTTCAAACACTTCCAATACATTCACAATATGGGGATGATGAACATCGGACAGGATTTTAGCTTCTTTGATCAGTTTCTCTTTAAACTTCTCAAAAAGAGCCCTGCCCGTTTCAGAATGAACCTTGACAGCGAAAGAGTCAGGATCTCTGTAACAGTAATCTTTAAAAAAATATTCTTTTACACATATAGGAACTTCCGTTTTGATCGTTCCTAGCGGTCCCTTAACTTCTGTATACCAAACGCCTTTGTAAGTTATACCAAAGCCGCCCTGACCAACTACATGAGTAAGTCGATACTTTCCGTTTTGAAGAGGATATCCGTTTGGCAAATTCATAACTTTCTCGCGCTATTCTTTTTAATCTGCCAAAATTACGTTATTTATATAAAAGAATAAAGGAAAGAGAGAATATTTTGTTTTATTCCGATAGATTCACCTACATTTTGAACCGGTAAAATGTAAAAAGAAAAGTTATCTCTGGTCTTTCCGCAACAGGCAGCCATAATACCGTCTTTGATGTCTTCCGGATTGTTATAAGTAGAGAAAATAGAAGAAAGATCTTCGTTTTTAAGTCTTTCCAACACACCGTCGGTACACATAAAGAAATAATCGCCCGCTTGTATATCCTTTAAAAGGACTACATCGGCTTCTGTCGGATGTTCCGATCCCTGTATGGCACGAATTATTACGTTTTTTTGCGGGTGGGTCAATGCTTCTTCTTTGCTTATTTTCCCCAGTTTGACAAGCGAATTAACCAGCGAATGGTCTTCTGTCTGATAAATAATTTCTCCCTGGCGGAACTGGTAAATACGGCTATCCCCAATATGTGCCAGTGTTATTCCCGAAGCTCCGACTGAAACCATCGTTAATGTGGTAGCCATACCCTTTGCTTCCGGATGATTTTTCACATAATCGTCAAAGCGTACCTCCGTGTAACCGACAGCTTTATTAACAAACTCTTCGGTAGGTTCATCCTCTAAGAAGGTGGAAAAGAATGTCTGAAAAGATTCACAAGCTAATGAGCTTGCAATCTCTCCTTTTTCTGAGCCGCCGACACCATCGCAGACCAGAAATAATTTCTGATTGGAGTTTACCCTTTCCGGTAAGGGGTAAATAGAATCCTCGTTGTTTTGTCTACCGCCTTTTTCACAAACGGCCCAAGGCTTGCCAATCGTTATATTCATAGCACGAACAGATTTTATTCATTAAAGCGGAGAACCGTATGGCCGATAATGATCTCGTCATTGTTCTTAAGCACTACGACCTCTCCATTTTCAAGGTAATTGCTATTATATAACGTATGGTTTTTACTATTATTGTCAGAAAGAAAATGTTTATACCCTCCTTTCGGGTCTTTTTTAACTTCTATTCGTATATGTTCCCTGCTCATCGACTTATCAGCCGTTGCAATTCCTATTGTAGCGTTCGAAGCGTTAGATTTACGACCGATGATTGCAATACCTTCATTGAGAGGGAAAATTTGTTCCGGTGTAGCCGAATCTCCAACAACTGTAAGCTGTCCCGTACCATTCGAAACCGGATTGACAAGAATTGTATCCTGATCCGCATCAAGTCCTTGTTTTCCCAGTTGGAGCAAAGAGACAGGAATCGGTTGTTTACACTTCGGACATTTAAAGGAGGTCAGATCGAGGGGAAGTTTCCCCTCGTCTACCTTTAATCCTACGTGACAATGTGGACATTTAACTGAAATCATAGCATAAATGATAAATCTGCTCCGTCGATATCAGTTGAGAAAGTATCATGCACGTCTGCATCCGACAAGAATATTGTGTCGTCAGATAATGTAATAAAATCTGAAACATCCATATTATCGTCATCAATCATTACGATACCAGATAAATCGTTTTCCCCATCCACATCTACAACTACCGCATCACTAAATACGGAGTCGTCACTGTCTAGTGTAACAAATGTGTATTCCTCCTCTTGCATACTGGTTTGAATTAAAATTATTCTTTCTGGAAACAAAAGTAGGAAAAGTAATGGATTAAATTAACATCTAATATTCTCTTATAATCAAAGGTTTGGGTTTTATGTACAAACTGTCCGCTTTTGAGATACGAAACAACTTATTCACTGACCCACTTTGCTTTACAGGAAGAAACAGGACATTGTTTCCTGTTCCTCAGAGATTCCCAGGGAATTTCCCCCAGAAAAGTACCGCATTTAGGACATACATAGTCTATTTTAAACCGGTTTGCAATGTCCTGAAGCTGTTGAGGAGTCTTGGATGCCTGCTTTGCACCCAGGTAAATGCCTATCGTCGGGGCACAGATAGTTATAAACAAACTTATAGCCAAGAACTCCGGACTTCCTTTGCCCAGAAATCCGATCACAACGCCTATCACACCGGGCAGCGCAAAAGGAAGGGACTGGAATAATCTGGTTTTAAACTGGTTAGCCGACTGTATCTTAACTTTTTCTTGAACATAATCGTCATACACTTTCTTCAGTGCAGCAAACTCTTCACTATAATCATTATTATATTTAAGCGCTTCAGTCAAGTTCAGCACATACCCGGTACCAAGAATAATCTTGTCCGTTGGTGTAATACGTTTCTTGACGATCTGTGAACCATTGACGAAAGTTCCGTTAGTAGAGCCGAGATCTTCCAACAACCAACAGCCATGATCCTCACGAACCAGACAAGCATGATGTCTGCTAACATGAGGATCATTCACTATAAAATCATTATCTTCAGCTTTACCGATTTTAATCTTCATCTTTCACTTCCTTTGGTTCTTCCGGTTTACCCATTTCCTTTTCCAGCGATTCTTTTAGTACTTTTAAAGGATCTTTGGATATTATAAGTTCCCTGGGCTTGCCTTCTTCTGTCAATAATAACAGTTTTTGCTTGGGTAAATTGATTTGCAGGATATGATTTTTATTGATGATGTGACTTTTTCCTACTCTCATTAATATCTTGTTGCATCCCTCTACCTGCTTCTCCAGTATCTCTTCTATCTTACCGATATTAATCGCAAACGTAAACTGGATTCCATTGGATAATAGTAATTTAGTATAATTTCTATCAGCTTCAAAGTAGAGTATCTGCCCTATCTTTATCCGTAACAACTCATCCCTCGTCTTAATTATTAAATACCGCTCCATACGTTGATATTGTTTTTTTAATTTTCATCAAGTAACAAATATACGGCATTTTATCTTTACCCCGGCTATATTTTATAAAGAAATATAAATGGGAAGAGGAATATTTTTCACAAATATTCCTCTTTCATTCCTAAATACTAAGCATTTTGCCTGGAATAAGTTTATGTTAAATTTCAATGCTTTTGCAGGTATAATTTAAAACAGGAAACTAATCTCACTCCAAAGTAGGATAAAGAGGATTGCCTGTTTCATCAACTTCAGTCCAGTTTTTTACATTCACACTTGAAAATGTAACGGTGTTTCCATCGATTATTGCACTAAATAAGTATGAATTACCGGCTTTTAATGTACCGTCGGGAACAGGAACATCAACGGTGTAAATTCGTGATGCACTTTCTCCGTTTGCCATTACCTCCAAAGTCAAAGACATCGGTTCGGATGTTTCCAGCGGGAGCATGATATACTGAGCCAGAAAACCATTTATACCCATTTTGTCTGGTCTGTCGAATGTAGTTGCCGGAGGTATGGTTCCCGTTGCCAAATCCATGCTTGCTCCCGGTTCCGGCGGAGTGATCGTTGCTGAAATTAATTTGTTTAATCGAATACTTTCTCCTTCCGATATTTCAATAACCACTTGTGTCGCTGCATGCAAATAGACAATCGGTATATTGATCTGTGAACTTGCCACATCCAGATTCGGATTATGCCACCAAAGGTAATCGATCCCATTGAATAAAGGTTCCGATTTTCCGGCCGAGAATGTAGGCGGTATAGTAGAAAAATTATCCGATACTGCATAAAAGTCAAAAATACCATTTCCCAGATACATTTTATATCCATCCACTCCGGTTAATACTCCGGGAGCAGAAGTGATGTATAATCCCTGTGCCGAAGGAGTTCCTTTTGTCCCGTTTTGGGTAGAGGGTTCAAATACTAATACTTTGCTTTTTATTCCCTGATTCATGGGTGACATTGCACGTGTCATCAAATTACGACCTTCAATTGAAGCATTGAAGGTCACCAGGTTCGTTCCTTCCGTATTATTCCCTCCCGAAGGTTTATTCTCATCACCGACCTCCAGGATTATTGTGTTTTTGGAACATCCGGCAAAGAAGAAAATCACATAGATAAATACCAGCAATTGTGTTGTTTTGAGTAATTTAGTTTCCATAACCAGCCATTTTATAATTATTCGTCTATATAATACATTTTAAAACCTCTTTTGGTTCAAATGAGTGGCGGATATGATCTTATTTAATAAAAAAAGAGAGATACTCCATTGGATGGAATATCCCTCTTTTATCGAAGGTATAAAACCTGCATTCGATTTAATTCTTCATTTTTGCATTAATTGCGCGCACTAAACGCGTCTGAATTTTCATTAAGGTGGCCAGGTCCTCAGTTTCGAAATCGATATCAGAAATCTTAGTCTTTGTTTTCTGTTCTACAACTTCTTCTCCTTTCTTAGAACCATTTTCAATGTCCTTAACTAGCTCATCCAACTGAGCTTTAATTTTCCCAATCTTCTTTGAATAATTTACTGTACGTGCCATATAATTCTTTATACATTAATGGATAATATAAAATCATTAGTACAAAAGTAATTATTATTTGAAAATAAAGAAATAAATAACCAATAATACGTACATTTTAAAACGAATTAAGAAGGATATTCAAAAAAAATACCCTTCTTAATCGCATTATTTATTATTTTTTCAGATCAATCCTCAATAGCGGCCTGTGCTGCGGCAATACGAGCAATAGGCACACGGAACGGAGAACATGATACATAATTCAAACCTACTTTGTGGCAGAACTTAACAGAAGACGGTTCGCCACCATGTTCACCACAAATACCACATTTCAGATCCGGACGGATAGCACGTCCTTTTTCCGTAGCCATTCTTACCAGCTGACCTACTCCATTCTGGTCTAATACCTGGAACGGGTCTACCTTCAGGATCTTCTTTTCCAGATAAATCGGCAGGAAGGAAGCGATGTCGTCACGGGAATAACCGAATGTCATCTGAGTCAAGTCGTTTGTTCCGAATGAGAAGAATTCGGCAGAAGAAGCGATACGGTCGGCAGTCAAGGCTGCACGAGGAATTTCGATCATTGTACCTACTTTAAAGTCGATACGGTCTCCTACTTCGGCAAATAACTTTTCAGCAGCAGCACGGATTACCTTTTCCTGTTCTTTAAATTCATACAGAATACCGGTCAGCGGAACCATAATTTCCGGTTTAGCCACAATACCTTCTTTCTTCAATTCCAACGCAGCACCTAAAATAGCGCGTGTCTGCATTTCAGTGATTTCAGGATATGTATTACCCAGACGGCAACCACGGTGGCCCAACATCGGGTTATGTTCGCAAAGCGATTCAACACGCTGCTGAATTTCTTTTACGGAGATACCCATTGCTTCAGCCATTTCTTCCTGACCTTTCTGATCGTGAGGAACAAATTCGTGCAAAGGAGGATCGAGCAGACGAACGGTAACAGGCAGATCATGCATAGCCTTGAAGATACCCTTGAAGTCTGCTTGCTGATAAGGCAGAATCTTCTTCAATGCATTCTTACGTCCTTCGGCATCTTCCGCCAGGATCATTTCACGCATTGCTTTGATCTTTTCGCCTTCGAAGAACATGTGTTCCGTACGGCATAATCCGATACCGCTTGCTCCGAATGCACGGGCAATCTCTGCATCATGAGGAGTATCTGCATTTGTGCGAACCTGAAGTTTGGTATATTTATCGGCCAGCTTCATTAATTCAGCGAAATCATCCGACAATTCAGCAGCCTGCGTTTCGATTTGTCCTTCAAAGATTTCTCCGGTAGAACCGTTGATAGACAGGAAGTCACCTTCTTTCAGCGTGATACCTCCTACTTCGATTGTTTTTTTCTTATAGTCGATATTCAAACCACCGGCTCCCGATACGCAGCATTTACCCATACCACGAGCAACAACGGCAGCATGAGAAGTCATACCTCCACGAGCTGTCAGGATACCTTCGGCAACAGCCATACCGGCCAAGTCTTCCGGAGATGTTTCGATACGCACAAGAACAACCTGTTTTCCAGCAGCATGCCATTCAGCAGCGTCGTCGGCAAAAAATACAATCTGGCCGGTAGCAGCACCCGGAGATGCAGGTAAACCTTTTACCAATACTTTAGCCTTCTTCAGCGCAGCCTTATTAAATACCGGGTGAAGCAATTCATCCAGTTTATTCGGTTCGATACGTGCCAGAGCAGTCTTTTCGTCAATCATTCCCTGATGCAACAGATCCATGGCAATCTTTACCATAGCAGCACCGGTACGTTTACCGTTACGAGTCTGAAGGAACCACAGTTTACCTTCCTGTACGGTAAATTCCATATCCTGCATGTCGCGGTAATGATTTTCCAGTTTCGTCTGCAAAGCATCCAGTTCCTTATAGATCTCAGGCATAGCCTCTTCCATTGAAGGATAGTTGGCTGCTCTTTCTTCTTCAGGAATACCGGCACGTTCAGCCCAACGCTGTGAACCGATTTTAGTGATCTGCTGCGGAGTACGGATACCGGCCACAACGTCTTCACCCTGTGCATTAATCAGGTATTCACCGTTGAACAAGTCTTCACCGTTACCGGCGTCACGAGAGAAACATACACCGGTAGCGGAAGTTTCACCCATATTACCGAATACCATAGCCTGAACAGTTACGGCTGTTCCCCACTCTGCCGGAATACCTTCCATCTGGCGGTACAGGATAGCACGTTCGTTCATCCATGAGTTAAATACGGCACAGACAGCACCCCACAACTGTTCGTAAGCGCAAGTCGGGAAGTCGCTTCCTGTTTGTTTCTTTACTGCGGCTTTGAACTTTGTAACCAATGTCTTTAAGTCGTCGACAGTCAGTTCGTTGTCCAGCTTCACCCCTTTGGCTTCTTTCACCTCTTCGATGATTGCTTCGAACGGGTCGATGTCTTCCTTGCTGGTCGGTTTCATACCCAGAACCACATCACCGTACATTTGTACAAA
>Ga0129317_1002142_pt1 | contig 12029 bp, 10 predicted proteins | sample Cm1ome_FD_94430 | JGI IMG/M metagenome (GOLD analysis project Ga0129317, IMG submission 94430) | Eastern black-and-white colobus group fecal microbial communities from Wisconsin, USA - Cm1105 metagenome | ecosystem: Host-associated > Mammals > Digestive system > Large intestine > Fecal | place...
ACAACTTTCCAGGTAGGGTGCTCTGGGACCTTTTTCTTTCTGTAAACTAATGACAGTATACAGATCATTCCAGAGACAGGCAAGTAGATCAGAATTTTGCTAATTTAAGAAATCAACAACAATTTATTAACTGATTTGCAGTAGAATTATATACAGAAAGTGTACGAGGGGGTGCAGGATGAAATTATTATATTCAGATATTCTGCCATTAGGAACAGAGGAAAATCAGGAAACGATAATGGACTGCTTTAATGAGCAGATGAAAATAGCTGACAGAGTCGAAATCGCAGTTGGATATACTTCAAATTCAGTTAAGTTCTGACAATTTTCGCAACCACAGTTAGACTGTCCCCATTTGGCGGTCTGGATTTTTTTGACTGTTGCGAGAACATCGTCAGAATTTGTCGGCGGTCAGGTTGTATCATGTGCGGCTCCCTCCTTGTAAGCCGCCGTGAGTGCCAGCGTCAGCGCGTCATCCCTTTTGAGGGTAAAAGAAACGGCGGCCTTGATTCTCTCAAAACCGCCGGTAAGCATGGTATTCCCAAAGTGGGCACACGAAATTATCTGCCCAGACCAACGGTTTTTTTCTTTCCCCGTTCGGGGGCAGATAATTCATTATGCAGTGCAGGGCCGACGTGCGCTATTCGGTTCCCTGTACTTTTTTCTTCAACTTCTGAAAAGCTGTATCACTGATTGCATGTTCTATCCGGCAAGCATCCTGCTTCGCCGTTTACCAATCATTACCAGTAATCACAAGTTCATGCGGAAATTTTTTGCTCTGCATTCCACATGGCAGCATATTTCCCGCCTTTCGTCAAAAGCTCGTCATGTGTGCCAGATTCTGCAATTCTGCCGTCCGCCACAACAAGTATCTGATCTGCATTTTTCACGATGGACAATGTGTGAGCAATCATAACTACGGTCTTTTTCTCTTTCAGAAGATTAGCGATTGCCTGCTTTACAGCCAGCTCATTTTCAATATCAAGAGACGCCGTTGCTTCATCCAGCAGCAGGATAGGACTGTTTTTCAGGATAGCGCGGGCAATCGAAATCCTCTGCCGCTCACCACCTGAAAGCAGATTGCCATTTTCGCCGGTTGGCGTGTCATACCCTTTTTCCATCTTACGAATAAATCCGTCACAGTTCGCCTCCCGGCAAGCCGCCTCTATTTCAGCGTCCGTAGCGTCAGGACGGGCATGACGGATATTTTCACGGATGGTATCATCAAACAGAAATACATCCTGATCCACCATAGAGATTTGTTCCAGTACCCGCTCTGCTGCCATATGATCTATCGGCTTACCGCCAATGGAAATTGTACCACCGCCAGCTTCATAGTATTTTGCAATCAAATTCAAGATTGTAGACTTTCCGCTTCCAGAATCCCCGACAATGGCGGTCAACTTCTGATCGGGAACCGTAAAGGAAGCGTGTTTCAAAACAGGCTCTCTGGGGACATAGGAGAAATCCACATCTTCAAACCGAATCTCATGTGTAGCTGTTTGGAATGGCTCCATACTGCCTGTTTCTTCCGGCTCGTCCATAACACCCAGGATTTTGTTTTTGGAAATCATCAGGTTTTTATAGCTGGTGAGGTCTACAAAAATAGAGTTTGCCAGCTTTGCACAGAACAAAGGCAGCATACAGATCAAAAGATAGTCTACCGTGTTCAGTGTCCCTGTGGCCCAGGGCGCATACGCTGTCCAAATAACCAGTGGGCAGGACAGCCAGCTTAAAATGCCAAATCCAGCACCGATAGGCAGTACCTTTGCTTCGTACACAAAGCTGATCCGGCAGAACTCCCGCATGGCATTGATAACGGTTTTATTCTTCAAACCACCTACGCCATAGGCCCGGAAAGTTTGAATACCAGACATATACTCCACAATGCTGCTGATATTCTCCGCACAAATATCATTCTTTTCTTTACCATACTTCCGAACTATACGGAAAGAAAGCCACAGTCCAGGGATCAAAAGCAGGTCGGCAATCAGCAGGATAATTCCGGCAGGCACATAAATGGTCATCACAAAAATAATCAGCATGAGCGACAGTGCAAAACTCTTTGCCAGATCACCGATCTTATGGGTCAGGATTTTTTCATAGTTGTTTACATCGCTTGTGATGGTATTGATATAATCGCCGGTCTGTCCCTGGGTAAACCGGGATAGCGGGATACGCTTTAAATGGTCGCCCATAAAAAGTCTGATGTTTTTGCTGACCTCTGCGCCGCCAATCTGCGCTTTGGTATAACCATAGCTGTAAATCAGAATACGAAGCAGGAAAATGACCGCAATTACACCAGTCAATATCAATGCCCGGTTCATGTCAAACTGCCCTGACCACAGAAATTGCATGACAGAGTAAAGAAGCATGAATAAGCTGCCGGAGAGAAGCCCTTCCAGAACAGTCCCGCCAACGCCAATATAAAAATTACGGTTCTTTTTCAATACATCATGCTTACTCATGCTGCTCGCCTCCCTCCAACTGATAAGTAATATTCCGAGCTGTTTCGTAGTCCTCCCACGCCTTCCGATAGTAAGCATTGTTCTTTCGGACTTCCTCATGGGTTCCGACACAGGTAATTGTGTGATTTTCAACCACTGCTACACGCTCGCACATCTTCAACGCGCTCAAACGATGGGCTACCACAATGACGGTCTTTCCCTTGCAGAGATTTTGAATGGCTTTGTCAATCTCCATCTGATTTTCCGGGTCAGAGGCGCTTGTGGCTTCGTCTAAAATCAAAATGGGGGCGTTCTTCAGGATAGCGCGGGCAATGGCAATCCGCTGTTTTTCACCGCCGGAGAAGCGAGAGCCAAAGCTGCCCACTTTCGTGTCATATCCATCTGGCAAGGACATGATAAAATCGTCAATCTGCGCCTCTTTTGCAGCAGCCCGCACTTCTTCCAGAGTGGCGTTGCTGCCCATTCGGATATTTTCTAAAACGCTGTCACGGGTCAGGAATGTCTTTTGAAATACGATGGATACATTTTTCAGAATGGTATCGTAGTCAAGCTCCTTGAGATTTTTTCCGCCAATCAGCACTTCGCCCTCCTGCACATCATAGAAGCGGGAGATCAGTTCAATCACAGTGCTTTTACCGGAACCAGACTGTCCCACAAGAGCCACGCGTTCCCCGTCATTGATTTTGAGGTTGACACCTTGCAGTACATCGGTCTTGCCGTCATAGGAAAATCGGACATTGCGAAGTTCAATATCGTGATTTTGGGGAAAGTCCGTTCCACCCTCATAAATCGGAATATCCAGGATTTCTTTGGTCTTGGTAACAGCGTTCAGTACATTGGCAAAATTAGTCCCCAGTTCTTGCAGGGGGCGGATTTCCGTCAGATACATGGAACCTACATAGACGAACAGCAAAAATGCGCTGGCCGCCAGTGAGCCTTTGAGGAAAAACATTCCGCCGATTGGAACCATCAGCAACATCCCACATTCGATGATAACAACAAAGGCCGCATAAGGTGGCCCCATGCGCCGGGAAGTTTCATTCCACATGGCGTTTTCTTCCTGGATAGCGTCTGAAAACTTTTGAAACGATTTGCTCCCCATGTTATAGGCTTTAATCAATTTCATACCGCTGATGTACTCAATCATAACCGAGTTCAGTGTGGTAATGGAGCGATTGGCCCGTTCCATCAGGTCATCCGTGTTGCGGAACATCATCCCCATTACAACAACAGCAAGGATCAGCGGAACCGGGGAAATCAATGCCAGAGGAATATTGACGGTCATCAGGTAAATAAAGATGACTACCGGCCCAACCAGATAGCACACAAGGTCAGGAAGGTTATGGGCCAAGAACAACTCCAGCTTTTCGATATCTTCATTCAGAACCGTTTTAATATCCCCGGTGCGCCGTTCATTCAAGGCCCCCAAAGGCGCTCTGGCTATGTGTTCCGCAACCATGCAGCGCACTTTGAACAGTGCGCCGTATGCGCCTTTATGGGCTGCCACGCCGGAATAGCCGAATAATGCAAAACGCAGGGTGACAGCGGCGGCAATCATTGCCACAGTCTGTACCACAAGTTCTTTTGTGCAGGCATTGTTAAATGTGGCATCCATCAGCCTGTAAATCCCAATGTAAGGGACGATAATGCAGAGACCACTGAACGCCGATAGAAAAATCGCCAGAAACAGCCAGATTTTCTGCTCATCGGCCCAGTGGAGCAGCAAAGCCACTCTGTTTTCCTTTTTCTGCTTCATAGACTACCTCTCCTTTCCATCTGAAACAGAGAACAGCTCTCTCAATTTCGGGAGGGCATCCATTGTAACTTGTACATCATCGGGCATTTCACCCTCGTCAAAATGCAGGACACGGGAGCAGGTACGGCAGACAAACTCAAAATCATGGGTAACAATGAAAATAACCTTTCCCATATTGGACAACCTGCGGATCAGTCCTGCCACCTGTGTCATACTGTCAAAGTCAAGGCCGCTGGTCGGTTCATCGAATACCAGCAGGTCTTTCACACAAATCATACTGACGGCTACCGCCACCCGTTGTTTTTGACCGCCGGAAAGTGTGTTTGGATGGCGTTCCCGGTATGGGGCAAGCCCCAGTTCCTCCAAAGTCGCATTTATCAGCGTTTGATCTGGATTGCGGATACCAAAGGAACACTCTGCTTCCACACTGTCAGCAAAAAGTTCATAATTTACATCCTGCATAACCATATAGGAACGTTTCAGCCTTGCCTTACGATCCATCGGCTTACCTTCCCACAGGAATTGTCCCTCGCAGTCTTTGTGAAGCCCGCAGATGGCGCGGGAAAATGTAGTCTTTCCGGCTCCGTTGTGACCGACCACTCCGATCACTTCACCCTTTGTAGCAGAAATATTGATATTATGTAAAATCGACCGTTCCTTATAATGCAGCGCCACATCACATAGCTTCAGCATTTCCTTTCCAGATGCAGGCTGACATGTCAATGGAAGAACCTCCTGCAAATCCACTGCCCGAAGTCCCATTCGTTCTCGCATATCCTGAGGCAACCGCCGCAATTCCTCCGGCGTGAAAATATTTGTAATCCTGCCGTTATCCAGATACACAATGCGGTCTGCAATATCCATCAGGTAATACAGACGGTGTTCGGCAATCAGAACGGTTTTGCCCTGCGCCTTTATCAGTCGCAGATGTCCCGCTAATTCCTGGATCGAAGTCATGTCCAGATTAGAGGAAGGTTCATCAAGCAGATAGATTTCCGGGTTCATTGCATAGACTGACGCAAATGCAATTTTCTGCTTTTCCCCTCCAGACAACTCAAAAATATTGCGGTTCCGCAGATTTTGAATATTCAGATCATCCGTTGTCTGATCTACACGCTCTGCCAGCTCTTTCGGAGGCAGTGCCTCATTTTCGATTCCAAAAGAAATCTCGCTGTCAGTATCCACGTTGAAAAACTGCGTCCGGGGATTCTGAAAAACCGAACCGACCTTTGCCGCGATCTGATACATAGGTAGATTGCTGATTTTCTGCCCGTCTACCAATATGCGGCCTTGTAACTCACCCTGATAAAACTGCGGAATCAGACCATTTACCAGCCTTGTAATTGTCGTTTTCCCACATCCGCTGCGTCCGCAGAACAGGACACATTCGCCGTCTGAGATTTTCAGATTGATTTCATGCAGGCCATTATGTTCCTGTCCCTGATATGAAAAAGACACATTTTCAAATTCAATCAACTAATCACACCTCCCTGCACACACAATTCGAGTGCAAAAAAGGCAACAGCAACGCTCATTCCGATCCAGTCCGCAGCCCCACATTTTATCTGAACAAGGCAAGTGCGGGGATTGGGGTTCTCAATGCCACGAGTAATAGAAGCGATGGAAAGTTCGTCTGCCGCTTTTGAAGCTGCCATCATCAGCGGTACATAAATACACTCGATTGTCATTCCCGGATTTTTAAGAAACCCGGCTGGCGTTGGGGAAACATCCCGCATACGCATAGCGTCTTTGATAAAGCGCCAATCCTCCTGAATAGTTGGAATGTAGCGCAGCATGACCGCCAGCGGGATAACCAGCTTTTTGGGTGCATGAATCCGGTTCATTGCTGATAAAAATTCGCTGACTTTCGTTGTTGACAAGACAATTCCGGCCAACATACCACAGGCATAAACCTTATGGAACAGACCGAGAAACGCCACAAACATTGTCCGCAACGTGCCAGTCATCTCTGTCATGATCCACACCGTCAAAACACAGATAACAGCATAGAAGCACACTGTGTTTACGGCATACTTCCACTTTCCGAACAATACTCCTAATAATGCAATCAGAAGTACAAGTATAAATTGATATCCGAGTGACGGAGCAACCATGGACGCCAGTACACACATCAGAATAAGAAAGAGTTTGGCCCGTGGATCGAGCCAGAACCCTTTCTTACGGTTTTCACCCATCATGCTGTAATACCTGCTTTTTCAAACTGCTTTATTAACATCCGGCTTCCTACTATGGCACTGATTGTGGCCGTCACAAGCACAGCTGCGAACATTGCAATCAGAATCCCGGTATTTGCCGTTGCCTGCATGGTATCAATGTAGCCCTGTTCCGTCCCGTTTCCTAACATTGTTTGCGCCCATCCATCCGGGTCTGCAAAGAACACGAGATACGAGCCTGTTCCACCGAGGGAGAACAGGATGTAGGAAATGATATTGAATTTTTTGCTTTTGTACTGTCCTGCACCAGCGACAAAATCAGCGATGATACCCATAAGCATATACCCAAGAGCAAAAGCCCAATGCATACCCGTCACAAACCAAACAATGCCAATCAGAACCCCCATGATCGTCAGGCTCCAGCGTTTTTGCACTTTAGCGACCATCAATAAGTAGATTGGCCCGCAGAGCAGGGCGCTGCCTGCCGGCATATAGAACGTAAGTACCGGGTTTGTTGCAAAGAAAACACCGCCCACCATCGTGAAAACGAACAGCAGCGCCGTAAAGATTCCTGTCGTTACCAAGTCCTTGACGGACAATCCTTTTCTCACAGTTTCTTGATTGCTCATAAAATTTTCCTCCTTGTTTCAGGAGCGATTGACCTTTCGCCCTGAATCTGTTATAGTATGATTAGTTGCTGCTAACTACGCGCCTATAATACTCACAGGACGAAGATTATGCAATAATTCAGGGAGATGTTCGTCCTTTCATTGCAAAGGTTCGTCCAATCGTTTCAAAGGAGGCCGTTATTTGGACAATAGCATTATTGCGGACTACTATGAACCGCTTTTAACAGATAATCATTTTATTCCAGCAGATGACAACAACAGCTTTAATTCTGCTGGACAATGTTGGAGGCTTTCTCATGAGTTTGGAGAAGGCTTCTATTGGGTCTATGCAAAAAAAGACCTGTATGATATTAAGATTCACGACTTCTATTTCCACGATGATTTTTTCATGGAATTTAATTTGCCGGAATGTTTGAGTATCACTCAATACGAATCGATCTCCGGCGAAGAACTGAATCCATATCGGCGTCTTTCTGCCGGATGTATCAAGACTTTTATCGGAGGTGACAAGCCCTATAAGGCATTGATCCACAAGAAGATTCCCATTTATTCCATCGGTATTGAGGTCATGCCTGCATATTATGAGGGCTATCTGAAAAAGCAGTATCCGAGTGATTATATAAATCCTCTTACTGCATTCAAGCAGGTGGATCAGACAACGGATTTTCCAGCCATGGCAAAGTTGCTCCATGAAGTAAAACTCTATCGAGGAGATGGTATTGCTGCAGGTTTATTTTATGAAGCTAAGGTTGCCGAGGCGGTTTCTCTTGTGGTGGAAGAACAGAAAAAGCTTCTCACTCGCAAGGAAAAACAGCTAACCGATCAGGATATAGCACAACTGGAAAATGTGATTGCTTATTTGAACGACCATTATGCTTTTGACGTTCCGCTGGAACGACTTGCCAAGATTGCATGCATGGGAACAACCAAGTTGAAATCATCTTTCAAGCAATTACAAGGCTGCACGATCACGGAATATGTTCAACAGCGTCGCATGAGCCAAGCTGAACACTTGTTGATAGATACGGATTTTACGATGGGACAAATTGCGGAAATGATTGGCTATTCTACATCCAGCCGGTTTGCGGAGCTGTTCCGTAAAAGCACAGGAATTTTGCCGATAGATTATCGGAAGATGGCACATAAGCAATAACATCATGAACGCTAGGGATTTTTTCTCTGGCGTTTTCTTTGTCAATTTATACGATATATCTTTTCCGAACAGCCAAAATCTCCGTTCCAAATTGTAGTATTAACAGAGGGAAAAACAAAGGTAGGGTTTCGATAGCAAGCACAGCAAGCGAGTACCCGCTTGCAATTTTTCGGATTTTCAGGTCCCTTGCCCGAAAATGAAAAATGCTTGCTGGGATATCCCAGACCCTTATGAGAAACGGAGGCGGAGCATGGCAAACCGGAAGCGGAGCGTTCAAATGAAATTTTATATCACGGAGGAAGAAAAACGGCTCATTGACGAGAAGATGGCACAGCTCCCCACAAGGCGCTATGGTGCCTACCTCTGCAAGATGGCGATTGACGGATATATCATTTACACCGATACGGCGGATATCAAAGCGTTCACCGCGGAGCTTTCCGCCATCTGACGGAATATCAATCAGATCGCCAAGCGGATCAATGCAGGGGGCTCCCCCTATCAGGCGGATATGGAGGAAATCCGGGAAGAGGCACCGTTAAGTAGGTACCTCTTCTGTTTAAAGAGTTGGCTCTTTTTCTGATACGGGAATTTGTATTTCTGGAGCATTAAGCAGTGCTGCGAAATTCTGCCGGATGATATCCAGTGTCTTCTGCTTTTTTTGCAATTCCTGTTTTTCTCGGACAGTAGCAGCCTGTTCAGATTCAAGATTTTCAATCCGATTCTGAATTTTATTAGAGCTTGGGATTTTGGTAACACCGAGATCCTGAAGCTCTTTTTTTAGTGAATCGTGGAGCTGGTATTCTGCCTGATGCTTGGTACGGTAAGCTTTTGGATTTTTAGCAGATTTGCAATCTTCAATTACTTTTCGGCAGAGTCGGTAAGAATCACAGTGCTTTTGAATGACTTTCTTTGTGCTCAGCTCACTGTTGAGTTGTGCTATTTTCTGTTCAGCCGCTTTAACAGAATGAGTAAGAGGCGCTTAATGCTTGTTTGAAAGAAAAATATATTGAAAGAAAAAGCGAAGAAATTTGTGTAATTACAAATGCGGGCTATAAAGTAGTTGAGTGATGAAAAATACATATAGTAGAAGTCTCATGCGGAGAACGAGATGTCTAAAATGAACATGCCAGAAATCGTACCTGTTGTGCTATAAACCATAAGTCGCTGTCGTAAAATGTGGTAAGAAAATCAGACAAATATATTTTCCAAGAATTTGTCGTAGAAATGTGGTCAAATCAAGAAAATAGAGTGCGAAAGCAAGTGAAAAATCCCTGTGAAGCTGTGAGATACGCCATGCACAGCTCGGGAAAGAATTCCCTCGCTGTAGAGCTGTCGCCCTATAAAATAGCAAAAAAGACGTCCTTGCAAGTAAACTTGCAGGGCGTTATTTTCACTATTTTGCATGGCTCGTAGCGTTCACAAATTCTTCACAAAATAATTAGCACTCACCTCTTGACATTGCTAACAAGAAGTGTTATAACACAGATAGAACAAAGAAAGAGGAATAAAAGGAATGGAAAAAGAGTTCCGGACCGAAAGATTCCGAACCGGAGTTCCGAAGATAATCAGTAAATAGCATTCCGAATAACCGGGGTGCTCAGATAGAGATTCTATTGGAAGGAGATATGACTTATGTTGATGCCGAGCATTTTTGGAGAGAATTTATTTAATGACTGGATGGATTTTTCATTCCCGCAGGTTGCAGATGTAGATAAAGAACTGTATGGTAAACATGCAAAGAACATGATGAAGACAGATGTAAAGGAGACCGAGAATGGCTACGAGGTATCAATTGATCTGCCGGGCTTCAAGAAGGATGAGGTTAAGATCCATCTTGATCATGGTTATCTTACCATTGCAGCTGCAAAGGGTCTGGATAAGGATGAAGAGGATAAGAAAGGCAAATACATCAGACGTGAGCGTTACGCAGGCAGCATGAGCCGGAGCTTTTACGTAGGCGAAGGTGTAAAGCAGAGTGACATTCATGCAAAGTATGAGGACGGTATCTTGAAGCTTGATATTCCAAAACAGGATAAGAAGGCTGTAGAGGAGAGTAAATACATCAGCATTGAAGACTGATTGTAAATATTTGCCTTATAAATATTTGCCTTTTAAATATTTGCGTAACTGTTCAAAGCCAACCTCCAAAATGCTACGCATTTCGTCGGTGTGGCGTATCCGCCAAATAAAATTTCAAAAGCAGGCTTAAAAATGCAAGCATTTTCCGCCTGTTTTATGAAATTTTGCCTGGCTCTGAACAGTTACATATTTGCTTTAAAAAGTGAAAAAGGAACGCAGGCCATGGAAACATGGTCTGCGTTCCCTTTTTATTTCCAGTTAAAGGTTGCGATGCCATAAATATAGATTGCGGCGATAATGGCAGGAACGACGTACTGAAACAATGGCTTTTGCCATTTCTGTATCTTCAGTCCGGTTCCGGTGTTTGCTTCTTTTACAAAGCGATCCCAGCCCCATCCAAGACGGCTGCAGCAGAACAGTGCAAGGATGAGAGAGCCGAGCGGAAGGATATTGGTGGAAACGATAAAATCCCAGAAATCCAGCCATGTCGTGCCGTCTGTAAACGGCTGAAAATGGATGAGATTAAAACCAAGTGCGGTGGTCAGGGCAAGAAGAAAGACAACGATTCCGCAGATCAGACTTCCCTTTGGCCGGGACCAGCCGGTTAATTCACGAACCATGGCAAGAATATTTTCACAGGCGCCAAGCACCGTTGACATGGCGGCAAAGATCATAAACAGGAAGAACAGTGATCCCCAAAGGCGTCCGCCGGACATATGATTGAAGACCGTTGCCATTGTATCAAATAGAAGACTCGGTCCGGCGTTAACCTCAAGACCATACGTAAAGCAGGCTGGGAAAATGATAATGCCGGCCAGTATGGCAACGAGTGTGTCCAGTGCAATGACGTGAATGGCTTCTCCCATCAAAGCTCGGTCTTTTCCAATATAGCTTCCGAAAATAGCCATACCGCCCATTCCGGTGGAAAGCGTGAAAAAGGCCTGATTCATAGCGCCGACAACTACAGTTCCGTTAATTGTGGAAAAATCCGGTTTCAGGTAGAAGAGCATACCATCACCGGCGCCCTGCAAAAGAAGGCTGTGGATAGCGAGCACAAGCATTAAAACGAGCAGGGCTGACATCAGAATCTTGGTAATCCGCTCCAGACCGCCCTGAAGATTGAAAGAGAGAATAATAAAGGCAATCAGGATAGTGACCAGAAGGAAGGTAACATTGATCGCTGGATTTGAAATCATGGATGCAAAACCAAGAGATTCATTCCCGCCAGTCAGAAATTTGCAGAAATAGTAGATCAGCCATCCGCATACGACGGTATAAAAGGCCATCAGGGCAAGGTTTCCGACAAAGCACACCCATCCGAACCCACCCCATTTCTGCCCGGGTTTCTGTAATTTGCGATACATGTAGAGTGGGCTTGTCTGTGCAGCCCTTCCGATTGAAAATTCCATTGTAAGTGCCGGAATACCAAGGATGATCAGGCAGAGAATGTAGACCAGCATAAAACTGCCGCCGCCATTTTGACCGCACATCCACGGGAACTTCCAGACATTTCCGCAGCCGATTGCACAGCCGGCAGAGAGCATGATGAAGCCGAAGCGGCTTCCAAGTTGTTCACGTTTCATTGTTCAAATTCTCCTTTTGATAAACTGCGGAGCCGTTATTCCTAGAGCCTTTTTCAGATACGCTCTAGTATGAGCCACCTCAATTAACAGTCTGCTTCATTTGTCTAAATTTCTATCTGCTACGTTGTTGTCAATCGCCGTAGCCACCGCTACGGCTCATTCCTCCGCCTTGCAGATAAAAATTTAT
>Ga0129317_1002156_pt1 | contig 11937 bp, 9 predicted proteins | sample Cm1ome_FD_94430 | JGI IMG/M metagenome (GOLD analysis project Ga0129317, IMG submission 94430) | Eastern black-and-white colobus group fecal microbial communities from Wisconsin, USA - Cm1105 metagenome | ecosystem: Host-associated > Mammals > Digestive system > Large intestine > Fecal | place...
ATGTGTCCGTAAATCTGGATGCCCACCGGTGCCTCTTCCTCGAGGGTCCGCATCTTCGCTATCGACTTCTCGACGTCGCGAACCAGGGCATCGCTTGGCACGAACTCGGTATATACGGCAGCCGCCCCCTGCTCCCTGCACAATATACGGAACGATGCATCTGTAACATCTTCCATAGGTGCCAATAACAGAGGGCGTCTGCCCAGATCGATGTCTCCGATCTTCATCGGAAGCACTGATTAAATGTTTGCCAATACTGCAGGAGCCTGGATAGCTGCGTTAATAGCGACAGCGATGAAAGCTACGCAGATAAGGGTTGAGAAAATACAACCGATAACCTTAAGTCTCTTAAACCAGATACCATTATTCCAACCGATAGTCTGGAACATACTCCAGAATCCGTGTGTAAGGTGGAACCATACTGCGATGAACCAAATGATATAAAGAGCCAGAATCCACCATTTGCCGAATGTGAGGCTCAAAAGGAGATATGGGTTATCTACATAAGTACCCACTCCCAAAAGTTCCGGCATCTGCATCTTAGCCCAGAAGTGGGTAAGGTGGAATACGATGAATCCGAGAACCACGATACCGAGAACGAACATATTCCTAGACGACCAAGAATCTGCGGCAGCCTTCGACTTAACCTCATAGCGTTTGATTCCTCCTCGTGCCATTACGTTTCTCGCTGTCAACCAGCATCCCCAGATAATATGGAGAGCGAAACCGAGTGCCAATACCGGAACCATGATGCTGATGATAGGGGTAGACATAAAGTCGCAACCGAGTTTGAAAAGACCATCACCAGCGGAGAACAACTTATCGTCTTGTGCTACGACACCGTATTTTCCGGTAAAGGAGTCAATTACTGAAAAAAAGTTGATAGTTGCATGAAGAAGCAAGAAAAGGATAAGAAACGCGCCGCTGATAGCCTGCACGAACTTCTTGCCGATTGAAGAGTTTAAAATGAACATATCTTGTATCTTTTTATTTGTTTCGTTAAAAGCGTACAAATATAACTCAAATATCGCAAGAATAATAATTTTGGATTAAAAAACTCCATCCGCTCGTAAGTCTTTTGTTACGAGCGAATAGTTGGTGCTGCGCCCGCCTTCGTCATTCTTACGGAGGATGCCCTTGGCCACGAGGTCGTTGATATCGTTCAGCGCTGTGTCAGAGGAGCATTTCCCGATCTTGGCCCACTTGCTGGAAGTGAGTTTGCCGAAGAAGCCGTCGAACTGCATGTTGATGATCTTGCGCTGGCGCTCATTGACATGGACGCCCCGGTGGTTCTCCCAGAAGCGGGCTTTCGCCAGAACGGATGCGAGGGTCTCTTCGGTGGAGGAAAGTGCGCGATCAAAGCAGTCTAGGAACCATAGGAGCCAGGCGGTAATGTCGCCGTCTCCCTTCTGCGTTTTCTCCAGCACGTCGTAATATTCCTTCTGCAGGATTTTCATCTCGTTGGACATGCTGTAGAAGCGCTTGCCGGAGTGCTCGCTGCGAGCCAAGAGCATGTCTGTGATGGCACGGGTAATGCGTCCGTTACCGTCGTCGAACGGGTGGATGGAGACGAACCAAAGGTGGGCTATGCCGGCCCGGAGAACAGGGTCGGTGTTATCATGGGCGTTCACCCAGTCGATGAAGCGGTGCATTTCCTCAGGAACTCTCTCCGGCGTGGGGGCTTCGTAGTGGACGATTTCGTGCCCCATAGGACCGGAGACGACCTGCATTTCGCCGCTGCGGTATTTGCCAACTTCGATGGTGTAAAGCCCGCTGCGTCCTGTGGGGAACAGGACGTTGTGCCAGCCGAACAAGCGGTCGTCGGAGAGCGGCTTATCGTAGTGCTTGGTGGCGTCCAGGAGCATTTCTACAATTCCGTCAACATAACGGGATGCAGTGACCAAACCGGCGGTCTCGATGCCCAGACGACGGGCTATGGAGGAGCGAACCTCCGTGAGGTTGAGGACTTCTCCTTCTATCTCGCAGGAGCGGACTAGTTCAAGGGACATGGTGGTGAGCATGGCTTCGTCCTGGAAGTCAAAGCCCATGGACTGCATTCGACCAAGCATCAGGCCTTGCTTGGCCCTAACGGAGCCGAGTTTGTTCATCACGGTCTCTTTGTCGTAACGGAATTCCCACCAGTTATTTCTTTGATGCAGGTACATAGTCGTGTTCTGTTTGGTTGCAAATCTACTCTCTTTTCGGCGAAAAAACAAGACATTCACCGATATTTATTCGGCGATTAAGCTTCGTAATCACCGATTACTTCTTCTTAAAGGCTTCCTCCATCCTCCGGATGGCGTCTCTCTACACTTCCTCCAGAACTGCCATTTCGCAGGCGGAGCAGTCGAAGCGTAAGGGGAAGCGGCGGAATCGTTATTTTGATTATTCTGTTCTATTTTCACTGCAAGCCGAACTTCTGACCATGCCAAGGTGAAGAGCGTGTTCAAGATACTCACCACCAAGTGAAAAACCTTCACCAACGAGCAGATTCTCGCTCGTATATAGGCGTCAGTCAAAAATTTGTGCCCATTCCCGAGCAAGATTTTCTACATATCCCCAGCCGTAGTTCTTATTGCTTCCACTTGTCTCGGGAAGTCTAAGTACACGGACATCAGCTAAGGCTGCTATTCCTGCCAGTTCTTTTGACAGTTTGCGGCCAAATTTCTTATACTTTCCGAAGCCGTTGACAGCAATGGTTTTGATGGTTTGATACTCAGCAAGGAAGGCTGGAATGTCGTTGGGTTGGCCGTCCCAGATGGCGTTATCATTGCTACTGTTAGGCCGAGTGGCAGATTCGTAGTAATCCCAGAGAACGATATGATACTTCGCAAGCAAAGCCTTCTTCTGGGTATAGTTAATCGGAATCGGCTCACCGGTGAGATAGCACAACACCGTCCAGATCCGATTGGAGTTTGAATAATAGTATTGCCGATGCGTCAGCGATTCACCTCCGGGTAAAGTGCCGAGGATAAGGATTCTGGGGTCGGCACAGAGAAGCGGATCAAATCCTTTCGTTCTGGGTATTATCATTCTATTTTGCATCATTTGTTAAATCTTCTTCGGGATTTGGCTTTTCCCAGATGAAGATGTGCTTATCCTGGTAGTAGGACTTCACCTGATTACAGAGAGGCTCGTTTAATTGAAACACTTAATTGGTTTAATTGTTGAAATTGATATTAAACGTTGATAATCATTATATTAACTATGTATTTCGTTTAATTAAACCCTAATTTCGCTTAAAAGTCATTTGACAGGGTACCACATTCGCTTCTCCCCACTCTTTATTTTTTCGTTCGTCCGAAGAGAGGTCAAAAGGTTTGTAATCTTGTATCTCTTCTGCTGAGAGGTCAAGTTATCTGAAAGCTTGCCAAGCAGTAAATCATCTATCTCCTTGCGGGATGCTCGGCCAAATTTATTGATGTATTCCAGAATAAGCTTCTTGAAGTATTCATCGTCAAAACTCTTGTTCTTGATGTATGACGATTTGAGGCCGACATGTTGACTTGTTGTTGCTATTTTTGAAGATAAGAAAAGATTATTCTTTCTGCCTTCCACGAATTTCTTCTTCCTGAGATATGCAATTTCTTCCTCTTTCAAAGGTTTATGCTTCTGTACCTTATCCAACAACATGACATCTGGAAGTGTCAGCGACGGATTATTAACCAAAATGCGGGCAAAAGACTCATCTATAACACATCCTTCTATTTCTACTTTGACCATGTTGTCGCGGAGGTCGTATTCCGGGAGGGGGAAAAACCTCTTTTTTTGCTGCTCGAAGAGCTTCTTTATGCCGCCACCTTCTGTTTCGACCATATGTACATTGCGCATGGCCTCAACAAGGAAAGGATTACGATAGACCGATTCAGGACTATCATCAATAACAACCTTTTCAACCGAACCCGGAAGAAAGGAACCGTGGTTGCGAAAAACTAATCTATCATTCTCATATTCAATCACTTCAATCCTTGCTTTCCTTGAATAGTCCTGATGGGCAATGGCGTTATTCAGTGGCTCTCTTATCGTAAACACATCGTAGCGGGGCATTGTTTCAGGAAACATACTCCCTTGAATAGTGTATTCATATGTAGTATTACGAATAGATTGCCGGATTGCTTCAATCGAAAGAATCATTGGGATGGTAAAAATATGGAAATCGAGATTCTGTTTCGACGAATCCTTTAGTTGCCAACGCACCTGGCAAACGGCCGGCGACAGGAAATGTTCGGATTCTTCTCTTCCAAGAAGGATGATTGCAGCAATGGTAATCCTTCCCTTATTGGTGATTTTAGCTTTATTCAGAAACTTCACATCATCCCATGTGTCTACCTCTTTTGCCTTAGCTGGATACACTTCTTTGTATTTTTCCCTTGCCATGGCAATTGCGTCAGAATCCAGGTCATCAAGCGTGGCATCCGGGATAATTGTAGCAGTCCAATCTTTTTCAATCAGAGGCTCAGAAAGGATAGCATCCATTCTCTCGCGTGTTATCTCCACCAGAGAATCTTCTTTCCGCTGGAAAGCTTTGTTATGTGCATAGACAGGCTGACGCGGCATGTGTTTCGGGATATGGAAGACCCACACGCGCTTAGCAGTGTCATCGGTAATGTATTCATCAACGCTCAATCCCTCTGAAGATAAGTTCGGGCACTGCTCGGTAAGGCGAAGGACAATGCTTTGCCGATTGTGGTTGCAAGGATCAAAACCGATGATATCCAGACTCTTGTCCTTGACGCCTATCACAAGATGACCACCCTCCATATTTGCGATGGCGGAGACATAAGAGATTACGTCATCTTTTGAAGCACCATTGAATGAATTCTTCAAACTCTTGAACTCTTTCCATTCGCAATAACTATTTTCCTCAGGATAATGCTCCTTTAGATACTGTATCAATTCTATCTCTGTCATAATTCGTATCGTATTAAACAACTACGTCAAGGCCTATTTGATGACCTCAACTATCCAGCCAAGTTGGAGTTTTGAAGAAATCTGTTCCGGGTGCTATGCTGAGCCTGAGGGTCTGGTGTAAGAACCACGAGGTCGGCAATATCTTCCAGCTTAGCCCGACGAGACAACTTGACTTTGAGGGGCTCTCCCGGAGCATAATCTACGACGAGCACCAGGTTTCGCTTGATCTGCTGCAGTGTAGGCTCTATTTGAGCAGACAACACAGGAAGAATCTCTTTCTTGATAATCTTTTCTTCTAATTCGGCAGTTTGTCGAAGAACGTCCTCGCCAAGTTCGAGACCCAGTTCGCGAGAATTTTCAATAATACTATATAGTTTCTGCAACTTACTCATATGTGATCGCTGAATTCAATTTGACAGTGCAACAGCACCATCTGGTGTAAAGTTAAACATTTTTCTGAAAAACTCCAGCGGTGTCAGGTATCCGAGTGATTTTCGTGGACGGTTGTTCTTGCTATTTCTGCAGAGGACACCTCCCAGTATATTGGAAGGCCGGATGAGCGTGCAAGGTAATCGGATTATTTTATTCTGTTACGAGCGAATAGTTGGTGCTGCGCCCGCCTTCGTCATTCTTACGGAGGATGCCTTTGGCCACGAGGTCGTTGATATCGTTCAGCGCTGTGTCAGAGGAGCATTTCCCGATCTTGGTCCTCTCGCCGGAAGTGAGTTTACCGAAGAAGCCGTCTCTCTACACTTCCTCCAGAACTGCCATTTCGCAGGCGGAGCAGTCGAAGCGTAAGGGGAAGCGGTGGCCATTGTTTTCGAGATAAAGCGTGCCCTTTCGCCCTCCGCACTTGAGGCACTGGGAGATTTCGCGGCGGATGCAGTACTTCGAGCGCATCACCTCTCCCTCGCGACGGGTAGTATCGTACTCCACAGGCACCCTTTCGGAAGGGTTGAGCATAGGGATTTCACCGCACGGTTGCGACTCCAGTGCGTCCGACAGGCTTCTGCGCACCCCATTGAGCGCAGACATACTCAGATGGGCCAATTCGCAATCATCCCCTATCGGATTAAGCGTGAAACTAAAGACGGAGCTATGCTTTTCGAGCTGAGCGGCATAGACCTCGCTCTCCCGCTGGCGATTCAGCGCTTTCTCGAGGCCCGAAAGACTCACTTCGGCCCTGCGACCATCTTCGCTCAGGGCAGAGAATGTCACGTCAAGCATTCCATCCTTTTCGGAAGAGCGGTAATCCAGCGAGACCGACAGGAAGCGCTTGCAAGGGTGCGATTCCATCTCCGACTCGAAGGCCACGCTATAGTTTCGATACAGTACGGCTCCTACGGACAGGCCCTGTACCTTCTTGCAAATTATCTTGTTACCCGAGCAGACGTCCCCTCTGAAACCTACGATTTGCTCGCCGCGCACGAAGGCGAATCCATCTCCATTTCGCAGTTCGAGAGCGGCCCCATCGAGCGTCAATTCGAGTTCGGAATTGGCCAATGCCCTTACCGCACGGACTTTCCCAAGGCGCTCACCCATCGATTTGGGAGCGTCGAAATTGGCCAGGGAAGAATCGGGATTCCCTAAAAGCAGGGAAGTGTATCCGCGGTTGAAGGTCTTGTCAAGCGAAGGGGTAAACCCCTGCTCCACGCGCCCCCACGAGGCTCTTCGATAGAGTCCGGGATGTCTTGCGATGATCTCGTCGAGGCGCAGCGAATAGGCGCGCACGACATTTCGCACATAAGAGATGTTTTTCAGGCGACCTTCGATTTTCAGAGAGGTGACCCCGGCATCGAGTAGAGATTCCAGCTGCCGGAAGAGATTAAGGTCCTTCAGTGAGAGCAATGCCTTGTTCTTCAACCAGACGCATCCGCTTTCGTCAACCAGGTCGTAAAGGTTTCTGCAGGCTTGGACACACTCGCCACGGTCGGCACTGCGTCCGGTAAGTCGCTCGGACAGAGTGCATACGCCCGAATAGCATACGCAAAGTGCGCCGTGCACGAATGCCTCCACCTCCACGTTCACGCCGTTACAGATTTCCCTTATCTGAGCCAAGTCCAACTCCCTTTCTAGCACCACCCTGCCGCATCCGGCCTTTTCGAAGAGGCGCGCACGCTGCACGTCCCTTATGGAGCACTGCGTGGAAGCGTGAAGGGGGATGGTTATATCCGGGAAGAGACAAAGCCGTGGGTCTCGGATTATGAAGGCCGAGGCGCCGGCGGATTGGCATAGAAGCATCTGAGAATGAGCGCTTTCGAGCTCGTCGTCGCGAAGGAGTATGTTAAAGGTCACGAAGACCCTGGCGCCAAATTTCGAAGCATACCGGCACAGGCGCTCTATCTCCGAAATGGGGTTGCCGGCATCTTTTCGCGCACCGAACTCCGGCCCTGCTATATACACAGCATCGGCACCGCAGTCTATAGCCGCGATGCCGATATCTGCATTTCTCGCAGGAGCGAGAAGTTCAATCTGTCGCATTATTAGTCTTCTTCTTCAGCAGGCTTGTTCCCTTTCTTAAGGGCTTCAACTACCTGACGGACAGCCTGTGAGTTACTTGCTGCAGGTTTGAGGACGAGATAGTTCTCGAAAAGGGAAATAGCTTCCGTGTTCTTTTTCAATGCCTGAGCTGCGATACCGCCTAAATAATATGCATTAGCCTCGGTAGGGTCGTATGAGATAGCCTGGTTAGCGCACTCAAGAGCCTTAGCGTAGTTCTTAGCACCGCTCGCTGCCTTAGCCTGCTTTACATAAAGGTTAGCAAGCTGACGGTTAGCAGCCTTCTCCTGACCGTTCTTCGCTGCCAATTCGAGAGCAGCCTTAGCCGCGTCTACATTATTTGTAGAAAGAAGAATCTGTCCCTTAAGGAGAGCAGCCTTTCCGTTAGCAGGGTCGAGAGCGAGAACGTTATCGAAAGCCTTTACTGCACCGGCGTAATCCTTAGCCTTTACGGCCTTATTACCCTGCTGCATATAGAACTGAGGCTTCATCTTGTTGATTTTCTCTACCTCATCGGTAAGTCCCATAGACTCGCACAGAGCAGCTATCTCAGAAAGCTTAGCCACTCCGCCCTCGTAGTTACCTTCTGCTACCATATCCTTAGCGAGGTCCATTCCCAGCTTAGGGATGTATGTTTCGCTGTCCACTACTATTTCAGCGCCATCGTCACCGCACTGCTTGGCGATTTCGTGTGCTTTCTTGAAACTCTCGATAGCGGAGGCCAAATTACCGTTAGAGTAGTAACTCACAGCGTTGTTATAAAAATCGGTCGCTTGGTTTACGTCTTGTGCACTTACTACTGCCACTGCTATAAACAGTGAGCAGACAGAGATTAAAAACTTCTTCATATCTTTATTAAACATTTATTTCCTATCGGTGGTTCGAAACCAAAATCACAAAAATATAAAAAATTTAACTTACTTCCTAATCTCGGATGTCTTCTCTTTCAACCACTCGCGAATGTCTTCTTCAAGAAACGGACCTACACTTTCGTAGACGCGCTGGTTATAGCTGTTAAGCCATTCGATTTCCCACTCGTCGAGAAGCGACAAATCCAGAATGGACGTGTCGAAATGGCATAGCGTGAGCGGCTCGAACTTCAAAAAATGTCCGAATTCGTTTTCTCCGGCATCCGCTATCAAGTAGAGATTCTCGTGTCTTATGCCATACATCCCCTCGCGGTAGATGCCAGGCTCTATGGACGTAATCATCCCCTCGAACAGTCCTGCGGAACTCATATTCTGGCGTATCTGGGCAGGACCTTCGTGAACACCCAGAAAGTAACCCACTCCGTGGCCCGTTCCGTGACCAAAATCCAGTTTTTCCCTCCACAGAGGCATTCTCGCAGCAGTATCCACCCTGCATCCCGGAGTTCCGGAAGGGAAGAGTGACGTCGCGAGGTCAATGTGCGACTTGAGCACCAGCGTATATTCCCTACGCTGCATCGGCGAGCACTCTCCGAGCGGGGTAGTACGCGTGATATCGGTAGTACCGCTTAGGAATTGGCCACCTGAATCATTAAGATACAAGCCGTAAGGCTCGAGAAGCGGTGCATTCATGTTCGGCGTGTGGTAATGCGGAAGCGCCGCACCCTTTCCGAATGCCGAGATGGTCTCGAAACTGTCTTCCATATAGTCTTCTATCTCCCTGCGATATTCGCCGAGACGCACGGAAGCATCCCACTCGCTTATCCTGGTGCCGTTTTCCAGACTTTTTTCGAGCCAATAGAAAAACTTTTCCATAGCCACGCCGTCCCGAAGATGGCATCGGCGCATATTGTCTATCTCTACCGGATTCTTCACCGCCTTTCTCTGCTGAATGGGAAGGGAAGCATAATGAGGCTCTACGAGCGATGAGTCCAGCTCCACGTTAAGCGTATCCCTATCTACCCAAACACCTTCCAATGAGCGCAATTCGATGGTCACCTCGTCGTAGGAGAGGCACTGCACGCCTCTTTCTGAGAGATAGGCCAGAGCCTGCGAAGTCCCCTCGTCCTCTATCGTGTCCCTGATTACGAACCACTTGATATCATCGAGCCCTACCAGCAGATAGGAAATCACCACCGGAGTATAATCGATGTCACCGGCGCGAACGTTAAGCAGCCACGCGATCTCGTCAAGTGACGAAATAAGCACGTACTCCACTCCTTCCTTCGACATTTCCTCTCGCAGCCACGCCACCTTCTCCTCCATACTCTCGCCCGGATTCACACAGAAAATCGGCGTCTGAACTATCCCTGGGCGGTCTTCCCATAGCGGCGACAGCAGGTCGGGGATACCCACTACGTTAAAATTGGCCATAAGGGCGCACTGGCTGCTGACCGAAGTGCAGAAAGAATCGATGGCTACATTTACATTTTCCCAGCCCATCTCTTCGAGAAGCCAATCCTCGATGCTCACGGCACCAGGGATTCTGGTCTTGTGAAGGAAGACTCCCGTTCCTGCCAATTGGGCCTCTGCCTGAATAAAATAGCGGCTGTCGGTCCAGAGTCCCGCATCGTCTAGTGTGACCACCACGTCGGCTGCCTCGCCGGTAAATCCGGTCAACCATTCGATCTGTTTCCAGCGCAGTGCCGGATATTCGCTGAAGTGCGGATCGGTGCCGTAGATCACGACCGCATCCCAATCTTTCGCGCGCATTAACGAACGCAAGCGCTCTATTCTTTCGAAATACTTGTTCATAAGCCTAATATGTGTTTAGCTGCAGCGTCGAGGGCCTCGTAGAAATCGCGCCCATAGGTTCTGATCAGCGGCTCTTTAAGGAACTGGTACACTCTAATCTTTTCTTCGCGCCCCTTACGAAAAGCATCTTTACAGATGTTCCACCTGTGAAGGTTAAGTGCTATTCTACCCCCGCCCAATTCAGTTACCCTTATGGGATAGAGACTGCAGGAAATAGGCTTTTTCTTATGAGCACACTCTATGGCGCATAGACAAGAGCCGTCCGGAAGAAAGTGCGTATAAGCACATTCGGGAGAGCATTTCATAAGCGGAGTCACTATGTCTCCGTCGCGGTCTATGGTAAAAAAGCCATTTTCCTCGACTGACTTTTTCCCTTCTTCGCTCATAAAGGCAGAGTACTCCTGATAATCCTCCTCGAGTCCTTCGAGTTCCTCTTCGAGTACAGGAGCTCCGCTATCGCCCTCTACACAGCACACTCCCTTACACTTAGGGTAGTCACAAGCGAAAAACTCGCTTATCACATCCTCGCTCACGAGAATGTCCCCTATTTCGATAATCGTTCCGAATCTATTGTCTAACATTATTTTACTATATACTCTACTATTCCGGCGGAAATAATCTCCTCCAGAATCCACCTCACATCATCTATTACTATCGAATCCAAAATCTTCTTATAGTTCGAAGTTAGGTCACGACCGTTCGAGTAACGGCACACCGCATACTCCATAAGTCCCTGAGGCGAAGACAAAGAAGACTCTATCTGGCGTCGCACTATGTCCTTATAACTGGCGAATTCCTCGTCGGTTATGACCATATATTGCATTCTGGAGAACTCCTCACGCACTACATTTATGGCCTCCATAGGGTCTTGGACGCTCACCCTTTCCGGAAGTCCGTCCTGGGCGCAAGGGCGCAGCGTTATGTAGAGGGTATACCTTTCCACCGGCGCTATGTCCAATCTGCCGCTCACCTGCGAATACATTCCCACAGGGAAAAGACTCTTCGCGAATTGCCTACGGACAGCTTCCTGTGCCAGCAAGAAGGTAAGATAATCTTCTATCGTCACAGGAATGAGCCCCGTCGCTGCCAAGTTCACGCTTGGCTCGTCTCCATTCACTATATAGGTGGTACGACCGCTATAGAAATCGTATTGGACTCGTTCGCGAAGGGCATAAGGACCCGAAGTGTCGAACATACCCAGATATTTGGTCAAGACGGAAAGAAGCTCCACTTCGCTTATGTTTCCTATGAATATGAACACTCCGTCGCTCATATTCGAGAATCTCTGGCGATAAAACTCATTAGAGCGTTCCAGAAGTCCGTCCTTTATGTTTCTGGCAGAACTATTCGCGTGATATTCATAAGTAGGACACATTAGGCTGTCCATCACGGAATATATAGCCGGAAGCTGGGTGTCGGAACGCAACCTGCTGCATTCCCTGTAATATTCGAAAGCCATGTCGTCCGGAGTGCGGTCATAGGCGATTTTAAGCAATGCCTTCATTACGGTCTCGAGCTCCTCAGACGGAGCCTTTATTCCCAGAACCGTATTTTCAAGAGTTACGTCGCCGTTAATCTCTATGCCCTTCATCCGAAGCATTTGGTTGAACTCATGGCCTTCTATTCCCGCATAGCGGTTTAGATAGAACATATCCGGAAGAAAACGGCTCTCCCCCTGATGAAGGGTATTCATCGAAGACGCGCCACCTCTTAGAGCCAGACAGAAATCGAAGCCGTCGGCATTAGGCAAGTACTTATATACCACCTTGATACCGTTACTAAAAATCCAGTGCTTTCCTCCCGTGAGAGGGTCGGTAGTGGTATTTGCCAGCTTTACTCCGCTACG